>Ga0208032_1000625_pt1 | contig 17959 bp, 12 predicted proteins | sample MalvirAntarct_66_FD_184254 | JGI IMG/M metagenome (GOLD analysis project Ga0208032, IMG submission 184254) | Marine viral communities from the Global Malaspina Expedition - Malaspina viral metaG Antarct_66 (SPAdes) (version 2) | ecosystem: Environmental > Aquatic > Marine > Oceanic | place: West... | reverse complement strand
ATACTGGGTTGAAGTTGAGTCCTCTGTTAATCCATATACGTATAATAATTTTTGTGCCAAGCTTTCCAAAATTTCTTTCGAAACCAAGCTTTCAACATCTATATCATTTTCCATAAAAACCCCTAAATTTGTTCTAAAATTACATTATGTCAACTATTTTAAAGCTAAATCAATAAAATGTAAACTAGATAATTACACTAAATTTACAGATTGAGCTAGTTATAGGATAGGTTTACCAACCAGTTAATTTTAGTTTACATGCGTACACCTATGTGTTTTATAATGGATTTAAAAATACACTCCTCTTAGGATCTGTCAGTATAGGATATAGCGAATGAGCCAGCACAGCAGTTTACCGAACGACTCACTTATCGACCAAGCTACGAATAGTACTGTTAATAACCCTATTGCCACCGCTCAGACAAAAAAACGTCATAAGCCGCCACATTTTGAACGCACTGATGAGATGCGTGTTGTCGTGACAGGTATGGGCGCGGTCACGCCATTGGGATTAGATGTCGAAAGCTCGTGGGCGAAACTACTCAAAGGTGAAAGCGGCATCACCGCTATTAATCATTTTGACGCATCGGGTTATCGTGCGCAAATCGCAGGTGTGGTCAAAGACTTCGATCCAAAGCAATATATGAATGCTAAAGACGCACGCCGTTATGATGATTTTATGCATTATGCGGTTGCTGCTTCCTCGATGGCGCTACAGCAAGCAGGTTTTATCAATGAAGTAAGCGCTGCTGACGCTCCGGTACAAGGTGTTGATCAAGAGCGCTTTGGTGTCATTATAGGCTCAGGTATCGGCGGTATTCAAAACATCGAAAATAGCCGTGATACTTTACGTGAAAAAGGTGCCAGTAAAGTCTCTCCCTTCATCATTCCAGGCTCTATCGTCAATATGGCAGCAGGGCTGGTGGCGATCAAACATACTTTAAAAGGTCCAAACCTTGCAACGTCCACTGCTTGCACTACAGCAACTCATGCAATTGGTCTGGCAGCGCGCTTGATTGCTTATGGCGATGCCGATGTGATACTAGCAGGCGGTAGTGAAAAAGGCTCAAGCCCACTTGGTATCTCAGGTTTTGGTGCCATGCACGCCCTTTCAACTCGCAATGACGAGCCAACTCGCGCTTCACGCCCATTTGATAAAGACCGCGATGGTTTTGTACTTGGTGATGGCGCAGGGGTCATGGTACTAGAAAGTCTTGCTCACGCAAAAGCACGCGGTGCGACGATACTGGCTGAATTGGTTGGTTTTGGTATGAGTGATGATGCCAGTCACATTACTGCGCCGCCAGAAGACGGTAGTGGTGCAGCACGAGCGATGCGTAATGCTTTAAATGATGCCAGCATTGAGCCGTCAGTCGTAGGCTATGTCAACGCTCATGGCACTAGCACGCCTGCTGGTGATGTCGCCGAATCTATCGCCATTGAAACGGTATTTGCACCTGTAAAAGATAGCATCTTGGTCAGCTCCACCAAATCAATGACCGGTCATCTACTTGGCGCTGCGGGCGGCGTTGAAGCCATCTTTACTGTTCTTGCTTTGCAACATCAGCAAGTACCACCAACGATTAATTTGGACAACGTCGAGGATAACTGTAATCTGGATTATGTTGCCAACCAATCGCGCAAAGTTGAGAACTTGCAGTATGCCGTATCCAATAGCTTTGGTTTTGGTGGCACCAATGGTTCATTGATATTTGCCCGCTGGCCACTTAATGATTAAAGCATTAAGCTTATGAGTGAGGCCTTGTAACCTTGGTGGCAGATTTACTACGATTGTCTACTTGCAGCCCCTTATCATCCTTGCGTATGATAAGGGGTAATTTTTGCAACATTTATGGACGATACCATGTCAAGCTATTCATTTTCTCATCAGTTTTATCAACGCTGGACGTGTGCACCAGAGCCTATCCGTGCCTCAATCATCCAAGAACTCACCGATATCACGACTTTATTGAAAGCTGAAACGCCATTTGAAACTTTTGTTTTTAGCACCCATGACCTAGATGCACACCTTGATGATCTCTACGAGAATCACGAAGCTGAGCAAGCTATCGCCAAGGCAATCGCTGATAAACAAGCGGCAGAACAGCTAATTTTTGAACAACAGCGTTTAGAAGAAGAACAAAAAATCAAAGCAGCAGAGACTAAACGTCAAGAAGAAGCTCACTTAACAAAGGAAAGCAGGTTAAAAGAGCAAGCTTTAGAAGAAAAAAATACGCATAAAGAAGCTGAAAGAGAGACACTGTTTGCTGATGATAAAAATCGTTTAGAAACAGCTATAAAACTAGAGACAGCTGATGCAGATGAAACAGAAATCGGCGATAAAGTTGATACTATCATCAATGATGAGTCTGATAATGAGAAACATATTGTTAGTAGTAAAACCATTAGCGAACATGCTAATGCAACTGATGATGACAGCATCAAAAATGACAGCACTATTAAAAATGATAGCAGTATTAACGCCATCAACAATAAAGCCAGTTTAGCGATCAGCTTAGCCGTCAAAGATGCCAAACTCAGCGTCACTCATAAAGACTTAATTCATGAGCTTGAAATGCAGATTGACGATTATTTGAGCGATCAGATGATGTTAATGTCTGAAAACCTAAAATCTTGGCTGCGTGCTGAGATGACTCAACATTTAAGCGAGCAAGACAAAACTCTTTCTAACGGTAATCCTCCAAAAAACTAAACGCATTCTCTGAACAGAAAAAAGCCCCATAAATATTTACGGGGCTTTTTTCTGTTTACGTAAAAATGAGCAATGTTTATATGGCTTGCGTACGCTCCGTTAGCCAGTCAAGTGCTGCGCCATCGACGCGATTTTTTAGCTCTGCATATACTTGGCGATGATAGTCATTCAGCCAATCGATCTCTACTTGACTTAATAATGACGGCTCAATCAAACGTGTATCAATTGGGCAGTAAGTAACAGTCTCAAAATTAAGGAAATTACCAAATTCCGTCTCTACTGGATGAGAAACACGTTTATTAACCATCAAGTTTTCGATACGGATCCCCCATTTACCTTCGCGGTATAGACCCGGCTCATTACTAGATATCATACCTTCTTTCATCGCGCGCTCTTTTGGCGTACTGGCACTATAAGCAATAACTTGTGGACCTTCATGGACATTGAGGAAGTAACCAACGCCATGACCCGTACCGTGACCATAATCCATTTGAGCTTGCCATAGTGGCGCACGGCAAATCGCATCAATCAGTGGTGAGGCAATACCATCAGGAAAATGTGCTTTTGCTAAAGCAATATGTGCTTTAAGTACGGTGGTAAAGTCGCGTTTGTGTTCCGTGCTTACTTGACCGATGCCAACCACCCGGGTGATATCTGTGGTGCCGTTTTGATATTGAGCACCTGAATCAATCAGTAGCAGTCCGCCTTCGCCTTCATTTACCTCTAAATAGCTGAATTTTTCTGGTGTTGCGCGGTAATGTGGCAAAGCACCATTTTCATTGAAACCTGCGATAGTCGGGAAACTTGGCGACACATAATGTGGCTGCTGACTACGTACCTCAATCAGCATACTATCAACATCCAGCTCACTTAAACGTTCACCGTCTGCTAAACGCTGCTCAAAGGTGGCAAAAAACTCACATAATGCTGCGCCATCTTGACGCATCGCTTCACGTACATGGTCGATATCAGCGTCAGATTTAACCGATTTTAGCAAAGTACTTGGCGCCATTTGCTCAATAAAACCTACGCCATCGGCCATTTTAGATAGCGTACCCACTGCCACTTTACTTGGGTCTAATAGCAATAAGTCATCGGCTGTGAGCGTACCCAATGCGTCTTGCACTGCCTCATAATCAGCAATTGCGATACCACTATCTTTCAAGCTTTGTGCTATCTCGCTACTGACTTTATTAGTATCAATAAACAATGTCGCGTCGTTTTCGCTAATGAGCATATGCGCCAAAAACACAGGATTATAATCAACATCAGCGCCACGTAAATTGGTCAGCCAAGCAATATCATCTAAGCTCGAGAGCAAATGATGCGTCGCCCCTGCCTCTGCCATACCCGCACGGACGGCGGCAAGTTTGTCGATAGCAGACTGCGCTAAAAACTGTGCATCATGTACATATAAATTGGCTGCCGGCAATGCTGGACGGTCAGTCCATACTTCCGTCAATAGATCACGCTCAGTAATTAAGGTAATATCATTGGCTTCAAAGGCATCAAGCAAGCGATCTTGCTCAGCGATAGACAGTACATTGCCATCGACTGCCACGCTATCACCTTCCGCCAAATGCGTAGCCAACCAATCGATATGGTTTGGCTGACCCGGTGCTAGCTTCTCTAAAGTAATACCCGTGCCATCCAACTGCTCAGCTGCATGTACCCAGTAGCGGCTGTCGGTCCACAGACCAGCAAAGTCAGCGGTAACGACCAGCGTACCGACCGAACCGGTAAAGCCTGATAACCAAAGCCTCGCCTGCCAATATTCTGGTAAATACTCAGACAGATGCGGATCAGCAGAAGGGACAATAATCGCTGTCAGGTCTTGTGCTGCTAGGGTTTGACGTAAGCTCTCGATACGATCATGAATGGCTTGTTTATTCATTAGGTAATTCCTTATGAGTGTTTAAAAATTAGTATTTAAAAATCAGCGTTTAAAAAATAACGTGTGGCGACTATGGATAGCCGTCTTATTTGAGAAATTGCTTTGGTTCTTCATGTGAATTAAAAAATAACAAAGATTAGGCAAATGATATTAGGCAAAGTCATTTTGCATAGTAATCAGACAAGGTTGATGAAGCGTAAGAGTAAAAACAATACCCTTAGATGTTTGGGCAGACAGTCAGCTTTCAATGGCCTTAGGTAAATATCTTACCAAATTAAAAAATAAGACGTGCTACCCATAATGGTAACACGTCTTATCATCAGTCACTGACTTGGACCACTCCTCTAATCAATAACTGGTTATCTAGCTTGCTTGATCCGCATGCTCGCTTAGTTTGAGCATATTATTGATAGGTTTTGCCAATAATAGCAAGATAACTGCCGTTACTACCAAAAAGACAGTCATAGTGGTAAACAATCCGGGTAATCCTTCAATCTTATCTGCTGATACATGACCACCAAAGAATGCGGCAACTAAGTTGCCAAGTGCAACAGAAGCAAAGAACAGTCCCATCATCTGCCCTTGCATACCTTTTGGCGCAAGCTTCGTCATAGCAGACAACCCAACAGGGCTCAGTGCCAACTCACCAAGCGTCAGTAGTAATAGACTACCAACCAACCATAAAGGTGATGCCAAGCCGCCATCAGCGGTTAAGATGCTTTTTGATGCAAATATCATCAAGGCAAAACCAGCAGCGGCAAGCAACATACCAAGCGCAAACTTCGTCATACTACTTGGCTCAAGACCTCGATTGCCAAGCTTGACCCATAAAATACTAGCTATAGGCGCTAATATTAAGATAAACAACGGATTCAAGGATTGAAACCAGATACTGGGTACTTCAAACCCTAAAACATTTAGATCTGTATAGCGATCGGCAAACAAGTTAAAAGACGTTGGTTGCTGCTCAAAACTTGACCAAAATAGCGTCGAGCCAATGATCAAAATAAAGCAAATCAACAAACGCAGCTTATCTGTTTTATCCAGTCTTGGTGAAATAGCCATTATTGCAAAATATAAGATGACCACTGCAGCAATGACATAAGTCATATATTCTGCGACCATTTCAGGGCTAAATGGCATGATACCAGTGGATACTAAAATCACTATGGCAACTAGCAAAGCTAAGAACCCTGCAACCCACTGACCGACGTTTTTAAACAGTCCTGTCGTTTGCTCCCATTCAGGGGTGATGTTTTTGGCACTGGCATAACGATTTAACGTCTTTTTAGCAGAAAAGCGGTAAATGATTAGCGAAGCCAACATACCAAGTCCACCAACGCCAAAACCTATATGCCACATCCCTTTTTCTTTAAATACACCCACAATCAGTGCTGCCAATAGCGCGCCAATGTTAATACCCATATAAAATAAAGTAAATCCACCATCGCGGCGCGAATCGCCCTTAGGGTATAAGGCACCAACCATCACTGAGATACAGGTTTTAAACAAGCCTGAACCCAAGACGATACAGATGAGACCCATAAAGAACAGCGTCATACCGAACATAGCAGAAAGCGCGATACACAAATGACCCAAGGCAATAATAATACTGCCCCACCATAGCGCACGCTCTTGACCCAGCCAATTGTCAGCTAGCCAACCGCCCGGTACAGCTGCTAAATACAACGAACCGGCAAAAATACCATAAATGGCAGAGGCAGTCACTTCATCAAAGCCAAAACCCCCACTACCGACAGTCGCTACCATAAACAAGACGAGTAGCGGACGGATACTATAATAAGAAAAACGCTCCCACATTTCAGTGAAAAATAACGGGCGTAGCGGCTTAGGATGTCCCATAAAGCCGTTTTCTAGCGATGCCAATTCGGCAGCACTCACCTCTGATTTTGATTCTATATTCATAAATCTATTCCCTTAAATTCCACTTAGATAATGCCCCAATTCCTAATTCTTTTAGTCAGTGGTTTTATAGGCGCAATATTGTTTCACCTGCTCGGAAGCAAGTAAAGAGAGAATTGGTCAATAATTACACAAACAACCATAAAAAAACCCCGCTCTCCATGATTGAGAACGGGGTTTTTATGGTTGTGCTGAGTCGTAATCATAGCAGCAATAGCAATGTCACTAAGTAGAGACTGAACGCTACATTTAGAGACTTAATTATAGACAGCTTGCTCATCGCTATATTTATGCTATTACTCTAAAACAGCAAAATTACTGTGCAGCAGGCGCTTTTTCAGTAGTTTCCGCTGCTACTCCATCAGCAGGTTCTGATGTTAAATCAGCATCGGCAACTGCCGCTTGACTTACTGTACCTTCAGCAGTAGCTGTACCTGCTTCTGCACTAACAACGGCACTATCAGCGTCAGTTACTGGAGCCACTGTCGCATCCGCGGGAGTAGCAGTCGCCACTGCGGTATTATCTGCTGCTGGTGCAGTAGCAGTTGCTGCCTCTTCGGTTGCAGGTGCTTCTGCTTCAACTGCTGGCATATTTTCAGCAGTGATATGCTCTCCCGCTGGGCGCAAGAAACCAGAAATACCGATCAATAAGACGATACCTAAAAATAAGGCGACACCGCCTAAAGTCAACAATAGCTCTTTTTTAGGGTTGTTTTCGACAATATGTTCTGACATACCTTATCCACCTTGCACAAAATATTTAAAATATTGGGCTATTATATCGCAATTTATGTCGATTTGTTAAAACCCTCAACTAATTAAAGGTTTTATTATCGAAAAATATGATAGCCACCGTATATTTACGGTGTAATTACTCAATCGTACGTGTTTGAGGCGTTGATCGTTTGCCAAGATAGCTCAATAACAATAGCAGCGCAATCACGATTAAAATAGGATAATTACCAAAGCGCATAAAAGGGGTATTACCGACACGCGCTTGAACATCGCCACGTAATACGGTACGCTCAAACTGCGGGGCACGTTTAACGATACGCCCTTTGTGGTCAATAATAGCGGTCACACCCGTATTGGTCGCACGCATAAACCAGCGTCCGTTCTCTAATGCGCGCATCTGTACCATTTGTAGATGTTGCAGCGGACCCGCTGAAGTGCCAAACCATGCATCGTTTGAGATGGTCAATAAAAAGTCAGTATCGATAGCATTTTTGCGCGTGGTATCAGGATAAGCGACTTCATAACATACTGCTGCGCCCAGATTATGCCCACGTACACGCAGCGGTGATTGGCTATCACTACCACGGCTATAGCTCATGATATCTTGGCTACCAGCAAGATTCGGCAAGATATCTAGCATACCCTCAAAAGGAATATATTCGCCAAAGGGGACCAAACGCTGCTTTTTATACATCCCTTCAGCATCACTACCAAGCGCAATCACACTATTATAAAACGGCGGGTACTTATCTATTTTTGGATCAAAGTCTGCTTGATCTCGATAAGGAATACCTGTGACCCATGTGGTATCGGTTTCTTTTGCCATCTTTACCATTTCATTGATGAAACCAATCGCTTCATCTTGAAACATAGGAATAGAAGATTCTGGCCATACGACAATATCACGTTCCCATTCTGTACTGGTCAAAGTTGCATATATTTTTAGCGTCTCTACTTGGTATTCAGTCAGCCACTTTAAGTCTTGGGGGATATTGCCCTGAATTAACGACACCGACAAATCAGGTGTGCCCTTTGGCTTCGTCCATTGTGGATTGATGAGCCATAAAGAAGTACTAATGATTAATAGCGCAAACGTAGCAATCAGATAACCACCGCGACGGCGAAATTGCTCCACGATACTGGCTGCTAATAATACGGCCACAAACGATACAGCAAACACGCCAGCGACTGGTGCCAATGACGACAGCCAATACTGCTCAGTAAACGCATAACCGACAAACAGCCACGGAAAGCCTGTAAACAGCCAAGTCTTCATCCACTCTTGCAATATCCATAGCGCGGCAAATGATAACGGCTGCTTGCCAACCAGCCGATTAAAAGTCAGCGCCAAAAAGCCATGGAATAACCCCATGCCCAGACCCATTAGCGCAATCATAATCAGCGCAAGCCATACTGGCGTATCACCATACACATGAATGGACGTATATAACCAAAACGCCCCCACACACCAAAGCCCTGTACCATAAGCCTGACCAATAAAAAATGCTCGCTTACCAGTCATCTGTGGCAATAATAACGCGTATAAAATCGCCGGAGAGACCAAAGCCACGGGCCAAAAGCCATAAGGCGCGAGTGCAAAGATAAATATTGCGCCTGCCAGCCACGCAATCAATATCGTCAGCACCAGAGGTAAGCCCTTTGGCTTCTCAGGGTTTAGACGTTTTTGCAAATCAACAGTAGACAGACGCATAGCAGTTATCCAAAACTTTATTATTCAGTAATTTCAAATCTTGATGATTCAATCGACGTTTCATATAAAAACAGGCATATTATGCTCAATACAGCCGTCAAAAATCAAACTTGCTCATAATACCAGTCTGTCCAAAATAATGGGTAAATTTGCGTGTTTTATCGACCAATTTATCGACCAAAGAGTGATTACAAATGCTAAAAAACAAAAAACACGATCGCAATCGTGTTTTTTGTATGGTTATGACCTTTATTAAGCGTATCTTTAATAGCTCTAATCAATAGGCTCAACTTATTCAACAAAGTGTTTAATGGCTGCCAATCAAGATTTGTTGTTCAGGATTAATTTTAGTCAGCTCAAGATTTTGAATAAAACGCCCTTCGACATCAGTAATAGTGATTTGCCAATCGTCTATGACCACGCTCTCACCTTCTAAATCTCCGACATGACCAAGGGTCTGCATGACCAAGCCACCCATGGTATCGACATCAGTATCATCAAAATGACAGCCAAGCTCATCGTTACAATCTTCAATCACAGTAGAGGCTTGCACCCGCCAAGTATTGGGCTTTTCGGGGTCAGCGACGATATTATTAATGTCACTGTCTTCATCAAAATCATCATGCTCATCGACGATGTCACCGACGATTTCCTCAAGCAAATCCTCCATCGTGACCACACCACCAAAATTGCCAAATTCATCAACGACAATCGCCATATGAACTTGGGTACGCTGCAATGAGCGCAGCAAAGTATCAGAGCGTGCACTTTCACTGATATAGAGTGGCTGACGCACCAAATCTCTTAAGCGCTTGCTACTGATCTTCTCTTCTTCATCGCGCACCATGTGCACCAACAGAGGAATCAAATCTTTTGCCAACAGAATACCAATGACCGCATCGTCATCTTGGCTGTCAAAAACCGGATAGCGCGAATGGGTGGTTTCAAGGATGATGTCCATGACTTCAGCAAGGCTGGCGCTTTCATGTAGCCCAACCACCTGCGGGCGCGGCGTCATGATTTCACGCACTTGTGTTGCAGGCAAATCAAGCACACCTTCTAACATATCCACGGTGTCAGGTTCTAGAAATTGGCGCGAGTCTTGCACCAAACGTATCAGTTCATCTCGGGTTTCGGGGGCGGTCGATAGCCAGCGTTTTAAGCCGCGCATCGACCAACTACTCGGGCTTGGAGCATCTTCAGACATGATGGTGTGAGTTAACCTCTTTAATTAATGTAATGGCAATTAGAATCATAAAAATGATAGATGGGGATAAAAAGGCTAAATAAAACAGTCAGCTTATCATTAAGAGGATATTAAAGCACAAATCATCCATCTTAATCAGGTTTACTTTATCGCAAGGCTTGGCGACATTCAACGTCAAATTCACTCAAATTGTATTGTCAGTGTGTTGCAATTTTTGCTATGGTCAAAGCCTGTTTCTTTCTTAATAAAAGCCAACACAAAGGCAAAATAAATCTTATGTCGCTACGTGCCTTTTTTTCTCGCCTATTTTCGTCGCACTCAATTGGTCATCGTTCAGACAATGGCTTAGGCAATCATCAGTTAAATAATGACAAGGCAAATAGCACATTGAATAAACCATCGAATCGTAAGCCACTAACAACTAAGTCGACCAAACCCAAGTGGCGATATTATTTGCTGCAATTTTTTATTGCGCTAACGCTGTTACTGTCAGCGGTTTGGCTATTGCTAGCGATTTGGTATCAATTCGGTGGTCAATCAGTTATCACGTGGTTCACAACCATTACTGTCATTGGGCTACTGGCAGCACTGCTTGCTATTCGCTTGCGGACAAGCATGGCTGAGACACTGATAAACAGGCTTACTGGTATAAGGAAAGTGAATAGTAAACGTATTTCTGCAAAGACTGTTGCTAAAAGCCTTATAGCCGCTTATACGACATTTTGGCTAATCGGTATTGGCTGGTTTTTCTCTATTGAAGCAGAGCAATCACGTGACTGGATGCCAGAAGTCTCTGAAAGAGTCACTTATAGGCGCGATCCTAGCAATCCTAATCTGATTACACTCACCAATGTACGAAATTTTGATTGGCATACCGACACAGAAGCGACAGAGCGCTGGGAGACGCGCACGATTGATATGTCTAAACTATCGGGTATCGATGTGAGTAATTCGTATTGGATGGGAGCACTGATTGCTCATACTTTGGTGAGCTTTCGGTTTGAAGATGAGCGACCGCTTGCCTTTTCATTTGAGATTCGTAAAGAAAATGGCGAATCGTTTTCGGCATTGGCAGGATTTTTTAGACGTTTTGAATTGAGCCTGATTGCCGCTGAAGAGCGCGATATTATATACACACGTACTAACGCGCGCGGTGAGCAGGTGTATCTGTTTCCCATTAGCAATCTGCAACAGCATGAAGTTAGAGCATTGTTTGAGTCATATTTGACTGCTGCTGATGAGCTAAATACCAAGCCTGCTTGGTACAATACTTTGACCAGCAACTGTACCAATATTATCTTTTATATGGCGCGTCTGGTCAGTGATGATCGTCTGCCATGGGACTACAGGATTTGGGTCTCTGGTTGGTTGCCCAATTATCTTTATGATGCCGGTATGTTAGACGCCAATCCCGAAAATAGAGGACAACCTTGGTCGATGGATACGTGGTATGAACGTACCCATATCAATCCAAAGGTTAAAGGATTTCAGAATAGCAGCGATATTCATGGCAGCGAATTTTCACGACAAATTCGACAAAGCATTCCTATTCCGCCATTGGCTGATTCGCAAAATATTGCCGAAGCAAATGCTAAATCTGCCGCTCAGGCTTCACATTGATATCACTGCTACAAGAGATTAAAGATTTCAACAATAAAAAGGTCAGAGCTTATTAAGGCTTTACCCAATTCACCACGCGCGTTTCCATCTCTTCATCATCCATACCGATCTCAGTCACGCAGCGCCCTGCTACGCCGACATTGGCAGCGCGCATTTGTTGCTGAGTTGCCAATGCATCTTGGGTCAATAATAAATGCCAATTTGGCAAGCTTTGACCTTTGTATAAGCGTTTATAGGCACAGTGCGACGGTAGCCACATCATATTCGGTAGATTTTCAATCGTCAGCTGAATGCAATCTGGCACATGCTTTTGGCGTGTCGCATAATGCGTGCAATAGCCGGTCGCACAGTCCATTAGCTGGCAGGTTACATCAGTATATTCGACCAAATCTTCATCAACATTACCCTGCTCGTCCTCATCAATATATTTAATCAAGCAGCAACTGCCGCAGCCATCACACAAGGCTTCCCATTCGCTAGGGTTTAATTCTGCTAACGAATAGCGTGACCAAAACTGCGGGCGCAGTGCTTCAGTCGAGCCACCTTCAAATAATAAAGGCGTGTCCGTAGCAGCTCTTAAGTGGGATTTATCGTTATTTAACAAGTTTAGGGTCATAAAACTGCCGTATCATTTTGACAAAGAGCGTTACAGTATTATAGCTGTTTTTGACTAAGTTGGGCGTTATGGTAGTAAAGGTCAGCAAATAGATCACTCAAAAAATACAGATATCTGATACTTATAACGTAAATTTCATTACCTAAAAAAGGACAACACTATGTCAATTAAGACGTTTGAATTAATCAGTACGACAGAAAATGGTATTCAATTGATTAGCTATGTCGCATTGCCAGAAAATGCGACAGATGATAATCCTGTTGCTGGTATTTTAGTCGCACCAGAGTGGTGGGGCGTAGTCGAGCATCCAAAGAACGTTACTGAACGCTTAGCAAAAGCAGGATACGCCGCGGTCGCTATGGACGTATATGGTGAAGGTAAACTGACTTCTGATGCTGCACAAGCAAATATGTGGATGGAGCAAGTATTAGCCGATCAAGATATGCTAATGGCACGCTGCCGGTTGATTCTCAATGACTTTAGTGATCAGCTAGCCGTTGATAGCGATAAGTTAGGTGCGATTGGCTATTGCTTTGGTGGCAAAATCGTCCTTGATATGGCGCGCGAAGGTATGCCCTTAAAAGCAGTCGCTACCTTCCACGGCAACCCATCACCGAAGCAGCCTGCCGATGAGCAGTTCACTGCTAAAGTATTGGTTGCTCATGGTCGTGATGACTCTATGGTATCTATGGATGCGATAGAAGGTCTTAAGTCAGAGCTAGATGCGGCGAACGTTGATTACACTATTGATGTTTATGATGGTGCTAAGCATGGCTTTACCAATCCAAATGCGGATGAGCGCGCTGCTAAAAATGATGTTGATCTTGGTTACAACGAGACGGCGGCCAAACAGAGCTGGGACAATATGCTGGAGTTTATGAAAGACAATTTGGCATAATAGCTTTTTATACTACTTTGACATTCAACAAGCTTATTTAAGCCCTTTCAATTTCGTTGAATAAGCTCATTTGTGGCGTGTTGGGCGCGTCACTCTTGTGCTTACAATCAAATAGCGTCATTATCACTCAATGGACAGACAGATTGAGTGGGAATGATGCTATATTTTTTGATGGGTTCTTTAGGTTGGCTGGTTGTAATTACTTTAATAGTAATTATGATTGCTCTTTATATTAGGCTACATCAGCAATTGGCACAACTGCGTCAAGACATGGCGCAGCTAAAGAGCGAGCTTGAGCAGCAAAAGAATACTACCACTGCTATAGAAGATGCTGCTGTAAAAAGTATATTTGACATCGAATTACCTAGTTATAATGCATTGTCATCAACAGAAAAATCAATGCCGCCCCCGTTACCACTTAGTGCTTTATCCTCTAATCCTCTATCAAATAACTTTGTATCAACATCTGCAAAACAATCATCAGTTTCCAATAGTCAGCCTTTGACCGATAAATCTGCTAATGCGCCGATAGAACCTGACGAGCGCTCATTTCCTATTGTTACCTCACTTCTTCATTCGATTCAAAACTGGTTTTTGGGTGGCAATTTAGTGGTGCGTGTTGGAGTATTGGTTTTACTGATCGGCGTAGTTCTACTGCTGCGCTTACTAAGTGACTTAATCCAAGTACCTATTGGCGTCAAGCTAACAGTCATTATTATCATAGGATTAGGGCTGGCAGGATTAGGCTTGAAGCTAGCGGCAAAACGCTTTGCGTATGGTATTAGCTTGCAAGGTACTGGCTTAGCCATTGCTTATCTGACCACATTTTTTGCCTATAGCGTCTATCAGGTGATTGGTAGTCTGCCAAGCTTTATAGCGCTTGGCATATTATCAGCAGTCACAGTCGCTTTAGCGGTACGCCAAAACGCTTTTCCTTTGGCATTATTAGCATTATCCGGTGGATTCTTTGCACCGATTTTGACCAGTCAAGATACTGGCAGCTTAACGATACTCTTTAGCTATTACTTGTTATTAAATATCACCATTGCCATTATTGCTCATTATCGCCCGTGGAAGGTGCTCAATTTATTTGGCGCGAGTGTGACATTTGGGCTGGCATACTATTGGGGATTGACTGAAAATTTAGCGATAGTTATAGAAAATCAACGTTGGGCATTGGTATTACTCGTCGCGCTACATGTACTGCTGTATTTATTCGTCGTCATTCGCTATGCACAGCAAATCATTGCTTACAATGATACTATTTCTTATGACGATAGTGATGCCGCTACCGTTATGGCTACTGATACCGATCAGACTGCTGATATTAAGAGGCAGCACGCCAGCTATGTGTTTCCTATTGATATTGGGCTGCTGTTCTCTGTACCACTAATGGCGTTTGGTTTATTTTCAGCGTTACTGTACGATATCAATCACGCTTTAACCCTCACTAGCGCAGTTTTAGCCGTAATTTATTTGGGGCTTGGCTGGACGTTTATTCAGCGCAGTCAGCGTTATGCATTGATTACGGAAGGGATGCTGGCATTAGGCTTTGGCTTTTTAGCATTAGTGATTCCGCTGGCATTAAATGCAGAATGGATTGCCTTCGGCTGGTCGGTTCAAGGATTAGCATTGGTATGGTTTGGCAGGCGTTCTCTTCGTGCATGGTCAGTATTACTGGGTTTAGTATTGCAGCTAATTAGCATTGGTATGTTATCAAATACCTTTGTCATTACCCTTGATTACTATCCAACACTCGCATTAACCATTTCTGCCATCAGTGCAATTGCCAGCGTCTTTATCTTACGTGCCAGCAATTCGCCTATTTCATTACCTATTTCATTACCTATTTCATCGCCTATGACAGCGGCGCAAGGCTCAATGCCATCTGTCCACGATTCTGAAAATCAGCTTAATGCCAATAATACGCTGTCCGAATACGGCAAAGCGTTAGGCATTAGCGAGACAGCAACTCAGCAATGGTTTGAAAGTATCAACAACCAAAGTATCGCGTTTAAAATCATTTGGCAACGTCCAGCGTTAATACGCTTGTTAACGCTCACTGCGGTGGGTTGGCTGCTGTATGTGTTAGTCCTCGATTTTGACCAATGGCTTGCCAACTGGCAATTGGCAACATCGACGCTTATTGCCCTAGCAAGTGTCGTTAGCATGATTATTTATCATTTTATCAATCAATATCGTTCATGGCGAGAAATCAGACAATTTAGCCATGGTTTACTGCTGTTATTTTATGCGATGCTGATCTTACAACTGCCACAACAATATGAATTTGACTATCAATGGACAGCCTTTTATTGGTCGATATTTACAACGTTGTTCATCGGCTGGCTGGTGCTTGGTCAATTATGGCTAAAGACGTGGCATAACAATGTTAATAACGACGACAATAACGGTGCAGAATTAAAAGGTTACGATAGCGCAAGCTGGCTTGGTACTGGCATTATAATTTTGGCAGAAGCAGTACATTATGGCTTACCCGAGTCAAAAGGCGTGATTGCCATCCTTGTGCCGGTTGCACTTATGCTAGCTGGGCTCTGGTTGACGTACCGTCAGCAAAATAATAATCAGATGAAAAATTCATCTTCACCGCTCTCTATGTATTGGTTTGACTGGCAACGTGCACTGTTAGGTTGCGCCAAAATATTCGTGCCATTAACACTATGCTGGGTCATTTTTACCAATTTCACCTATGATGGCGTGATTTGGGGACTGCCCTATTTTCCACTACTTAACTTGTATGATGTGACGTTGTGGCTAGTGCTGCTTTACGGATTGGGCGTTTATTTATTGCGTCAACGTGGCGCGCACTCGCAAAATTTATTTAGCGCCATTCGTAAGAGTGACACGTTGTTGATCGTACTAGCGCTGATTAGCTTTTGGATACTCTCTAGTATGCTGGTTAGAACGCTGCACGCCTTTATTCATACGCCGCTATGGATAGCTGACTCATACGATCATACTGGCGGCGCATGGCGTAGCGAGCAAGTACAGACAGGACTGACGATTTTATGGACGCTACTGGCATTGGTCGCCACCATTATTGCCAGTCGCTATTGGCAGCGCGCGCTATGGTTTATGGGCATTGGCTTATTGGGTATTGTGGTCTTAAAATTGGTCTTAGTTGATTTGTCACAGACTGAGGCAATTTGGCGAGTCATTTCTTTCATTGGTGCGGGTAGCCTGATTTTATTGATTGGTTATTTGGCACCGTTGCCGCCGGCGCGTGATGGAACAGCAGAACAGGTCGAATCATAGTTTCTTATTAGAGTAAATTGAAATTATAGCGTGAGCACTATTAGCATTATTACTTTTTAGCATCCGTACGTGGCTTATGTAGTAAACTGAACACCATGAAAAGTAAATGACGATCGTCTTACTTTGAGCATTTTTTATAAAAGGTTATGAAAGCAGATGGATAAGAGAGTAAGTATTCAGTGGTTCCCTGGACACATGAACAAAGCCCGCAATGAAATCAAAGAAATTATGCCGCAGATGGATGTGGTTATCGAAGTGATTGATGCACGTATTCCTTATAGCAGCGAAAACCCAATGGTCGCTGCATTACGCGGTGAAAAACCAGTCATCAAAATCTTAAATAAAGCTGATCTTGCTGATCCTGAGCTGACCCAAGCATGGATGAACTATCTTGAGCAGCAAAATGGTGTTAAAGCCATTGCTTGTGATACCGATAAAGCCAATGATGTCAAACGTATCATTGCTATCTGTAAACAACTCGTCCCCAATAAAGTTGGTACGGGTCGCCAAATCAAAGCCATGATTATGGGTATCCCAAACGTTGGTAAATCGACTTTGATCAACACTTTGGCTGGGCGCGCCGTGGCTAGAACAGGTGATGAGCCAGCAGTCACCAAGTCGCAGCAATTGATTAAACTTGACGACGATATCATGCTTTATGACACGCCCGGCATGCTGTGGCCAAAAGTTGAAAACGAAAACTCTGGTTATCGCTTGGCTGCAACAGGCGGCATTCGTGATACGGCGTTTGATTTTGCGGATGTTGCCGGCTATACCGCTGAGTATTTATTAACCGCCTATCCTGAGCTGCTAAAAACTCGCTATAAAATTGAAGAACTGCCTAAGACGGATTGGGAGTTTTTTGAAATAGCGGGGCGTAATCGTGGCTGCGTGCGCGCGGGCAATAAAGTCGATACCTACCGGATGTCTGAAATCCTAGTGAATGAGCTGCGTAGCGGTAAGATTGGGCGTATCACTTTGGAGACGCCTGCTATGACTGAGGCTGAAGAAGTTGTCGTCGCTGAGCAACGCATCGCGTCAGAAGAAAAAAGAGTCGCTAAAGAAGAAGAGAAACGCTTACGTCGCCTTAAAACGCGGAAGAATCGGAAGTAGATACTAATTAACATAGCTCGTAGGGTGCGCCTAGCGCACCTGTTTTATCTTTATAATTCACCTTTAACTTATCTGAAAATCCTCACAATCTCACTTGGCAAACAATACAGTTAATTGCCATTTTATCCAATGATGCTCACAACTAAGCTCACCTACTGTTGTCTTGTATCAATCGTATTACACCCCATAAATAACTTTAATCCCAAATTTTATATATCCCTGTTAAATTTACAAGGAATACTCTTGCATACTC
>Ga0208032_1000618_pt1 | contig 18121 bp, 18 predicted proteins | sample MalvirAntarct_66_FD_184254 | JGI IMG/M metagenome (GOLD analysis project Ga0208032, IMG submission 184254) | Marine viral communities from the Global Malaspina Expedition - Malaspina viral metaG Antarct_66 (SPAdes) (version 2) | ecosystem: Environmental > Aquatic > Marine > Oceanic | place: West... | reverse complement strand
CCGTTAATAATTAGGAAAGAATGAAGCTGATTTCAGTGTGACAGTTCGGCAGGTAAGGTTGTGGCAAAAATAGAACCTCAAAGTCGTTGAATAAAAACTTATAAATACAAGAAAGCTGATGATAGGCATAAGGCCCATGAAAACCTATTAAACCGTAACTTTAGCCCATCTGCGCTTAAACAATTCTAGACAGGTGATGTCACCTATATTTGTATCAAAGTCGGCTAGTGTTATCTAGCCGTGTTTAGGTTTGTATGCCCGTCGTGTGATGGGATTTGCCGTGTCAGACTCGCCTGATAGTATGACCACTATAGACTGACTGTTGATTTTCGTGTGCTCAGAACCTCCTAACCATAACACTCATTTGCATTGATTTATGATCGATGCGCTATATAGGTATCGAACTACTCATTTTAGATATGGATTGCATGATTACAAAATCGATAGCATAGGTTATTATTAAGCAGTATGCTTAAAATCTCCCAAGTTAGTTTCTACCCGGCTTACAGCGTAGACCACATAGCTGCGTTATGTATAAAAAACCCACTAAGCATCTACTGAGGCGTTTTAGCGGGCTCTTATTAATTTTAGAAACATTCAGGTAGCTTGATTGATATTGAGGTTTGATAGAGGGATCTGAGCTTAGCCAAACTGAAAGGCTGATATCTGAGTGTTCATTACTTGCTGAGAATAGACCTTTTGCCCTTGATCTGTTCCTGCTGCGCCCGCGACAACCATCAGCGGTATCAAATGCTCTTCGCTTCCTAATAGATGAGACTCGATAGCATGGGGCGCTTTTGACCAGTCACTAAGGGCTGCAAATCGTGCATCCGCATCGGCTGCCACCGTATTAGTCAACCAATCATCAAATGCCACTGATGGAGCCGTGAATTTTTCATCGCCATAACCGCGCATATTATGAAAACTCATACCGCTGCCCACAATTAATACCCCTTCATCACGTAATGCCGCAATTGCTTTACCTGCCATTAAATGTGCTTCAGGGTCGAGATCATGACGTAGCGATAACTGCACTACTGGAATATCCGCATTAGGGAACATGAGTTTTAACGGGATGAATACTCCATGATCAAAGCCTCTTGTAGCATCTTGTGTATTGTTTAAACCTGCATCATTGAGCAAATTACCTATCCGTTCAGCCAATACTGGCGCGCCCGCTGCTGGATAAGTCAGCTGATAAGTATGCTCAGGGAAGCCAGCGTAATCATAAATCAGCTCAGGCTGCTTGCTGGCAGTAATACTAAACTCCCGCGTTTGCCAATGGGCACTGACTATTAAAATAGCTTTGGGACGCTCTGGCAAACGATTTGAGGTACTGGTTAAAAAGTCAGCCATCTGATCCCAAGTGTCTGCTGGTTGCCAATTCATAAAAAAGCAAGGCCCAGCACCATGAGGTATAAACAATACGGGCTGCTTTACAGTGGCTGATTGATTATTCATTCGCTTTCTCCTCTATTTTTATTAAATACTATAAGGACCAACAGGCACGATACCATTAGGATTTAATGCTTTTATAGAATAATAGCCTGCTTTGATATGTTTTATACTCACCGTCTCTGAAATACCTTCAAGCGCTAGAATTCTTAGCATATAAGCATATAGAGAACTCATATCTTTAATCAAATTACGGTTACATTTGAATAGCCCATGATAGGCGGCATCAAAGCGCACTAAAGTCACAAACAGTCGAATATCCGTTTCCGTCAGCTGCTCGCCAAACAGATAATCACGGCCATCGCTCAGACGCGCCTCAAGCATATCTAAGGTGTCAAATACTTGCTGATAAGCTTCTTCATAAGCGACTTGTGTCGTTGCAAATCCTGCTTTATATACCCCATTATTTAGATTGTCGTATATAGTCAAATTCAAAGCATCGATATCATCAGCCAACTCTTTTGGGAATAAATCAACTTCATTTGGCACGAGTTCTGCAAAAGCGGTATTGAGCATACGTAAGATATCAGCAGACTCATTATTAATAATGGTGTTGGTTTTTTTATCCCAGAGCACGGGTACAGTCGCTCGTCCCGTAAAGTTAGGATCTGTCTTGGTATATAGTTGATGGGCAAACTGAGCATGATTGATAGGGTCATTTTCAGCGCCGTCAAAGCCACCAAACTGCCAGCCTTGATTGCCAAGCTGCGGATTGACCACAGTAATATCGATCGTATCTTGCAGACCTTTTAACTGACGCGCCATCAGGGTGCGTGAGGCCCAAGGGCAAATCAGCGCTACGTATAGATGATAGCGATTTTTTTCTGCCTTAAAGCCACCAATGCCCGTCGGTCCTGCTTGTCCATCAGGAGTAATCCAATTTCGAAATGACGAGGTCTGACGGATAAAACGTCCTTGCTCATCTTTTGCTTGTACCGGTTGCCAGTTTTCAGTCCAGTTGCCATTGATTAACATAACGCTTACTCCTATTAGTTACCTATTCATTTATTACATGGTTTATTAGACAGTCATTAAATGCTAATTTATCATTAATAACTATTAGGTACGCCCTAATTTTTCTGACAATGCCTTATCCATACTAAGATAACCACCGCCTTGTACTGCCAAAGCAAGCAAAGCGACCATCAAGACTAAGGCATACTCATAGCCTCCATCAGCGGCAAATAACCCATTGCTGATATGAACAGAGAAAATAGCGACCAGCATCGTGAATGCTGCGATTAGTGCGGCAGGGCGAGTCAATAATCCTAATACTAAGGCAAGCCCACCGAAGAACTCAGCACCCCCTGCCAATATTGCCATTAGAAAACCAGGTTCCATACCCATACTGCTTAACCACCCAGCCGTGCCAGCCAGCCCATTGCCACCAAACCAGCCAAATAACTTTTGAGCACCATGCGCTGCCAAAATCAAACCTACGGGTACACGAAGGATTAAAGCGGCAGCGCCCGCTTTAGATAGCAAAATTCTATTCATTACTGACATTTTCATTGTTATTACTCCATTAGGTTTATTTTAGGAAGGGTATTTAATTCCTGGAATAACCATACTTTACTATCAACACAGTAAAAGAGTAAGATAGATAATATTGAATAATTAACAACATATCATTGATAATTGTTTTGGCGTTGAATTTTGATGATTAAATAGAAATAGAGCAAAATATGGATAGAATCGATGCAATGCGCGCCTTTGTGGCAGTGGTGACCGAAGGAAGCTTTAGTAATGCGGCAAATACCTTGCAGCTGTCACCGCAGTTGGTGAGCAAATATGTCTCTAAGTTGGAGGAGCAGCTAAATACACGCCTGCTTAATCGCACCACTCGTAAAGTCAGCCTTACCGAAGCTGGCAGTCATTACTTCGGACATGCACAACAGATTTTACTTAGCATTGATGATATGGAATCAAAATTAGGTGGTTTACAACAGAATCCCAAAGGCGTCTTAAGAATCAGTGCACCAGTATCGTTTGCCTTAAAACATATGGCTAAGTTAATCACTGACTTTCAGATACATTATCCATTGGTCAAGGTCGACCTACAATTGACTGATCGCAAAGTCGATATTGTCGAGGAGGGTTTCGATGTGGCCTTGCGTATCGGGCAGCTAAAAAGCTCGTCACTGATTGCTAAGAAGGTCGCACCCATTCGTGTGATGTTATGCGCCGCACCTGATTACCTGAACAAACATGGCACGCCTACTCAACCTGAAGATATTGCCGAACACCGCTATTTGCATTACAGCTATATGAATATGGATGGTAAGGACGATATCTACCAATTATTAAAAGTAAAATACCTCAAGCAAGGTAGCGAGCTTCGTAGTAATAATGGTGATGTATTGGTGGACGCGGCTATTGCAGGCGCAGGAATAGTATTACAGCCGACTTTTATTATCAGCGAAGCGCTTAGTAGTGGCAAACTAGTCGTCGTGTTGCCAAAACTTGAGCCTGAGGCTTTGGGCTTATATGCAGTGTATGCTCATAGAAAATTGCTGCCACATAAAGTGAGGTGTTTTATTGATTTTATGGAAGACTATTATGGCATGCCACCGTACTGGGACGAGTCCATACCTTAGCTTTTATTGGGCTTAACGGCAATGACTCGTTTATTAAACTAGCACTCGTAAATTCTCACGCATAGGTTTATATTCTATATTAACACTATGATGTATTCATATTTTCTCACGCTTATAATCAAACCCTTCTTCATCATAAATCTGATAAGTCACGTCTAACAATGTTTTTAACAATTCTGATTTGTCAAAATGCCTGACACTCATCACAATCGGTGAGGTTAAATGACCATCCTCAAATGGAATATAAGTCACTTCTTGACTACGCAGATGCTCAAGCGTCTTTGGCACAATAGTCAGGCCTTCACCTGCTGCTACTAACCCTAACGCAACATGTAACTCACGTACTTCAGTCAGATAATTGGCTTTTAAGTTACGGGCTTCAAACAATTCCAACACATAATCAATAAAGCTGGGACGCGGCGCTGTTGGATATAACAATAGATTTTCATTGGTTAAATCCATTAGATTGATGCTAGTACGATTCTCCTTTACAAGCACGTGACTGACAGGAACTGCAACAACCAAACTCTCCTCTCTAAGAACCATTCTTCTGATAGAAGCATCTTCAAATAGTAGCCTGCCAAATCCTACGTCTATTTTACCATCTACCAATCCTTGCGTTTGCTGCCAAGAGTTTAACTCATATAACTTAATTTCTATATTTGGATAGACCTCTCTGAAGCGCGCAATCACTTTTGGCAATATGCCATATAATATCGATGATACAAAACCTATAGAGAGTGAGTTGTCAAAATTACCCTTACGAAAAGTCATAGCACGCAGATCATCTGATTTTTTTATTATCTGCAGCGCATGATCATAAAAAAACTCGCCAGCTTCAGTAAGCTTTAGAGGTCGATTGTCTCTATCAATCAGCGTGACGCCTATCTCTTCCTCCAATTGTTTTATCTGACGGCTCAGTGGGGGTTGCGAAATAAACAAACGCTCTGCTGCCTTATTAAAACTTTTTTCCTCTGCCACTGCTACAAAGTAGCGTAAATGTCTCAATTCCATTGAACGTTGTTCCTTGAGTGACCTATAAGGTTATCGATACCTAAAGAACATAACATGGTGCAGGTTAGTTATCAAAATACCTAAAAGGTATTAATAACAGACTAAATAGGTCTTAGACATGTCGTTATCTAGCAATTATAGTTCTTATTAAGCATAAGGAAGTAAGACTTACAAATTAAGGACAGATATGATTCGCTCAATTAACACCTTGCTAGTACCGATACCGACTATTCGAGAGCACAAGCTCGCTTGCACGGTCATGAGAGAACAAGTACTAGTCTTAGTGCATATTCAAACAGAAGATGGCTATGAAGGTTGGGGCGAAGCGACTACCATTGGCGGTCTAAGCTACGCGGAAGAAAGCCCCCATAGCATCAAGACTAATATCGATACCTACTTTACGCCTCTTTTATTAAAAGAACAGCCTACTAGCACAGCGAAAGCCATGCAACTGCTAAGTCTTCATATCAATGGCAACCGTTTTGCAAAGTGCGCGATCGAAACTGCCCTACTCGATATTGAAGGCAAACGCCTAAACTTACCTGTTAGCGAGCTCATAGGTGGTCGTGTCCGCGATCGTATCGAAGTAGCATGGACGCTTGCCAGCGGCAATACAGCGACCGATATCGCAGAAGCTAAGCGCATGATTGAGCAAAAGCGCCATCGCATTTTTAAATTAAAAATCGGTAGCAATCCGATTATTGATGATGTTGCCCACGTATTGGCTATCAAAAAAGAGCTGCCTGATTGCCGCATTACAGTTGATGTCAACCAAGCATGGACAGAGCTTGAGGCAATGCAAGGTATTAGCCTATTGCAAGCTGGCGGCGTTGATTTAATAGAACAACCTGTCTCAATGCGCAATAAAGCCGCCCTAAAACGCTTAACCGAACATTTCGATGTGGCCGTTATGGCGGATGAAATTGTCCAAGATCCTCAGAATGCTTTTACCTTAGCAGCAGATCATTGTGCTGACGTCTTTGCCGTGAAAATCAATCAAGCAGGCGGATTAAAAGCAGCATGCTTAATCGGACAAATGGCACATCTAGCAGGTATCGAGCTCTATGGTGGCACTATGCTTGAAGGTCCTATCGGTACGGCCGCATCCGCCCATGTATTCTCAACCTATCCCAGTCTAAATTTTGATACAGAACTTTTTGGTCCTTTACTATTAACCGAAGACGTTTTAGTACAGCCTCTTGATTATCAAGATTTTGGTTTAAATGTACCTATGGGCGCAGGTCTTGGTATCGAAGTAGATAGCGATAAAGTCTATCACTACGCCAAACAAGCCATCAATAATTCACTTAAATCATCGAAGCCGCAATTTGCCACTAATGCTCAAACTGAAATATTGTAACAGCTAACAAAGTTACCCATCATCAAATATAAGGAAATAATCATGTTATATCACGTCAGAATGGATGTCTTAATCCCAACAGATATGGACGCCGACAAGGTCAACGAGCTTAAAGCCACCGAAAAAGCCTTATCACAAAAGCTGCAAGAGCAAGGTAAATGGCGTCATATTTGGCGCATAGCAGGTCAGTACTCTAACTTCAGTATCTTTGATGTTGAGAGTAATGAAGAGCTACACGACATTATGATGTCATTACCGCTCTATCCGTACATGAAGGTTGAAGTGACACCATTGTTACGTCACCCATCATCTGTTCGTAGTGATGACAGCTAAATCAAGGCAGTACAGCTGATATCAGAATCTATAAAAACTGAGTAAGAATACTCACTGTAATTACCCCTTAATAAAACAGTCCTCAACAAGGAGAGAGACATGGAACGCAGCCAAATTGAAGCATTAGCCACTCAGTTCATCAAAGGCAAAATCGACTTCCCTGAGCAAGTCAATCCACGCGTACAAGAGATTGTCTTGCGTATCGTGACCGACCTTATGCAAACCATTAACGACTTAAAAATCACTGCCGATGAATATTGGTCTGGCGTTGAGTTTATCGGTGATTTGGGCAAAGAAGCTGGTTTATTATCACCAGGCTTGGGTTTCGATCACTTCATGGATTTAATGATTGAAGAGGATTTAAAAGCAGCCGGTCTTGACGGTGGTACTGTACGTACTATTGAAGGTCCACTCTATGTCGCTGGTGCGCCAGAAGAAAAGGGCTTTGCGCGTCTAGATGATGGCACTGACCTTGATAATGGTACCGTGCTATTTATGCAAGGCACTGTTTATGGTGAAGATGGACAGCCTCTTCCAAACGCAAAAGTTGAAGTGTGGCATGCCAACAGCTTAGGTAACTACTCTTTCTTTGATGAATCACAGTCTCATTTCAACTTACGTCGTAGCATCATCACTGATGAAAACGGAAATTATGCATTCCGCAGCATCGTGCCGCTAGGTTACTCAGTACCACCAGAAGGAATGACGCAAAAAGTATTGGGCGCGCTAGGACGTCATGGTCATCGCCCAGCTCACATTCATTTCTTTGCCAGTGCTGACGGTCATCGCAAACTGACCACGCAGATTAACATCGATGGCGATGAGTACCTATGGGATGACTTTGCTTTTGCAAGCCGCGAAGGCTTGGTACCAGAGGTAACGATGGTCGAAGACGCGGACAAGCTAAAAGAAAAAGCGCTTGATAAGCCTTACGCAAGTATCGACTTTGACTTTCATTTAGTGAAAGACATTGACCAAGCTGTACAGGGCAGTGAAGTAGAACGCCGCCGTGCTCAAGGTTAATGAGCACTCATATTAAATAGCATTAATTAATAACGACTTACGTTTGATATGCCCTCAGTTGTCGTATCAAACGTTAGCTTCTAATCTCATTTTACACCGTCATTATACAAGGAAGGCAGCCATGAGCGAGCGTATCAATCTAGTACCTGAAGGATCAGACATCACTATTGATGATTTTTTAGAAGAAAACAGTGAAAAAGGGATTTATCGCCTGCATCGTAGCGCCTTCACTAACGAAGAGTTGTTCGAGCTTGAGATGAAATACATCTTTGAAAACAATTGGGTGTATTTGGCTCATGAGTCTCAAGTTCCTGATAACAACGACTACTACACCTCATACATTGGTCGTCAGCCTGTTATTCTTGCCCGCAATAAAGAAGGCGAGCTGCATTGTATGATTAACTCATGCTCACATCGTGGTGCACAGCTCTGCCGACATAAAAAAGGCAATAAAGCCACTTACACCTGCCCATTCCACGGTTGGACCTTTAACAACTCAGGTAAGCTGCTTAAAGTTAAAGACCCAAGACATGCAGGCTATCCAGAATGCTTCAATAAAGAAGGCTCACACGACCTAAAACAAGTGAAGATGGCCAATTATAAAGGCTTTATCTTTGCCAGCTTAAATGATGATGTTCAGTCAATCGAAGACTGGCTTGGCGGCTCTACCAAAATTCTCGATATGATTGTGAATCAATCACCAGAAGGGTTAGAAGTTCTACGCGGCACCTCAACCTATACCTTTGATGGTAACTGGAAACTGCAAGCTGAAAACGGCGCTGACGGCTATCACGTATCAGCCGTCCATTGGAACTACGCTGCGACAACTGCGCGCCGCAAAGAAGCTGAAGCTGTCAAAGAAGACAATATCAAAGCCATGAATGCTGGCAAATGGGGTCGTCAAGGTGGCGGCTTCTATTCTTTTGAAAACGGTCACATGTTGTTATGGACACAATGGGAAAACCCACAAGATCGTCCAAACTATGCCTATCGCGATGACTATGTCGCCAGCTACGGTGAAGCCATGGCGGACTGGATGATTGGGCGCTCACGTAATTTATGCCTATATCCAAACGTCTACATCATGGATCAATTCAGCTCACAAATCCGTATGCTCCGCCCTATCGCGGTTGACAAAACTGAAGTCAGTATCTGGTGTATCGCACCAAAAGGCGAAAGCGATGAGGCACGTGCACGCCGTATTCGTCAGTATGAAGATTTCTTTAACGTTACTGGTATGGCAACACCTGATGACTTAGAAGAGTTCCGCTCGTGTCAAGAAGGTTATAACGGTATCAAGCTTGAATGGAATGATATGTGCCGAGGCTCTGAGCATTGGATTCAAGGTGCAGATGAAGGCGCTGCCGCTATTGACCTCAAACCTTTAATGAGTGGTGTTAAGACTGAAGATGAAGGACTATATACCGTCCAACATCGCTACTGGCATGAAGAGATGAAAAAAGCTCTAGAGCAAGAGCAGCAGCTACACGGTGCTAATAGCGACTAATACATTTTTATTATTACTCTGCTATTTATTGTAGAACTGACAAAAAAATAAGGATATCAATCATGAAAAATGCAACTGTTAACATTGAAGACATTAGACAGTTTCTATACCGTGAAGCGCGTTTATTGGATGAGAAAAAATGGGAAGAATGGCTCACTTATTATGATGAAGACTGCCCTTTCTGGATGCCAAGTTGGGATGATGATGGTCAGCTCATCAGCGACCCACAACGAGAAATCTCGCTGATTTATTATCCGGATCGCCGTGGTCTTGAAGATCGCATCTTCCGCATCGAGACTGAGCGCTCATCAGCGACCATTCCTGATACGCGTACCACGCACAATTTATCAAATATTGAACTACTCGAAGACAATGACGGTATTGTGACGGTGCGTTTCAACTGGATCAACAAGTCCTTTCGCTATCACGAGACCAATACCTATTGGGGTTACTCTCAGTACAAAATAGACATGACTCAAGACCAACCAAAAATCTTGGATAAGTATGTGGTCTTAAAAGACGACTATGTGCATCAAATCATGGACGTCTATCACGTCTAATCATTATTCACTCATTATTTAGCCACTAGCTTTTAATTAATACGTGTTGAAAAGGGATATTTCTCATGGAATATAATATTGCTCTACAATTCGAAGACGGCGTCACAGGCTTCATCAAATGTGAAGCCGACGAAACCGTCGCCGAAGCCGCTTATCGTCAAAAATTCAATATCCCTGTGGATTGCCTTGATGGTGCTTGCGGTACTTGCCGTTGCCATTGTGAATCTGGCAGCTACGACATGCACCCGGATATGTATATCGAAGATGCACTGACAGAAGCTGAAGCTGCTGAAGGTTATGTCCTCACCTGTCAGATGATTCCAGAAAGCGACTGCGTGATCAAAGTACCAACCTCCTCTGAAGCTTGCAAAGTCGGCAAGTCTGTATTCAAGGGCAAACTACAACAGCTGAATGTACTGTCAGAATCTACCATTCACTTTGGCATCGAAGTCGACAATCCAGATGCGCTAGTATTTTTGCCAGGCCAGTATGTCAATGTCAGTATTCCTGATTCTAACGAGACACGCTCCTATTCATTTAGCTCTATACCTAGTGCCAATCAGGCCGAATTTGTCGTCCGCAATATTCCTAACGGCAAAATGAGCACCTTTTTATCTGATACTGCGACTATAGGTCAAGAGATTAATTTTGAGGGTCCATTTGGTAGCTTTTACCTGCGCCCTCTAATCCGCCCAACTCTATTTCTAGCAGGTGGTACCGGTATCGCGCCTTTTTTATCGATGCTAAAAAGTTTAGAGGTGTCTGGTGCTCATCATCCTGTCAGGATGGTCTACGGCGTCACCAACGACTTTGATCTTATAGAAGTTGAGAAACTAGAAGAAGTCAAACAAAACCACCCTTGGTTTGACTACCGCACCTGTGTCGCCGCTGAAGACAGTAGTCATGAGCGTAAAGGCTATGTTACCAGTCATGTTGATAATGAGTGGCTGAACGATGGTGACGTCGATGTCTACTTGTGTGGTCCGTTAGGGATGGTGGATGCGGTGAGTAATTGGTTAGACAGCAGTAACCTAAAACCGAGTAATTTTTACTATGAAAAATTCACGCCCAGTGAACAATAACGTAGCCTAGCCGTATTACTCTACTAGCAATGCATGAGCAAGATTTTTAGGAGACCGTCATGAGTAAAAGATTTGATAATAAAGTATGTATCGTTACTGGTGCCGCCCAAGGCATCGGACGCGGAGTTGCATTACGCTTAGCAAGTGAGGGCGGAAAAATCGTCATGGCAGACTTTTCTCCATTAGTAGAAGAGGTGCTGGCTGAAATCATCGCTAATGGTGGAGAGGCAATTACCATTCAAGCTGACCTTGAAACGCATGAAGGTGCTAAAGAGGCTATTGATAAGGCACTTGATAGCTATGGGCGCATCGACATATTGATCAACAATGTCGGCGGCGCAATATGGATGAAACCTTTTACCAGTTTCTCTGAAGCAGAAATCCAAAAGGAAATCAGCCGCTCATTATTTCCAACATTATGGTGTTGTCATGCTGTTTTACCAACCATGGTCAAACAGCAGTCAGGCACTATTGTTAATGTGTCCTCTATCGCTACTCGCGGTATCAACCGCATACCCTATTCGACAGCGAAAGGCGGCGTGAACGCCATGACCGCATCGCTCGCTTTTGAGTATGCAAACGATGGCATCCGTGTGAATGCTGTAGCAACTGGCGGTACTGAAGCGCCGCCCAGAAAGATTCCACGTAACGCCAAACCATTAACTGATGATGAAAAATCATGGATGAATGCGGTGGTTGATCAGACCATTGATCGCACCTTTATGAAACGCTACGGCACGATTGATGAGCAAGTCAATGCCATCTTGTTTTTAGCATCCGATGAGTCTTCTTATATTACTGGAAGTACCATTCCTGTGGGCGGTGGCGACGAAGGCTAATAATAAATCTGCCAATCAGTAGCATGCATCTTAATTTGCAACCCCGTAACGAATGCTAATTTGCAAGGAAGCAATATGGCCTCTGTAATCCAAACCTTAAAAAGCGACTGGTCGCTCTCCGCATCGGTTGCAGGGTTCTTAGCGGTTCTTATTTCTTATGCGGGTCCTTTGATTATTTTTTTTCAGGCCGCACAAGCCGCACAAGTATCAGATGCCATGATGGCGTCTTGGATTTGGGGTATCTCCATCGGTGCTGCCATTCCTGGTATATATTTATCCATTAAATATAAAACACCGGTTATTACAGCATGGTCCGCCCCTGGTACCGCTTTACTGGTTACCCTATTTCCACAGATGAGTATTAATGAAGCTGTTGCCGGTTATATCATCTCAGCGATTGTCATATTTATCGTGGGGGCAACAGGTTACTTCGACAAAATATTAAAATGGATTCCTAACGGTATCGCCGCTGGCATGATGGCAGGGATTCTATTTCAATTCGGCTTAGAATTATTTAAAGCCACTGATAGCATGCCATTTATCGTCTTTAGCATGCTCGGTTGCTATTTATTAGCCAAACGCTTTTCGCCGCGCTATACGATGATTTGGGTACTACTGTGCGGTGTTATCTTAAGCGTCTTACTTGGCAAAATGAACCCTGTCAATTTCGATTTAGCTATCACTATACCTACTTTTATTGCCCCTGAATGGTCGTGGAACTCAACGTTTAACCTCGCTATACCACTCATCCTTGTGAGCTTAACTGGTCAATTCTTACCCGGTATGGCTATTTTAAATCTTAGCGGTTACGACACGCCAGCCAAGCCTATTGTGAGTGTTACAAGCCTCGCCTCGTTAGCAGTTGCATGTGTTGGTGGTATCACTATCGTACTTGCCGCTATCACAGCCGCGCTTTGTACTGGCAAAGATGCGCATGAACTTAAGGAAAAGCGCTATATCGCAGGTGTCGCTAATGGCATCTTCTATTTATTTGGCGGTTTATTTGCTGGCAGTATCGTGATGGTATTTAGCTTGCTTCCAAAAGAGCTTGTAGCGGCACTGGCCGGCCTTGCGTTAATCGGTGCCATTTCTGCCAATATCACCATTGCTATGAAAAATGATGAGCAAAGAGATGCAGCGTTAATTACGTTTTTGGCGACAGCATCGGGTATGAGCTTTTTGGGATTAAGCTCTGTGTTTTGGGGCATTCTTATTGGCATGATTGCTCACTATATTTTGACCAAAAAACGCCTACTACCAACCCCACTTACCTCATTAACAACCTCTAATAATGAAACTCATTAAGAGTAAGTCTCTTACGAAAAAAATTAAGTAGTGTCAGAGCAATGAGTCCAACCCATGTACCACTTATTAATTTAAAAGACACTACCTCATATGACTTTTTATAGGATATAAACATGATTAACAAAGCAGATAAAAATATCACTGACGTACTTAGTCAAATTAAAGATGGCGCCACCATCATGATTGGCGGCTTTGGCACAGCGGGTCAACCCGCTGAACTCATTGATGGGCTGATTAATTTGGGCGTAAAGGATTTGGTCATCATTAATAATAATGCCGGTAACGGCGACCATGGCCTTGCCAAGCTCTTAAAAACGGGTGCTGTGCGTAAAATCATTTGCTCTTTCCCGCGTCAATCGGATTCTTGGGTATTTGATGAGCTTTATCATGCTGGCAAGATTGAGCTGGAGCTAGTACCACAAGGGAATTTGGCGTGCCGTATTCAAGCAGCAGGTATGGGACTCGGTGCGGTATATACGCCCACAGGCTTTGGTACTTTACTCGCAGAAGGTAAAGAGACTCGAGAAATCGATGGTAAGGACTATGTTCTTGAATATCCGATCAAGGCTGATTTTGCTTTAATTAAAGCTTCTAGAGGCGATCGTTGGGGCAACTTGGTGTACCGCAAGTCTGCCCGTAACTTTGGTCCTATCATGGCAATGGCAGCTGATATTACTATCGCCCAAGTCTCCGAAACGGTTGAGCTTGGCGCACTTGATCCTGAGCACGTTATTACGCCGGGTATCTTTGTGCAGCATGTGGTGCAAATTCAGCCTGCTAGCACTGAATCTGCTAGCGCTGAACTTTCTAACACAGCTACTACAGCCACCGCTTAATACTGCTAATTATAAGGAGCATCATCATGAGCCATACTTCCTACACCGTTTTGACCCGCGATCAAATCGCCGAGCGTGCTGCACAAGATATTCCAGATGGTGCCTATGTCAATTTAGGCATCGGACTACCAACTAAAATTGCGCAATACTTACCGGATGATAAAGATGTATTTTTGCATTCAGAAAACGGCTTATTAGCTTTTGGACCCCCACCTGCTAAAGGCGAAGAGGATCCCGAGCTGATTAATGCCGGAAAAGAGTACGTCACCATGCTCGATGGCGGCAGCTTCTTTCATCATGGCGACTCTTTTGCCATGATGCGCGGTGGTCATATCGATATTTGCGTATTGGGTGCGTTTCAAGTGGCTGCCAATGGCGACTTAGCCAACTGGAGCACGGGTGCGCCAGATGCAATACCTGCTGTTGGCGGCGCTATGGACTTGGCCGTCGGTGCCAAAAAAGTCTTTGTGATGACCAATCACACCACCAAAACTGGCGACCCTAAAATCGTTAGCAAGCTTACCTACCCCGTGACTGGCAAAAACTGCGTTGATCGCATTTATACTGACTTATGTGTCATTGATGTCACTGATAAAGGTTTAGCCGTCACTGAAATGGTCGATGGCTTAAGCTTTGCGGACTTACAAGCATTGACGGGTGCGACGCTAATTGACGCTACAAATTCAAAATAATAAAAAGGACAAGGATGATGACTGATTCAACCACTGGTTTAAACAACGCTTATATTATCGATGCCATTCGCACCCCATTTGGACGCTACGGCGGCGGTCTAGCCCTTGTCCGTGCCGATGATTTAGGGGCTATCCCTATCAAGGCGTTAATGGAACGTAATGCCAATGTCGATTGGGTACAAGTAGATGACGTTATTTACGGCTGTGCTAATCAGAGCGGTGAAGACAACCGCAACGTCGGACGTATGTCGTCGTTACTAGCTGGCCTACCTTATCAAGTGCCTGCCACTACGGTGAATCGCTTATGCGGCTCGTCAATGGATGCGTTAGCGATAGCGGCGCGTGCGATTAAAGCGGGTGAAGCGCATCTAATTATTGCAGGTGGCGTTGAGAGTATGAGCCGTGCGCCATTGGTAATGGGTAAAGCAGATAAACCCTTTGCTCGCAATCAAACGCTCGAAGATACCACGATGGGTTGGCGTTTTATCAATCCAAAGCTTGATGAGCTATATGGCACGGAGACCATGCCACAAACCGCCGAAAATGTCGCAGAGCAGTTCAATGTCAATCGCGCTGACCAAGATGCATTTGCATTACGTAGCCAACAACGTACCGCAGCGGCGCAAGAGGCAGGGTTTTTCAAAGATGAGATTACTCCAGTCAGCATCCCGCAGCGTAAAGGTGATCCTGTCACCGTCGATACTGACGAGCATCCTCGTGCTGATACCACGCTTGAGAAGTTGACCAAACTGCGCCCTATCGTCACCGCAGATGGTACCGTGACGGCTGGTAACGCTTCTGGGATTAATGATGGTGCGGCAGCTTTTTTAGTCGCGTCAGAGCAAGCCGTTAAAGAGTTTAATCTAAAGCCGCGTGCGCGTATTGTGGCCTCAACTACGGTAGGCGTTGAACCACGTATTATGGGCTTTGCCCCAGCACCGGCGATGAAAAAGCTAGTGGCGCAAACTGGACTGTCACTTGATGAGATGGATGTCATTGAATTAAACGAGGCCTTTGCCGCTCAAGCTCTCGCCTGTACACGTGACTTAGGATTAGCTGACGATAGCGCGCGCGTCAATCCGAATGGCGGTGCGATTGCTCTTGGTCACCCACTTGGCGCCTCAGGAGCACGTTTGGTTTTAACAGCACTCAATCAACTTGAGAAAACTGATAAGCGTTATGCCATATGCTCGATGTGTATTGGTGTTGGACAAGGTATTGCGATGATTATTGAGCGGGTTAATGACCAAGCGTAATACTCATCCCTACATATGCCTTCAACATTTTAGTCCTAAAAAAGGATGCTTAGTATGCCCATATTTGACAACCAAGAAATTGCCCTAAACTATGCCACTTTTGGTGATAGCAGCAATCCTGCTCTGATATTTTCTAACTCTTTAGGTACCAGCTATCATATGTGGCAGCCGCAAATCGATGCCTTGCAGAATGCTTATTTTATTATCTGCTACGACACCCGTGGCCATGGTAAATCTTCTGCACCAACTGGTCGTTATAATTTGGATCAGCTTGGGCAAGACGTCATTAATTTGCTTGATTATCTGAATATTGATAAAGCATTTTTTTGTGGCATCTCTATGGGCGGTATGACTGGTCAATGGTTGGCTATTAATCATCCTGAGCGCTTCCATCACTTAATGCTATGCAATACCGCCGCAAAGATTGGTAATGAGGCAGCATGGGTAGATCGCGCGCAATTGGTACGTGAGCAAGGACTAAAATCTATCGCCGCTACCGCTGCCTCGCGTTGGTTCACAGCAAGTTTTATCGATAACCATCCTGATGTAGTTAAAGCATTATCTGAAGCTCTCGCAGCTGGCAGTAGTGAGGGTTATGCCAGCTGCTGTGAGGCATTATCTGTCGCTGATACTCGCGAGCAGTTAAAAACTATCCGTGTCCCAGTCACAGTGCTTGCAGGATCTGAAGACTCAGTGACGACGGTTGCCGATGGTCAATATATGGTCGATCATATACCTAACGCTAAGCTGGCTACTATCGATGCCTCGCATATCTCGAATATTGAACAGCCTGAAGCATTCAATAAACTCGTGCGACAATATTTAAATGTTCAATAGCTCTATTGGTCACTAAAATTATCACATGAGCATATCAAAGCAATAACAAGGAAGACAGTATGAAACGATCATTATTATCATTGGTTATCGGTATTTTTGCTTTTAGCACATTTAGTGCTTATGCCAACATCAATATCGATAAAGAAGTTAAAAGTGTTGAAAAAAAGGTGATTGAATGGCGTCGGGATATTCACAAACATCCCGAATTGAGCAATAGAGAAACTCGTACTGCCGCTCTTGTTGCCAAGCATCTAAAATCACTAGGTATGCAGGTCGAAACTGATATAGCGCATACAGGTGTTGTTGGTTTTTTGAAGGGAGCTAAACCTGGCCCTACAGTGATGCTACGTGCAGACATGGACGCATTACCCGTTACCGAAAAAGCAGATGTGCCTTTTAAATCAACCATGGTGACTAAGTATATGGGTGAAGACGTTGGGGTCATGCATGCCTGCGGACACGATACTCATGTTGCTATGCTAATGGGAACGGCTGAAGTACTAGCTGCGGTTAAAAATGAATTGCACGGCAATATCATGTTTGTATTTCAGCCTGCCGAAGAAGGTGCCCCTGAAGGTGAAGAAGGCGGCGCTGAGCTCATGCTGAAGCAAGGCATATTCAAAAAACATAAACCCGAGGTCGCTTTTGGACTACATATTATGTCGAGCTTAAATAGTGGTCAAATTGGTTACCGAAGCGGCCCTATTATGGCAAGCGCTGATACCTTTGACATAACAGTAAATGGTAAGCAAACTCATGGCTCAGCGCCCTGGAATGGGGTCGATCCTATTTCAACTGCGGCGCAAATCGTTACCGGTGTCAATCATATAGTGAGCCGTCAGATTGATATTACTAAAGAGCCGGCTATTGTCTCATTCGGTAAAATAGGTGGCGGTGTACGCGATAATATTATTCCAGATAGTGTCAATATGATTGGTACTATTCGTAACTTTGATATGGATAATCGCGACCAAATTTTTGATAAGATGAAAACCACGGCCACTCATATAGCAATGGCATCAGGCGCTAAAGCTGACGTCAAAATCAATAAAGGTTATCCAGTTACGATTAATGACCCAGCCCTTACCGCGCAAATGTTACCGACGCTCAAAAACGTAGCAGGTAAAGACAATGTACTTGAGGTGCCTAAACTAACGGCATCTGAAGATTTCTCATTTTATGCCCAAGAAATACCTAGTTTATTTTTCTTTTTAGGCGGCACTCCAGTAGGACAAGACGTTAGCAAAGCGCCGTATAATCATTCCCCATACTTTTATGTAGATGAATCATCATTCAAAGTTGGTACTAAAGCGCTTAGCCAATTAGCAATAGATTATTTGGCTATGAAAAAATAACTTTCTAAAAGAGTGATATCTATTGGTATGAGCACTTGCTTAACTTAATAATTAAAGTCGTTATTTTATC
>Ga0208032_1000615_pt1 | contig 18141 bp, 9 predicted proteins | sample MalvirAntarct_66_FD_184254 | JGI IMG/M metagenome (GOLD analysis project Ga0208032, IMG submission 184254) | Marine viral communities from the Global Malaspina Expedition - Malaspina viral metaG Antarct_66 (SPAdes) (version 2) | ecosystem: Environmental > Aquatic > Marine > Oceanic | place: West... | reverse complement strand
AAAATTTGTCTGGAAACCATAGAGCTGTGGCACCACCTGATCCCATTCCGAACTCAGAAGTGAAACACAGTATCGCCGATGGTAGTGTGGGGTCTCCCCATGCGAGAGTAGGTCATTTCCAGGCGCCAAATAAAACAAAAAGGCCACTCTACTCGAGTGGCCTTTTTGTTTTGTGTCTTAAACCTAAGTAATTAGTCAGTATGGATGATATGCCCATGCAAGAGTCGGTTATTTCTAGGCGCTAAATACTACAGCAAGGCCACTCTAACCGAGTGGCCTTTTTGTTTTATGTCTTAAATCTAAGCAATTAGTCAGTGTGGATGATGTGCCCATGCAAGAGTAGGTCATTTCCAGGCGCCTAATTGACTTGAAAGAGTCGTGAAACAGCCCGCGATTATGTAGCGGGCTTTTTTACGTCTGCAATTTGTGGCTGAAAGCTGTTCTTGGACCCAAACCATTGACCCGTGTGGATGATATGCCCATGCGAGAGTAAGGCGCCTAATAAAACAGCAAGGCCACTCTACTCGAGTGGCCTTTTTGTTTTGTGCCTTAAACCTAAGCAATTAGTCAGTGTGGCCAGTATGCCCATGCGAGAGTCGGTCATCTCCAGGCGCCTAATTGACATGAAAGAGTCGTGAAACAGCCCGCTATTATGTAGCGGTTTTTTTTACGTCTGTAATTTGAGATTTAAAGCCGTTCTTGGACCTAAACCATTGACCCGTGTGGATGATATGCCCATGCGAGAGTCGGTCATTTCTAGGCGACTTAATCACTTAAATGAGTGTGAGACAGATCGCTATTATATCGCTAATGCTTTTGTGTCTATTATTTGATATGTTAGAAAGCGTGAGATCAGCATTAGGTCGATATGTTCCTCATTAATTGATTCATGTATCAATAGAAACAATTACTGTTGTTTATGCAAATGGGATACGACTTAATATGCTTTTGACTTGATATTTAATCGATAATACATAGATAATGTCACTCTAATTTGCTCATCTAAGTGCCTCAATGACGTCTCAATCTCATCCAGTAAAACAATGGCAACACCATCATCAATTCAGTCATCAGAACTCTGATGGTGAGCGGAATACCCTTTACGTACTTATTTTAACCATTATTACTATGTTAGCTGAGATTATTGCCGGCTCCATTTATGGTTCAATGGCATTATTGGCTGATGGTTGGCATATGGGTACTCATGCTGCAGCATTTATGATTACTTTATTTGCCTATCGATATTCCCGCAAAAATGCTGATAACCCCCAGTTTTCTTTTGGAACCGGTAAAGTTAGTGTTCTGGGGGGCTTCACCAGTGCCATCGCTTTAGGTATGGTTGCATTGATAATGTTAGTTGAATCATTAGTCAGAATTATCAATCCAGAACAAATCTATTTTAACCAAGCTATCTTTGTTGCTTTTATCGGTCTTACAGTCAATATTGTTAGTGTATTTTTATTGAAAGATCATCATAGTCATGCTCATCATCACGCTGAGCATGAGCATGAGCATGAGCATGAGCATGAGCATGAGCATGAGCATGAGCATGAGCATGAGCATGAGCATGAGCATGAGCATGAGCATGAGCATGAGCATGAGCATGAGCATGAGCCAGTACATCATCATGATCATAATTTAAGAGCTGCTTATTTCCATGTTCTTGCAGATGCTTTAACGTCTGTTTTAGCCATTGTGGCGCTAGTCTTTGGTAAATATATGGGACTGACATTCCTCGATCCTGTTATGGGTATAGTTGGCGCAGTGATTATTACACGTTGGGCATGGGGGTTAATGAAGCAAACGAGTCCAATCTTGCTTGATAATTCAATCGGGTTGGACAAGAAGTCACGAATAAAACACTTCCTCGAGCATGATGGCGTTATTGTTACTGATCTTCATATTTGGAAGGTAAGCGCTGAACATTATGCTGCGATTGTCTCGTTACTAGTCCATAGTGACATTGATGCTGTGCAATTAAAGCAACAACTTGAAAGTAAGTTTTCGCAACTTAGCCATATCACAATCGAAATTAATCAATGTCCACTGGCATCCTGTAAAAGCATAAGCTACTCATAAATGCCTTTGAACGGCTTACTTGTGTGAAAAAACTGCAATTGAGCACTTTATTTGAAAAAGTACTTTACCTTTGGAAGGGGGTTTAGCATAATGCCCCTCGTCAACAGGGGTGTAGTTCCAATTGGTAGAACAGCGGTCTCCAAAACCGATGGTTGCGGGTTCGAGTCCTGCCACCCCTGCCAAATTTAGAAGGCCTAGCAGAAATGCTAGGCCTTTGTCTTTTCTAGCGTTTATCAATTTTTTAGTCACCTCTACAGTGTCAATTCCTTAGTCCGTAAAACTTCAATTTCGTAAATGGTGACCAAATGGTGACCAAACCGTGACTAAACCGTGACCATGACTTTTTTGCCATGGTATCTATGAGTAGACTCTCGTTTTCAATTAGAGTGTAAATTTTGGAGTTTTGCTATGAGATTAATTAGGCTAAAAGTCGTTATTGAGTCTACCGGTATGGCACGTTCAACCATCTATAAATATATGAGTGAAGGTATATTTCCTAAGCCTGTGTCCTTAGGGGTTCGTTCTGTAGCTTGGGTTGAAAGTGAAGTCCAAGATTGGATTATTAGTAGAGTTAAGCATAGGGATGGTTATCATCGCGAATAAACATTTGAGTTAGAACGAATGGAGTTATGGTTAGGTGTGAAGTGTTTTTGTGATGAAGGTTAGGGCGGTCACAATGAAAATAGTTAATAATCATCTCTTCATGCATATTATAGATGTGAATCAATTTTAAGCAGGTTGAAATCACTTTATTAGATGTAGTTAAGCAAACATACCCGAGTATCATTGAGAAAGCGAAGGTTGGTTTAATAAGTTTACTTTTTTACTTTAAATCATTATCTTAAGCTCTGTAAGATGAAATTATTGCATGGAAAGCTATCACTTCAACTTTTTGGCACTTTCAGCTTTTCTTCATCAGCATAATTATTATCACTAACTTATACCGAGGTGCCTTAAACTCTTCGGTACAAGCGTAGCAATTTATCCTTGCCTGGAGAATATTTTGAGATTTAAGTCAGCATTGTCAGTATTATCCAAGTCATCACCATATGCAGTTAGCACTGAGCGGCAGCAATTAACTTCACCTTTGCTTGATGATATTAAACGCTACTTATATGTAGAGATGCCGATTGCTAATAAAGTGGAGAAAAAAATATCGAGTTTTTCTGCGTCTAGACCTGAAGTGCTATTTCTGTGTGGTAGTAGCGGTGATGGTAAATCAGAAATTTTAGCAACGTGTAAGAATACTTATAAATCCAGAGTTAAATTTCATTTAGATGCCACCCATAGTTTTGATCCAAATGAAAACGCCATTCAGACTTTGGACAAGGTATTTGATGAATACCAATCTACAAATTCCCCATTAGTAGTCGGAATTAATACTGGAATGCTTGGTAATTATGCCGAAGAGGGGGGGAATGAGTTTTTCAAACAGGTAATTAATAACTACTTGGGGTCAGGTGAAGGCTCTGCAAATGTTCATTTTATTAGCTTCGAAGACTATCCAAAATTTCAGATAAACCAAGAGGGCTATACTGCTGAGTTTGCAGAAAAGTTACTGAAAAAGTTAACTGCAGCTGAAGATAATATTATTCGTCAAATTTTTGATAAAGATAAGGTTGAGCATACCGATGCCGAAAGCGTCAAGTTATATGCGAATTATGAGCTGTTAAGCTTACCAAATGTTCAAACTGTAATTGTTGATTTATTATTCAAAGCTAGATTGGTTCGAGGGCAATTTTTAACAGCTCGTTCTTTATTAGACTTTATTTTCACACTGTTAGCCGGACCAGGTTACTTGTTCGATAATTTATTTGCCGGTGGTGACAATGAGCTTGCTAGTAAGATCATAGATTTTGATCCAGCTCATTTAAGAACGAAGAATATCGACAGGTTTATTTTAGCTAACGATTTATCCCTACCTGATTTAGAGTTTGCAAAATTTAAAAACGAACTTAAGTCCTTTGGAGTGAGTAACTTAACAAATAGTCATTCTTATCTAAGGCTGTTTTATATCTTGAAAAGTGGTGACTTCTCTAATAATTATCATCACACTTTTGTGAGAGATTTCAATGAATCGCTAATTGAAAGATATTTACATATCTATCAACTTCATCGTGACTTTACCGATAATTTTCAGCAAAAAAAACTGCTTAAAGACTTCTATAACAATATATTACGAACAGCGATTAGAAAATATAATAACCGCAATGCACCTAATCTCGATAAAAATCACTATTTGATTTCTGAACTTAACGGATACCAGTTAGTTGCTAAGTTAGATGTGAAAATGGATTCAAAAGAGATAGCTAAATTACCCTCAACATCCAAAGCAAGCTTTACTGCTTGTATTAAAGTGGAAAAGCAAACCCTTACAGTCCCAATCAACATAAATCTCCTTAATTTGTTGCAAAAAATTGTTGATGGTTATCGTCCTAATAAACATGACAAGAATACAGTAGTGTTACTTGATGAATTGATTAAAGACATTGCCAGTGTAGCAAGTGAAGCAACCACGTTACACATTGTAAAGGGAAGTCAGCTATTTACTGTTACCAAAGCTGAAGAAGACGAATTTGAAGTGAGTGGAATGTAAATGATACGAAATGAACTGATCCCCCCCTCTAATAATACGCTTAGTACATATTTACCATTAAGAACAAAGGATAAGCATTATAAGTTTTGTTGGGATACTGTGCTCGGCTATTTCGTACACGCCTTATATGAAAAATCTTTAGTCACAACTAATGTTGATGATTTCAAAAAGCTATGCCAGATCCGGTTTACTGAAATACTAGATGAACCAGACTTTTGGTATGTTTTAGAAAAAATGTATTTTGAAGATGAACAGTTGTACAAAATATCACCTGAACTACTCATATTTAAAGCTGTTAAGGGCGAAATTGATACCAATAGTAAAAAGCTTGGAGATATGTATTTAGGCTTACTTAATGGTTATACAGTGCCAGATGCACCTAAAAGTCAGTTAAATTTCTTAGAAAAAGAAATAAAAGCAGAATTTGATGCTTTTTATGTAACAGGTAAAGCTAAAAAAGAAACTAATAGTACCAGTAAAATAGAAACTCCATATTTACCTTTTTTAACTGAAAATTTTCAACAAGATTTGTTATTTTTGAGTAAAAGACCGCATTATTTATTAGAAAACTTTGATGCCTTTATTCGTCTTTATGGTTTTCTATACATCGTACAGATGGCTCTGAACATAAAAGATTGGGCTAAGGGTATGCCAAAAAGTAAGCCATGTTTTTTTATTGTTGATAATGAAAAAGCCAGTGACGAGCGCTCACAAGTTAAAACCTTTGGTTACAGTCAACTTCACCAATATCTAGAGTATCTTTTTCCATATTTAGTAATGAATGAAACGCTGCAAAACAAGGGTGCTGTGAAGCCTATTTGGGAGTTATTTGAAGGATTGTCATACGACTATCTTGATGCGCTAAATGAGTTTGGCGAAAAGTTCACTCAAGATCGAAACGATCGTAAATCATATAATTCAAATAAAGTTTGGCAAAATGCTTCTGATATTAAAGATGTTTTAGCACAACTGCTTGACGCGTCATATGCTCAGTTTGAAAAGAAAAACGGACGGTTAGGTAAGTATAATGAAACGGCAGTTAAAGGCTTATTACGCACCATATGCGCGCCATTCATACAGCGAAGGGGACGAGCCGGGCAAGTTTTAACTTTCAACCAAGATTACATTGTCTTACTCACAAATCTAGCCATCGGTGATAATCGTGACAAGTTACGCCTTCACGAGCTTATTAAAGAGTTTGAAGCTAGAGGGATCTTTTTTGACAAACAAAGCCAACAATGTTTAATCGATTTTTATGAGCGTATGGGTAACGTAGAAAGAATGAGTGACAGCGGAGATGCAGTTTATGTCAGAAAAACAGTTTGAAGACTTTTTAGTTTCTCATTTTAATACCTGGGCACAATGTGAGTTAAAACCTGGTTATCGTTATCAGTTTAAAACCCCAGATAGCTTGAAAGGGCATGCACTTTTTAATGCCTTTATGGCAATAGCGAATAATAGTATTCAAATAAAAAGTATTCTTTTGAATACTATTCAATACGGAACAATACAACTTATTCCTGTTTTTCATGGTGACTCCGATAATGGTTTTAGCGAAAACTTTATATCACATTTACGCGATGAGGTATCAGCTCAACAAGGAGCGCTAAAAGGCACTGCACTTCTTATTATCCATAATTCAATGCTTGATACACTTATAAATTCAACTGAGGATGTCGCTCAGTCCGGCTTTGTTTGGAACCCATTGAATATAAAAGGACTTCTTGAAGCTGAAATCAACCCTAAAGATGAAAATGCTGACATATCTAAATGTTTATTAGATTATCATTTTGACGAAATTGTTGATGATGGCGCAACAATGTTTGGCTTTGAAAAGTTATATTACGCAATTGCAGACGGTGACTTGCAGTTTCATGAGCTAGGGCTACTTAAAGATGAGCAACTCACTAATGGGCATTGGAAAGGAGATCAAATAAGCGAGAGACTACAAGAAAATAAGGTGCTAAGCGAGAAGCTTGATTTTATTACACATCATTTCCCTAATGAACTTCCTGATAAGTTAGCCGCATTAGATTTTAGTGAGAAGTTTGTTAATGAATACTTTCCTGATGGAAATGTCGAAAAATACAAAGATAACTTAGATCTTGGGCAATGTTTTGCTGAACAGGAAAAAAATAGAAGTGATCTTCTTGAGTTCGAAAGTGAAAAAGCACCCTATATTGAACTATTGGCTAAGGCTAAATCAGAAAAAGGGGCCGGTGCTAGAGAGCGACATCTGATTCTATTGCTCGAACCGGAACAACATACTTTTGAATTAGAGCTAAGTTTTCTGAATCAAAAGCTAAAAGACAGCTTTTGTTCAATTAAAGACAATAAAACACAGCCGGAAATACTGATAACAATAAAAAATCTCGGTGGTATTAGAAGTCGTGCTGTATTAACTAGTAGTTTTGATGGGAGTGCTCGCTATTTTTCATTTGTTGTTAAAACGGATAAGCCTAAAGAAACTCACCGATTTAAAGTGCTGGTTATTGGTAAAAATGATTTTTACGTTGAGGGGTTTAAGCATACCTACTTGGTTGAACCAGCAAAAAAATGGTTAACTTTGCAAACCGATGAGCAGACACTTCAAGTTAGCGACTCAACAAATATCAGTGTACTGCGTGAGAATCATCAATTATTCGATTCAAGTACAGTTGGCATTATTGACTTTAAAAAGCTCGCCAGTGAGTCAGATGAGATTTGTTTCACCGTTCAAGGGGCTACCAGCCAATTAACATTTAATGTTGAAGGTGAGGTTGCAACAGACTCACTTGCTTTTCCACTTATGTTAGACCAGGGGCGTTTTAATAACTTATTTACTGATGAATATTTTGGGCTATATAACCGTAGTAAAAATAAAGTTTTATTAGACGGTAAAGAGATTGCGCCCAAGGGCAAGCGTTTAACACTTTTACAAAATGAAGCAGAATTGCTCGATAGCCAGTTACTTGCAAAATTCAATGCAGAAAATGACATAAAAATACTCGATATCGAGCCTGATTACCCTGAATTATTTACTGCGTACAGTCAGCTATTTAGTTATTTAGAGTTTAATAAAACGTTGTTAAGTATAGCTGGTTGGGGCCCTAAATTGAGAGGTTTGGTAGGGGATGTTGTCACCGCTTATCAATCAGAAATAGAAAAAATTTGTTATAACCAGCCATTAATAGAACCACAAAAAAAATTAATTAAAATTGGTTTTGCCGAGTTTGAAGAGCAAACATATATAAGCCCATACCACCCATTAGCTTTAGCTTATAATTTTAATTTAGCCAATGCCTTACAGAAAGATAAAGCAGAATCAGGAAGTTATAAAAAATTACCTCCAGTAACTATCCAGCGTTTAACAGCACAAGGTTTACTGCCATTTGTTTATCACCCTCAGTATGATTTTTCATACAACCATGCTGAAAAAGAGAATGTTTTTTGGTCAAAACTAATCCCACAGCAAGAAAGCAGTTACGATTATGTACGTACTCTTGTAAAAGATAAGGTAGGAAAATTTACTACGGCTTTTAAGCATCTTTTCGTAGCTGGTAGCAAAACAACCTTGATTATTAATTCAGTGAATAATCAACATAATAAAGAGTTGTTTTTAGGCTTAATCGATTATATCAAAATAAAAAAAGATAAAGTCACTAATATCCATGTGAATTTGTATGATGAGCGAGAGTGTTACTGTTGGTTCGATAAATTCGCAGATATGGCAAGTTATGATGATTTAAAAGAACTATGTGAATTAAACAAAGGCTCTGCAAAAGGGCAAGCTGATAATATCATTGATCTGTTGAGGACACGTCTTACATATAGCAAGTTCGAACATCAGAAAGGCAGCATAGAGCAGGAATATGCCCATATGTGCTTTTTTAAAAATGATGAGCGAGTTCAAGCTGTTGACGTCGATATTTTAATGCAAGAAAGCGGTGTGGTGTGTCATGGACTTATGCCTGGTGAATCTGCTTCAAATAAAAATGGCAGTTACTATACGTCATTTGGGTTACAAGGTGTTGATATTGATACGGCACCACAATTAAAATTAATTGCTAAATACAGTGGATTGATAAAACCTGCAAAGTGTCCTCATGAAGAATATAACCCATCTAAATCTCAAGCATTAGTAGTCACCGAAAATTTTAAAAATTTACTAGAACGAGCTTACGAAAATTCTATCTGGACAACAATCATTGACCCAAAAGTCACGCTCGATTTTTTTGAAAGCCAAAAAGATATGGTGCTTATCCACTACTCCGATAATTACACCAACTCAGTAAATTACGATGCAATAACGGTAACCAAACAAACAGACTTGTATCACAAAGTGCTTGAGAATGATGATGGTGGCATCATCGAAGAGTTCAATGCCTTTAATGGTGAGTGGCTATTGAATCTAGTCACAGCTGATAATAATGAACGCAAAGAAAAGCGTGGCATAATTGCAGCATATAAATTTGTTAACTGTCTTATTACCAATTCTAATATTACCTGGGTACCGCTTTCTATTGCTGAGATAGTCAGAGTGGCAGGTAACCTAGGCCTCAATATGGCAGATAGTGATTTATCTCGTCATTCCCAAGGATTTAAAAAGGGTGTCATTTCAGATGATATTCTTTTTGTCGGTTTTAAAGATCAACAAATGATTTTACTGCCAGTGGAAGTTAAAACTGGAAAGCGTCAAACCCACAGTAAAGGCGTCGAGCAAGCTAAAGAATTAAAACGCTATTTTGAGGCATTACTTGGACAGCAAAACTTAGCAGGACACTTATACCGAGGTTTGTTTATGCGGCAAGTGTTAATGCAAATCGATAAATACAAACTCTATAAAGTATATCAAGAAGGTTATTTCAATAATATCGAAAGCAATAGCGCAAATTGGTTGCAAGGTGATTATAAGTTAGCAGAGCTCAGTAATTATCCAGAAGGAATTTTGTTTGTAAATGTTGAAGATAGTGATTTTGCAAAAGCGGCTTTTGTTAAGGTACAAGATATCCTTAAAATTGAGCTACCAGCCGGTAACCTTGGGTATTGGGTTCGGACTCCAATGCAAAAGCTATTGGAAAATCTGACACCTGCTAGGTTACATCATATTGATGATAAATATATTTTAAATGATGAATGTGAAGTCAGAGTGATAAGCTCAGTTGAATCTGAATCTGAATCTGAATCTGAATCTGATGTTATTGATCCGATGCCGACAGTTATTGATAAAGTGATTGATGATGTATCAGATACGGGTGAAGAAAAAGAATCTGTTGAAGATATGCATGGTAAGGCTGTGCGAAAAAAAATGTCCCTAGAGTCATTAGAGGAGATATATCAGCAAATAATTGATTGCTATTACAGTCATAATATCACTGTTACAAGGCCAAGCCATGAGGATGCTTTTGTTGAAGGTCCTGCTTCAATTTTATTTAGAGTTGAGTTAAATCCAGGTACAGACCCTAAAAGGTTATTTGAAAAATCACAAGCATTAAAATTAAATTTAAAATTAGCGCAAGAACAAGACGTTGGCTTTGCAATAGATAAAGGCTGTGTGACTATTGATGTGCCTAAAAATGACAGTCAACGATATTATGTCGATCAAAATGATATTTGGCCAAACTGGCAGCGACTTGAAAATGCTTTAGAGGTGCCGTTAGGCGAAGATCGTTATGGTAATACGGTGAAAATTAACTTCTCATCATCAAATTGCCCTCATCTGTTGATAGGTGGTACAACCGGTAGTGGCAAGTCGGAAGCGTTAAATACCATTTTATATGGCATGGTTGAACATTATACGCCAGCAGAACTTAAGTTAATGCTAATTGATCCTAAAGGAACAGAGTTAAATGGCTTTGAAAAGTACCCACATTTACTCGGTGCAATTGGTTGGGACGATGACGACGCATTACAATTACTAACCCAAGCTGTTGAAGAAATGCAGTCACGTTACGCACAGTTTAAAGCAAAAGGTGTCCGTTCACTGCCTGACTACAATGCGAAAGTGACACAAGAAGAACGTATTCCATGGTGGGTATTAGTGCTTGATGAATATGCTGATCTTACGTCTGATAAAGATAAGAAAAAGGATATCGAGGCAGAACTGAAACGCCTAGCGCAAAAAGCCCGTGCAGCGGGTATTCATTTAATTATTGCCACTCAGAAACCCAGTGGCGATGTAATCAGCACTAATTTACGTTCCAACTTACCAGCCCAATTAGCACTTCGAGTTAAAAATAGCACAGAGAGTCGTGTAATTTTAGATGAACAAGGTGCAGAAGTACTGAACGGTAAAGGGGATGCTTATCTTAAATCAGAAGGTAAGTTGGTTAGAATTCAGTGTGCGAGAATTAAATAGGATGATAATTAGTCAGCTAAAATTACTCGATTTAAAAGAAGAATATCGTACAGGTGAGGCAAACCTTGTAAAAGACTTCTATCTTCCATGCTTGAATCAAAGTAAAACTTACCAACGGTCTGTTGGCTACTTTAGCTCAACAATTTTTCTTCTGATTGGTCCTGAAATTATCAATTTCGCCAAGAGAGGAGGAAAAATTCAACTTGTCTGTTCTCCCTCCTTATCTGCTGCCGATATTGATGCATTGGAGCAAGGTTATGAATGTGATGTTCGCAAAGCCAATCAAGAAATACTCCATACTGTTAATACATTATTAAGTGATGGTAAAACGATTAAAAATACTGAAGCTTTAGCTACACTAATAAAATTAAAAATAATGGAAGTAAAAATAGCCTTTAGAAAAAATTCTGCTGGTATTTATCATGAAAAGTTAGGCATATTAACCGATGGAAACAACTCTGTTTCGTTTAAAGGTTCAGTTAATGAAACATGGAGTGGTTGGCACGAACGAGGAAATTATGAATCTCTTGATGTTTTTTGTAGCTGGAAAGATGGAAGAGATGAACGTCAGGTAAAACGCCATAATAAGTATTTTCAAAAACTCTGGTCAAATCAAATTGAAGAATTAGAAGTTATTGATTTTCCCTTAGTTGCAAAAAATAGGCTCGAGTCAAAAGCTTATAACTCACTAAATGAGATTGACCCAGACCAACTTACTGATTATTTCTTCTTAGGTAATGAATATGAAAAGAAAAAATCATTTTCCCCATTACAACAAAGAAGTCCATTACCCCACCAAATTGATGCTTTAGAACGCTGGAAAGAGCAAGATTACAAAGGTATTTTTGAGCATGCTACTGGTAGTGGTAAAACTTTTACAGCGCTTATAGCATTAAAAGAGCATTTATTTAATGATGGAGTTGCAATCGTTTTAGTGCCAGACCGCCTATTACACAAACAATGGGCAGAAGAAATTAAGAAAGAGTTGCCTGAAGCTACGATTTTGAAAGCGGGTAATGGTAATAATCGATGGAGAAAAAATCGTAGACTATATCACTTTACTCAACCAGGTGCAGGACTTGGTCAAAGAGTTGTCCTGGTAACTATGCCAACTGCAAGGTTAAACGATTTTATTATTGGGCTTGCTGATGGAGAACACCTTATGGTTGTCGCTGATGAAGTGCATGAGATTGGTAGTAATGAAAACTCAAGATCGTTGACAATTCATGCAGGGAAAAAGCTTGGTCTGAGCGCAACACCTGTTAGGTATAGTGATCCTATAGGGACACAGAAAATATTGGATTATTTTGGGGCAATAGTTCAACCACCATTTACTTTGATAGATGCAATTAAAAGTGGAAGGTTGGTTGAGTATGAATATTTGCCTGAGGCAATAAGATTTACAATTGAAGAGTCAGAAGAGTGGGAGTCAGCAACAAAAGAAATTTCTAAGGAGTTTGCACGCTCCAAAAGAGATGATAATGGTAAACCCGTACCCTCAATAAAATTACAGAATATGTTAATTCAGAGAGCTCGTATTGCAAAGAAGGCAAAGGAAAAAGTACCCTATGCAATTAAAACCGTTGTTGAAAACTACAAAGATGGTGAAAGTTGGCTAATTTATTGCGAAGACCAATATCAGTTAAATGAGGTCATGGAAGCCCTTGTACTAAATGGTTTTTCCCCTTGTGAGTACCATACGAACATGGAAGGTGATTCAGCAGCATCGCTAGACTGGTTCAAAAAATTTGGAGGGATAATGATTTCAATACGTTGTCTTGATCAAGGTGTTGATATCCCCAAAATTTCGCATGCAATTATTCTTGCATCTTCACAAAACCCAAGACAGTTTATTCAGCGGCGAGGTCGAGTGCTACGTACTTGTCCCGGTAAGTACCAAGCTGTTATTTATGATGCAGTAATGGTGCCTGTTTGTTTAGATAGTGAGCCAGGACAATTATCCTTACTTAAAAGCGAGCTACAAAGAAGTATACAATTTTCAAAAACAGCCATTAATAGATCTGGATCAAACAAATTAATTAAAATAGCAATTGACCTAGGAATAGATCCTGAAGAAGTAGGACTATTAGATTCAGATGGTATAGAGGAAGATACAGAATGATACATAAAAGCGATCCACTTACAGTCCTATTAAAACTTAATTCAAAGTTAAAATTAGATTTAGATGAGCAACTTATTTATGACTGTTACCAAGTACAAAAAGATCACCAATATGATAGAGATAGAAATACTCTAGCCAAAGTTCAAGCAATTGTTGAAGAATCACTAGTTGAAAACAAGGAAGCAAATTGATATGAAACTTCAAGAGATAGTGATTCATAATTTTATGCCATACAAAGATAAGCAAAAAATTGAGTTCCCACAACATGAAACACAAAACGTCATGTTACTTTTTGGCGATAATATGCGCGGAAAAACGAGCTTTTTGAATTCTATACGTTGGGGGTTTTATGGCTTAGCTTTAGGTCGACACATGCGTTTAATCCCACGTGTAAATTTAGTTAATAGCATTGCTGCATCTGAAGATAATTGGACAATGTCAATTGTGCTTAAATTTAGTCACGAGGGTAAGCAATATGAGCTCCGTAGACAAATTAATAAAAAGGAACATGTGTCTATTCCTAAAAATGATGGTGATTTTGAGGAGTTAATTGGGCTTAAAATAGATAACCAAGTTATAAATGGTGACTCAATAATAAATGAAATTAACCAAGTAACACCGGAAGAAATTTCACGCTTCTTCTTGTTTGATGGTGAGTTACTACAAGAATATGAAAATCTACTTCTTGAACAAGATCCACAAGGTGAAAAAATCAAAGCTCATATAGAACAAGCACTAGGTGTACCAGCATTAGTTAATGGAAAAAACGAGTTTTCAAAATTATTAACGGATGCAAGGAGAATACAAACTAGAGATGCTAAAAACTCTTCGGAGGCTAAAACTTATGCAGAGCAACAACGGATTAATGAAGCCAAACAAATTACTTTAGAAAAAGATATACAAGATCTGGAAATACAGCAACGTGATGTTCAAAAGAAAATTGATGATATTGAAGAAGAACTTAAAAATACAGAAGCTGTGCAAAGAAAAAAATTTGAGTTAGATACGCTCAAAGTGCAATTAAAAAAAGTCGAAGAGCAACTTGCGTATGATGCCGATGAGCAAAGGAAGTTATTCCAAAGTGCTTGGAAAGACGTCTTATTTAAAGGTGTTGAGCCCTTAGTGGCTGATTTGCAATTAAAAAGAAATTCTTTAATGTCTGCTGCAAATAATAAAGTTGTATTAGATTCTAAAATATCAGAGTTGCAAAAAAGCTTAACTAAGACTATTTGCCCTACATGCACTCAAACAATACCTCAGCGAGAGCTCGATGTTATAACAACTAAAATTGAAGAGTTAAAAGCAGAGGCTGACCTATCTTTAGTCGATTTAAATGATGTAACAAATATCAATATCCAAATTGATAAGTTAAATAAAGTTAAGTCACATAATGAATGTAGCCGTATTTGTGAGTTAGTTTCCAAAAGAACAAAAGCTCAAGTGGAGATTATAAAAATTGAAACTCAGATTGATGAAATTGAAGAAGAGATTAGAGGTTTTGATACTGAGCAAATTATGCGACAAAGAGATAAAAAAGATAGATTTGGAAATCAGTTATTTAAGCTAGAATGCGATATCAAAGAAACAAAGTTTCAACAAAATAAATTGTCTGAAGCCCAAGCTCATATTTCTACATTAATATCCAAAAGCTCTGGAAGTCAAGGGCAAGCAAGTACCATTAGGGTCGATTTATATCAAAATTTAGAGGCTTTATTTAAAGCTGGCATTGATGAGTTAAGGGATGCTTTGCGAGTGCAAGTTGCTGAGTTTGCTTCAAGTGCATTTAAACAGTTAACTACAGAAAAAACATATGCAGGTTTAGAAATAAACAATAATTACGGCTTATCTATTATCGATCATACAGGTAATGTTCTAAAAGAGCGTAGTGCAGGAGCTGAGCAAATAGTCGCTTTATCTTTAATCGATGGATTAAATAAAACAGCAAGAAAAAGTGGCCCAATAGTTATGGATACACCTTTGGGTCGTTTAGATCCAAACCATCGGAGTAATGTACTTAAATACTTACCTAAAATGGCTGAACAGGTAGTTTTGCTTGTTCATGAAGGCGAAATTGATCCAAGTCGAGATTTATCCAACTTTGCTGAGCGTATTGGTGCTCGATATCAAATTCAACGAATTTCGGCTACAGAATCACGAATAGTAAGGAGTAACTAATGAATCAACCAGATAGAATCGGCCTAACACCATTAGCAGCACAACAGCTTGATGAGTTACTAATTGAATTAAATCCGAATCAAGATTCTAAAAATGAAACCTTTAAGTTAATTAAATTTGACATTTACAGGCTTGCTGTTGCTTTAGGCATAAAAAATAATAAAAAACCTGAGCCTCTGCAGGACAAAAGTAATTCAGTTTTTAGGGTTAATGAGTTAGATCGTGACAAAACTTTATATACAGTTGTTGAATGTTTAGGTATTTGTCCTGATGGATTACCTATATATAGCTATATCGAGCAATTAGCAGAACTTGGTATTAAAGAATTTTATCAGCAGTTTCAGCTAAGAGGTGAGCTACCATACGCTGAATACTTCTCTGATAAGGCTTAGATTATGTCAGTTTTAAAGATGTTTTTTTGTATTGTTAGTGATAATGCTGCTGTTGAAATAAGTGTGCATAGAGAACTTAATTCAATCTACACTTTATGGAGCAATGAAAAAGCTTTTAATAAAGTTGGTGTCATACATATAGGTTTTATGCGCCCAAAAGTGCCTAGCTATGATGAAGTAGAGCACTTTAAAAGCACTATACTTGTATCAACAAGTGTAAAGTGGGCTTTACCAGAAGATTACCGAGTCAGCAATAATCACGTGAGTAATAATATACCCCTTTTTCAATTACTTTCAGGTTTTGGTTATGATGCAGTAATAGAAGATGACTACCAAGTTGAGGAGGTTTTTACCCAAGACAATCATTCTGTAAAAGAAGGAAACCATACTATTGCTTCTGCTGCATTAGAAGTGTTGGAATCCACTGCACAGACAATGTCTAAAGAAGAAGTTTATGGGCATATTATAAAACGTAACCTCTTTAACTTTAGTGCTAAAAATCCAATTAGTGTTTTAAATGTCGAATTAAATAGACATTGTGAAGGAACTGAATATAGTAATGCATCCTCTAATAAATTTTTTGGAAAAACAAGTAATGGTTTGTTTTATGCAATTAGTGCTAAAACAGAATTTGAAGGATGGTTAACAGTTTTACATAATACAAACCCAACTTTAGAAAAAGAGTGTTTAAATTTACACGTTTTTGACGATAGAACATATTTAAAAAACAGACATAAGTTTACTGATAAAGTAAATCGTGAGTTAGACCTTATAAGGTTTGAAAGACTAAAGACAACAATAGATTTAAATGATCCTAGTCAGTTAATACCAATTCTACCTGCGCCTATATTGCATGCACATATTCGTCTATTAGGCTTAACAGTAAGAACAAGTAATGTATTTAGTGTTCAAAATATCTTTAGCTTAAAAGATGTTATTGGAATTCCATTGAAAACAATGTTCGCTTGGCCTAATTTTGGAAAAAAATCAGCTAAAGATTTGTGTGAGACGTTAATTGATGATGTTGCGAAACTAGTATTTCAACTTCCTAATGTAACCAATCAAGATACTGATTATCTTGAGGGATATGTTGGTGATAGTACCGTGGTTCATTTAGATGTGAAAAATACAGATGTTACATTTGAAAACATGTCTAAAGTACCACTTAAACAACACTTTGAGAATTCATTGTTATCATTAAATGATACTGCACGTAAAGTATTAGAGTATAGGACAGGATATCGAGAGTCGGTTAAAACATTGGAAGAAGTTGGTAGCATTATTGGTGTAACTCGTGAACGGATTAGACAGATACAGAAAAAGAATATAGAAAAAATCATAACAACAGAATATTGGGATGATTGTATTGCAATAAGAATTGGTGAATTGTTAATTGATAGAGATCAACCGCTGTATCTTGAAATGTTAGAAATAGAAGATCAATGGTTTGCTGGATTTATGGGGAATTATCAGCATTTAGCTGCTGTAATAGAGCTTTTTTCAGAAAGCCATATTAAACTTATAACAGTAAATGGTTCAGTAATTATATCTAGAATAAGTCAAGAAGACTGGGAACATCTGTTAAGTAATTTAAGAGTAACATTAAAAAATAAGGCCGAAGAGAAAAGTTGGACTAGAAGTGATATTGAATTAAATTTAAAATCACTTTTACAAACCAAAGGGGCACTAGAGCTGTTATCCATTTTGTGGAATATTTTCGATGAGTATTTACAATTCTCCAATGATGATTTATTAATCGGATATGGAAAGTCTCGAGAAAATGCAGTTCAAGTTGTAATGCAACAAGCGGAATCACCTTTGCATTATAGTGAAGTGGCAATAAGAGCATCTATTATTTTTGGAAAACCTATAGATGATCGGTTAGCGCATAATGCACTACCCAGAATTGGAGCAAAATTATTCGGGAGAGGTATATATGGATTACCAAAGTTTAATCCACTGTCTAGTTTGATTTGCAATAAAATTAGGCTTGTTGTCAATAAATTTGTCTACGCTGGACCTTTAGCCAAGCAATGGCATGTCACTGAAATATTGAATTTTTTGAAAAATAAATTCCCTTCATTACCTAATTCATTGGATATGTATCTATTAAACATTATTCTTGAAGAGTCAGAACAATTAACATATCTCAATAAAAATGTTTGGGCTAGATCTGATTCAAAGCAAATGCCGAATGATAGGATTGATATGGCTGATGCTTTTACAAAAATCTTAGAGGATGCAGGTAAGCCACTAAAGGGTAAGGAAATAAAACTAAAGCTTCAAAGTGTTAGAGGTGTGCATGAATCATTGCAGATCCAACCAACTGATAGAATGATTCAAGTAGGACCTGATACATGGGGCCTATTTGAACGTGATATTCATATTACTTTTGATGAAATTACTTTATATTTAGATAAACTTTATCAATATCTTATAT
>Ga0208032_1000612_pt1 | contig 18222 bp, 21 predicted proteins | sample MalvirAntarct_66_FD_184254 | JGI IMG/M metagenome (GOLD analysis project Ga0208032, IMG submission 184254) | Marine viral communities from the Global Malaspina Expedition - Malaspina viral metaG Antarct_66 (SPAdes) (version 2) | ecosystem: Environmental > Aquatic > Marine > Oceanic | place: West... | reverse complement strand
AATCTGTGCGTGTACTGAAAAGGTCATCCCAATAACAGCCAGACAAAGCATAATTTTTTTCATAATAATCTATTTTTTAGATGGTTATTTAATCTCATAGGTAAAATTACAGTTTTTAAAGCCCTCAATTGTTAATGAAATCTTAAATAAAATCGTCTGCTTTTCTTAGTGCCTTAAAACCCATGACATTACCCAGATTATTCTTAATCATAAATAGCTGTTAAACTTTGTTTAACACAAACCATAAAAAGTTAAACATTCCGTACCTTTACCTATATTTAAAAATCATGGCAAAAACAGACAACATTTCAGCACAGAACATCATTTCCTATTATATGGACTATGTTTTAGAACACGGGTCACAACCCAAATCCGTATATATTTTTACTAAAGCTAACCACTTTGAAGAATCTAAATTTTACGAACATTTTGGTTCCTTTGAAGCGATTGAAAAACATGTGTTCAAGGCTTTTTTAGATAACACGCTACTACTATTGCATCAGAGTGAGGAATATCAGCTGTTCCATGCCCGCAACAAGCTATTGAGCTTCTACTTTACTTTTTTTGAAAATTTAACCGCCAATAGAAGCTATGTGCTCTTTGCGCTTAATCAACATAAAAATAAGCTTAAAGGACTCGCAATATTATCGGAACTCAAACACAGTTTCACCACTTATATAAAGTCATTAGACATCGAAACCTTAGACTTTAAAGAGGAGCGCCTGGATAACCTGCAACATCGTGCCCTACAAGAGTCGGCATGGGTGCAATTACTCGCAACCCTTAAATTTTGGATGGATGACGGTTCCCCTTCTTTTGAAAAAACGGACTTATTCATCGAAAAATCGGTCAATACCAGTTTTGATGTCCTCAATATAACGCCCTTAAAAAGCGTGATTGACCTTGGTAAATTCCTCTTCAAGGAAAAAATACACATGCCTAAATGAAAACAATAAATAAGATTCCAGTATCAAAAATTCAACGTGCGTCCAAATTAGTATCTACCGGCGCCAAAGTGGGGGTCAATTATCTCAAATATTACGGGGATAAACTGACCAAAACTGAATTAGAAGCGCGATCAACACTCAATGAAAACAACGCAGAAGACATTTATGACAGCTTAAAACAACTTAAAGGCAGTGCCTTAAAAGTAGCGCAAATGTTGAGTATGGAGAAAAGCATCATGCCCCAAGCCTATGTTGAAAAATTCTCTTTGGCACAATTTTCAGTACCGCCACTGTCGCCAGCCTTGGTCTTAAAAACATTTAAAAATTATTTTGGCAAACTACCTAATGAGCTCTATGATTCCTTCAACACAACTTCCGTTAACGCTGCAAGTATTGGCCAAGTCCATATTGCAGAAAAAAACGGGAAGAAACTTGCTGTGAAAATCCAATACCCGGGAGTTGCCCAAAGTATCTCGTCTGATCTGGCCCTTGTAAAACCTATTGCCATGAAAATGTTCAATATCAAAGGGAAGGATTCTGACAAATATTTTAAGGAAGTTGAAGGAAAGCTCATTGAGGAAACCAATTACATTTTAGAACTGCAGCAGAGCAAGGAAATTGCTGCAGCCTGCGCCCATATTACAAATCTTAAATTCCCTGAATATTACGAGGAATTATCGTCAGAACGTATCATCACCATGGATTATATGGAAGGTGAACATCTTTCTGAATTTACCGCACATCATGATGATCAGGTGGTTGCCAACAGATTAGGCCAAGCGCTTTGGGATTTTTATATGTACCAAATTCATGTCCTGAAAAAAGTTCACGCGGATCCACATCCTGGGAACTTTTTGGTGTCTGATGAAAAGCAGTTAGTCGCCCTCGATTTTGGCTGTATGAAAACAATTCCAGACGACTTTTACACGCCTTATTTTGAATTGGCAAAACCAGAACTGATAGCCAACAAGACCTTTTTTGTGGAAAAACTGTATCAATTGGAGATTCTGAGAGAAGATGATTCTGAGGAAGAAGTAGCATTCTTTACTGACATGTTCCACGAACTGTTAAGCTTATTCACCCAACCCTTTCATGCCAAAACCTTCGATTTTTCAGATGGCGAGTTTTTTGGGAAGATCACCGAACTAGGCCAACGCTATTCTAAAAATACTGAACTCAGAAAAATGAACGGCAATAGAGGCTCCAAACATTTTATTTATATGAACCGTACCTTTTTTGGCTTGTATAATTTGATGTTCGATTTAAAGGCAAAGGATATTAGCATCAATAATTTTACTACCTTTAAATAGCACATTCGGTCTCATTGACATCTGAAGGCCTAAACCATCATTATACCGTTTCATATGAAAATTCTCGTTACTGGGTCTACAGGCTACATTGGCAAACGCATCATTCCGATCTTAATTAATGAAGGCCATCACGTGGTGTGCGCGGTGCGCGATACATTGCGCGTTGATAAAATCTTATGGGACGATCCCAACGTTAGCATTGTTGAAGCCGACTTTTTAAAACCGGAGACGCTTAAAAATATTCCAAAAGACATCGATGTGGCGTATTATCTCATCCACTCGATGTCCAATACATCCAAAGATTTTGAAAAATTGGAAGCCACCTGTGCCGAAAATTTTGAAGCCTATTTTTCTACCACACAAGTCAAACAAGTCATTTATTTAAGTGGCATTACCAATGATAAAAATCTTTCCAAACATTTGCAATCCCGTAAAAATGTTGAAGATCTATTGGCTTCTGACGCTTATGCCCTAACTATTTTTAAAGCAGGAATCATCGTTGGTTCTGGCAGCTCTTCCTTCGAAATTATTAGAGATTTAGTCGAAAAATTACCAGTAATGATTGCCCCAAAATGGCTGAATACCAAAACACAACCCTTAGCGGTTAGAGATGTGTTGGCTTTCCTGTCTAAGGCCAAAGGAAGGGAAGAATTATACAATAAATCTTTCGATATTTTTGGTCCTGAAGTGTTGACGTATAAAGAGATGTTATTGAAATTCGCTGAGATTAGAGAACTAAAGCGCCACATTCTCACGGTCCCTTTAATGACTCCAAAACTGTCCTCTTATTGGCTCTATTTTGTAACGTCAACCTCCTATAAACTCGCCTCCTCATTGGTGGATAGCATGGGCATTGAAATTATTGGTAATAAAAGTGACATCAATACCATTTTAGATGTGCAGCCCATCACCTATCGCGAAGCGGTTGAATTAGCTTTTGAAAAGATTGAGCAAAACAGCATTGTGTCCAGTTGGAAAGATTCTATGGTGAGCAGTGGCCGCCTTCAAAATAATCTACATAAATACATTAACGTACCAACTTTTGGCTGCTTTACCGATTATAAGGAACGTAAAATTGTGGATATGGAGCGTACGGTAAACCGAATTTGGTCTATCGGAGGGTCCACCGGTTGGTATTATGGCACCTATTTATGGAAAATCAGAGGCCATTTGGACAAATTATTTGGAGGGATTGGATTGCGACGTGGCAGAACCCATGTGTCAAAATTAGATGCTGGAGATGCCTTGGACTTTTGGCGGGTTATTTTTAGTGATCGCGAGGAACGTAAATTATTGTTGTACGCCGAAATGAAACTTCCGGGGGAAGCCTGGTTGGAATTTAAAATTGAAGACGGACTTCTCAAACAAACGGCTACGTTTAGACCGAGGGGTCTGGCCGGCCGATTGTACTGGTATAGTGTGTTGCCCTTTCATGGATTTATCTTTAGAGGGATGATCAACAAACTTGTAGAAGTCGAAGATCATCAGGTAGTCAGCACCTAATGCTTAGCTAGAAAATAAGGCTTTTAGCAGAGCAATTTTTATAAGGATGATACGCTGATTAAGGGCTATAAAATCACTTTTTCCAAGGACATCCGTGAGCGCGATAATTCATTTCAAGTTTTAGAATCAACCCCATAAAAATAATCCCTAAAATCTGTAAGTTTTAGCACGGTTACCCTACTAAAGCAAATGGTTTAGCCACATCCTGGAATTCAAATGTTAAAAATTGTTTAATCTTTAGCCCCTAAACTTAAACAATGATTTAAATCTGCTATATTAGTCAAATGATTTTGGATACCACGCACACCAATAAAGACCACGCCAAACTCATTAATGATTTGGTTGGCAAGCCGTTCGGTTTGGTACAGTCCATTAAGATGGGTGGCATTGGTTCTAAACGGATGATGGTTAAGGCAGTGAGCCATAACATGCAACAGTATTTGAATGCGGTTGATGATGTAAACTATGCCAATTTGGAATTGCGTCCTAATGGTGTATTGATTCGGATAAATAAAGGGTTGAAAAACTTTACTTGGGTCATTCCCTATTACCAATTGGTCATTTATAAGACCAATGGGAGTAGCATTCACGCACAAGGGAAGTTTATTCATTTTAGACAAAACACAACCTTCAGAGAAAATAAAGCTTTTTTCGATAAGCTTTTGGAAGAAAAAGTGAAGTACCATTCGCAATATGATGTGCTTCCATAATATCGAAAATGAATAGAGATTCGGTTTTGAAGTTGCTTAGGTGCACTCCACCAAATTAAAAATTGTAAACGTTGCTTTGCTTTGTCAAAAAAATTGCCAAAGACAGCACTCATAAAAGACCATACATGATTACCGAAAAAGAAGTACCATCACCCCAAATTCAACAACAATTAAATGGCTTATGCCTTGAAGATATTGATATTGGCGATGACCATTTATATACCGGATTGGAAACCCCACTAAGACCGGATGCCTTCCAACTTTCAGATGACGAAAAGAAAAAACGAATTGCCATATTATTTGAAGAAATAATGGATGTGATGGGATTAGATCTTACCGACGATTCTTTAAAAGGCACGCCCAAACGTGTGGCGAAGATGTACGTCGACGAGATTTTTTCAGGCCTTAATCCCGCTCATAAACCAAAAATCACCTTGTTTGAGAATAAATATCAGTACAATCAGATGCTGGTGGAAAAAAATATTACCCTGTATTCCAATTGTGAACATCATTTTGTACCCATTTTTGGAAAAGCACATGTCGCTTACATTTCTTCAGGTAAGGTCATCGGGCTTTCTAAATTGAACCGCATTGTTCAATATTATGCCCAACGTCCGCAAGTTCAGGAACGTTTAACCAATCAGATTGCTGAAGAATTGAAGCATATTTTAGGCACTGAAGATGTTGCGGTTATTATCGATGCCAAACATTTATGCGTTTCATCACGCGGTATCAAGGATGAATCCTCAACAACTATTAGCTCATATTACGGTGGAAAATTTGGCACACCAGAAAAAATTGCCGAGTTACAAAATTATTTAAAAGATTAAGATTATGGACATTATTAATGAAGCACTTGAATTTGAAAAACGAAAAATGAAATCACTTTCAACTAGTGATCGCATCGAAATTTCTAGACAAGCCAAGACATTAATTTTAGGCTTGAATGAAATTTATAAACGCAAAAAAGATGAACAAATTATGGACATCATGAAGCGCCTGACTGCAATTAAGCGCAAAGTTGAAAAACGATTGAACGGAAGACCTCTAGTGGCATAACGGCATACTACCCCATAATTTCTTTTTAGGAAGTATCACCATATCCTTGTGCAACAACGTCTTTAAAAGCCTCTTTGGCTATATTTTTAGTGAGGTGGTGAGTTGGCTGCTGCTTTGGGCAGTGATGCTAATTCACCACCTTTTTAGGTTATACGTTATAAATTTAAGAATTTGTACCCTGTCCTCAAGAAGATGGACCACTTACACCTCTAAAAACCAAATACCTTGGCATCATTTTACGATATACAAATCAACAGCCTGAATGGCCAACCTATCGACTTAGAATCCTTTAAGGGGAAACACATTTTAATCGTCAATGTGGCTTCTAAATGTGGCTTCACACCACAATATAAAGATTTACAGGCTTTATACGAGCAGTATAAAGAACAAATGGTCATCATTGGTGTGCCCTGTAATCAATTTGGAGGTCAAGAACCGGGCGCTGCCGAAGACATCAACGCATTTTGTGAGTTAAATTATGGCGTCACCTTTCCGTTAACGGAAAAACTGGATGTGAAAGGCAAACAACAGCATCCGCTTTACCTCTGGTTGACCAACAAAGCAGAAAACGGGGTGAAAAGCTCGTCAGTGAAATGGAATTTCCAGAAGTATTTAATTGACCCCGACGGACAGTTGATTGACTATTTCTATTCGCTCACCAAGCCTTCCAGTTCCAAGATTTCCAAGTATCTCAAATAAATCGCAGCATGAAATTTATAAAATTACTGCTGGTTTTTCTAGTGATCAATTTCAGCGCCTTAGGCCTGGGGATATGGTTAATGGGAGATGGTCCTACCAGCGACTGGTATACCTCCCTGCAACAAGCGCCTTGGACTCCTGCAAATTGGGTTTTTGGAGCAGCCTGGACGGCCGTAATGCTCTGCTTTTCCATGTATATGACGCTCCTGTATCTCAAAGAGCCCAGTACAAAAATCGTTAGGTTATTTATAATTCAATTTTTATTGAATGTGGTTTGGAATTTTGTGTTTTTCAATCAACAACATGTGGCGCTGGGCATGCTGGTAATTACTGCCTTAACCCTCATCATTACCGCATTTTTAGTGACGTATTTTGAACTCATGAAGTTTAAAAATCTACTCCTTCTCCCCTATGTGGTATGGATTTGTATCGCCACCTCACTTAATCTCTATATTTTAATATATAATTAAAATCCACGGCCTTTTTAGTAAGGTTTACCTCTTAAATAATGAAAATCTATACCCTGCGTCAGACCCAAAAGCTTCCCATTAGCATTGAAACCGCATGGGATTTTTTATCAGATCCGAAAAACTTAAAGACCATAACCCCTGATTATATGGGCTTCCATATTTTATCTGGAGCGGACAGACCGATGTTTGCCGGTCAAATGATCCAGTATATCGTCACTCCTGTTTTAGGGATTAAAACCAAATGGGTTACTGAAATCACCCACAGCGTCCATAACGCGTATTTTGTAGACGAGCAACGCTTTGGGCCTTACGCCTTGTGGCACCACAAGCATTTTATCAAAGCCATTGATGGTGGGGTAGAAATGGAAGATATTATCGATTATAAACTGCCTTTCGGTATCTTAGGACAGATGGTTCATCCATTTTTGGTGAAACCCAAATTGGAAGAGATTTTCAGCTACCGCAGCAAAAAGCTAGAAGCATTGTTTGGGGTTTATCATCCAAAAAAATCACACTAAAAATGACTACACCACTCACCATTTTCTGGTTCCGCCGCGATTTACGCTTAGATGACAATGTCGGATTTTATCACGCTTTAAAAAATGAGCATCCAGTTCTTCCTATTTTTATTTTTGATCCTGAAATTTTAGACGAACTTCCTAAAAATGATGCCAGGGTCACTTTTATTCACGACGTCTTGCAAACCATGCGTGACACATTGCAAGATGAGCACGGGAGCAGTTTGGCCATCTACCACGGGAAGCCTTTGGAAATTTATAAACAACTCGTAAAATCTCACCACATTTCCGCAGTGTATACCAATCGGGATTACGAACCCTATGCTACCAAACGCGATGCGGAACTTTCAGCATTCTTATCAGAACATGAAATCACCTTTAAAACCTTTAAAGATCAGGTAGTTTTTGAAAAAGATGAAGTAGTTAAAAAAGATGGCGATCCGTATATGGTGTATACCCCGTATATGAACGTTTGGAAGGAAAAGTTTAAGAGTATTGATTTAGTGATTTATGATACCAATGCCTCTCTCAATAATCTGGTTAAAAATACCCGCTTACCCAATTTAAGTCTGTCTGAGATAGGTTTTAAAAAGTCCACGCAGAACATTGCGGATTATGAGGTCACCCCAACCCTGATTCAGGACTACGAAAAAAACAGAAATTATCCGGCCAAAGACAGCACCTCACGATTGGGGCCACATCTGCGTTTTGGCACCGTCAGTATTCGCAAAATGATTAAAAAAGCCATTGCAGAAAACAATGAGATCTTTTGGCAAGAACTGATTTGGCGTGAATTTTTTATGCAGATTTTATGGCATTTCCCGCGTACGGTGGATGAAAGTTTTAAACCCAAGTACGACCGAATTGAGTGGCGGAATAATGAAGTTGAATTTAAAAAATGGTGCGAAGGCGCAACCGGCTATCCGCTTGTAGATGCCGGCATGCGACAATTAAATGCCACAGGGTTTATGCACAACCGCGTGCGGATGTTGGTGGGCAGCTTTTTATGCAAGCACTTGCTCATCGATTGGCGTTGGGGTGAAGCGTATTTTGCCGAAAAATTGCACGATTATGAACTATCGAGCAATATTGGCAATTGGCAATGGGTGGCCGGATCAGGGGTTGATGCCGCACCTTATTTTAGAATATTTAATCCTACTACCCAAATTGAGAAATTTGACAAGGATTTAAAATACATCAAACATTGGGTCCCGGAGTTTGACTCCGCGTCTTATCCAGAACCCATGGTCGACCATAAAGAAGCGCGGGAACGTTGCTTGATAACTTATAAACGGGCTTTGAGTTGAAGCTCTGTTTATGATTGCTTTACATGTTCTTTGCGTTGTTGGTGGAAAACACCAACAACGGCAGAGAGTTGAGGACTCCTTGGGATTGCTAGATTTACTTAATTACGTCTTTGCGTTGTTGGTGAAAAACACCAACAACGGCAGAGGGTTGAAGCTTCTTTTGAGAGTGCTCTACTTATTTAATTTAGTCTTTGCGTTGTTGGTGGAAAACACCAACGACGGCAGAACACCAACAACGGCAGGGGAAAACATCAACAACGGTAGAGAAAAACACCAACAAAAGCAGGGAACGTGGTCTGAGTTGAGTGTTCCTTGTGATGGCTCTACCTCTTTGCGTTGTTGGTGGAAAACACCACAACGGCAGAGGGTTGAAGCTTCTTTTGTGAGTGCTCCACTCACTTAATTTAGTCTTTGCGTTGTTGGTGGAAAACACCAACAACGGCAGAACATCAACAACGGCAGGGAAAAACATCAACAACGGCAGAGTTGGTGGAAAGCATTAACAACGACAGACTACACTCCTTCCTACATGTCAAAATCCAAAAGTAGAGCGACATTTTCGTGGTTTTTATCACAAATTCCGGGTAAATTTTCTCTCAATAACAAAACTTATAGAGTTATTGGATACTAAAACTCTAAACAGCCACTTCTTTAAAAGCTAACCGATCAGTTTACAAAAACATACTTAACTAAAAAATGCCGCAATCACTTGAGGCATTTTTTTTATATTGTTGTAAAGCTTTCTTAGTTCACACGGGTAATCTTTGCACCGATGGCTCTTAACCGCTCATCAATACGCTCGTACCCACGGTCAATTTGTTCAATGTTATGAATGGTTGACGATCCTTTGGCCGACAACGCAGCAATTAATAAGGACACCCCAGCTCTAATATCTGGAGAGGTCATGGTAGTCGCTTTTAAACTCGATTTAAAATCGTGCCCGATAACGGTTGCACGGTGCGGATCGCAAAGAATGATTTTTGCGCCCATATCGATTAACTTATCCACGAAGAACAATCGGCTTTCAAACATTTTTTGGTGCACTAACACAGCGCCTCTGGCCTGTGTTGCGATCACTAAGACAATACTGAGCAAGTCTGGCGTAAATCCTGGCCAAGGTGCATCAGCAACCGTTAAGATGGAGCCGTCAATATAACTCTGTATCTCGTAGCCATCTTTATGTGCCGGAATATAAATATCCTCGCCTTTTCGTTCGATGGTGATTCCTAGTTTTCTGAAGACGTCTGGAATTTGTCCCAAATCATCCCAACTCACATTTTTAATGGTGAGTTCACTCTTGGTCATAGCAGCCAATCCTATCCAGCTTCCAATCTCAATCATGTCCGGAAGCATTTTATGCTCGGTTCCTCCTAACGTATCGACACCTTCAATAGTCAACATGTTCGATCCGACACCGCTAATTTTCGCACCCATTCGGTTCAGCATTTTACATAACTGTTGCAAATAGGGCTCACATGCGGCATTGTAAATAGTGGTCGTTCCTTCAGCTAAAACGGCCGCCATCACGATGTTAGCCGTACCGGTTACGGAGGCTTCATCCAAAAGCATATACGCGCCTTTTAATCGGTCAGCTTCTACGCCATAAAAATGATCTTCGCGGTTGTAACGGAATTTTGCGCCTAAATTGATAAAACCTTCAAAATGGGTATCCAAGCGTCGACGTCCAATTTTATCACCGCCTGGTTTCGGGATATAACCTTTGCCAAAACGCGCTAAAAGTGGACCTACAATCATAATGGAGCCTCTTAAACCTTTGCCGTCCTCTTTAAATTCGGCCGATTCAAGATACTTCATATTCACTTCATCCGCCTTAAACGTATAAGAGCCGGCACCAATTTTATTGATTTTGACCCCTAATTTCTCTAAAAGCGAAATGAGTTTATTGACATCAATGATGTCAGGAATATTGTGGATGGTGACGGTTTCTGGCGTTAATAAAACAGCACACAAAATTTGTAATGCTTCGTTTTTTGCACCTTGAGGTTGGATACTTCCTTTTAATTGATGACCTCCTTCAATTATAAATGTTGCCATGTATGGTTAGTAGCGTTTTCTGTTGCGGTTGGTATTGCTTTTTTTGCTGTGTACCTTTTTGTTACTGCTGGTACTGGTAAATTTCTTCTTGTTTCTCATTAAGGTAGAAGCATCAGACAAGTCTTCATTTTCTACTTTTAAATTGATCTTCCCTCCGGACAATTCATACAAATGATTAAAAATAACATCATCTTCCACAGTGTCTTTGTTCCAGTTCAAGAAACATTTTTTCATATGGTTGGCTATGGTATAAATCAAGGCTTCCTTTAAATCGCCCTCTTCCCAAGTGTTGGCAACGTCAATCATTGTTTTGATGTTGTTACCATAAAAACGGTATTTCGGGAAATTTTGCGGGTATTCTAAAGGGTCTGGGTGGGCCTGCAATTCTTCTTTAGAAGGTTGCGGATAAGGCGAATTCACATCCAAATCAAAATCGGCCATAATAAATAACTGATCCCAAAGCTTGTGTTGAAAATCTGGCACGTCTCTAAGGTGCGGCTGCAAGTTGCCCATTACAGAAATAATGGCGTGTGCAACTTCATTGCGTTCCTCAATGGTTGGACGTTCTTTAGCGTAAGTGATCATTTTTTGTAGATGTCTTCCGTATTCAGGAATGATCAAATGTTCACGCTCAGTATTGTATTCTAAATTGTCTATCAAAATATAAAAGGTGTAGTATTAATTGTTTTGCAGCGGAGTCTGTTGTGCAAGCCTGCAAAATACGAAAAAAAATAAAGAAACTTTAATTGTGATTTAAAAGTTTCGTTAAAAGATGAAATGCGATGGGTTGTTCATTACAGTGACCGGTCTATTGCTGCACCAGAATATTCCGCCTTAAACCCTTAGTATAACTGACATTTATCAGCATTGGAAAAACAAGACACAACAATCGCTATACAACTTATAAGGTGATCACGCCGTCCACTTTTGAAGCGACTTCTTTATATTTTTCAATGACCACTTCAGGAGTTGGCAATTGAACATTGATGGAGACACTGGTATAGTTCCCGTTTTTGGAAGGATTGGTTTTGATGACGGCCCCCATGTTATTAAAAATGGATTCTATAATTCCAATTTTATCTCCGTCAGTTTTAATGATAAATTTATAAAGATATTCTGAAGGCCAGCTTGACGTTTCATATAGTTGAGACCTTAATTTATCGTAAAATTCTTCTTGTGTTTTGTGTGTGCTCATAATGGTTTTAATTCAGTTGCAAAGATACATTTTACTTTACATTTTTTAATTCCTATTAAAATTACGATTTTTGTTACCAAAACCTTGCCAAATTGAACACGAAAAAGATTGTTATTACTGGTGGCCCAGGAACTGGAAAATCATCCATTATAGACGAATTAAAGCAACGGGGACACCTCTGTTTTGAAGAAATATCGAGACAGGTAACGTTAGAGGCTAGGAAAAGCGGGGTCGATCAGTTGTTTTTAACCCAACCCCTACTCTTCAGTCAGATGTTATTAGAGGGCCGCGCCAAACAGTTTATGGAGGCAAACTCCCATCCTAACCGCACGGTCTTTTTAGATAGAGGCCTGCCTGATGTTTTGGCATATATGGACTATTTTGGCAGTGATTATCCAGAAGACTTTATTAATGTGTGCCAAAACAACACTTATGATGCGGTTTTCATTTTAGCACCCTGGAAAGAAATTTTTAAAAGTGATAGCGTGCGCTACGAAACTTTTGACCAGTCTGAACTCATCCACGAACACCTACAGAACACCTATAGCCGCTTCAATTACAATTTGATTGATATTCCTTTTGATACCGTTCAAAAACGCACTGATTTCATTATAGATTTCTTAAATTTATAGTGATGTCACACCCGATCACTATTTTAGAACGCTATTGGAATCATACGTCCTTCCGGCCATTGCAAGAGGAGATTATCGATGCCGTTTTAAATAATGAGGATACTTTTGCACTATTGCCCACCGGTGGCGGAAAATCCATTTGTTTCCAGGTGCCTGCGCTAGTAAAAGATGGGATCTGTATCGTGGTATCTCCGTTAATTGCGCTGATGAAAGACCAGGTTGATCAATTAAAAGCCAAGGGCATTAAAGCCATGGCGATTACTAGTGGTATTCCCTACAAAACCCTAGACACCTTATTGGACAATTGCATTTATGGCAATTATAAATTTCTCTACCTTTCTCCGGAACGCTTGCAACAGACCTTGGTGCAGGACCGCATTCAGCAAATGCCGCTCAATTTAATTGCGGTAGATGAAGCCCACTGTATCAGTCAATGGGGAAACGACTTTCGCCCCGCCTATAAAAACATTGCGGTGTTACGCCAATTGCATCCCTCCGTAAACGTGATCGCCCTGACCGCCACGGCAAAACCTAAAGTGGTGCAGGAAATCATGACCGAATTGGACTTTATGGCGCCAAAAGTATTTCAAGCGTCCTTTAAAAGACCCAATATTGCCTATATGGTGTTGGATACCCAGGATAAGCACTATAAAATTGGTCAGATTTTGAGCAAATACCCCGGCCCCTCTATCATTTATGCCAGAACCCGACGGGCTACTTTAGAATTGCATGCGTATTTAGAATCCAAAGGTATTTCCGCCACCTATTATCACGGGGGCATCAGTAACAAAGAAAAGAATGACCATTTGGAACACTGGTCCAACAACCAAAAAACGGTGATGGTCGCCACCACGGCGTTTGGGATGGGCATTGATAAACCTGACGTGAAAACGGTCATTCACGTCAATTTACCTGAGAGTTTGGAAAGCTATTATCAGGAAGCGGGGCGGGCCGGACGAAATGGTGACAAAGCCTTTGCGGTTATTTTAAAGAATGCCACGGACGAGCAGCAGCTAAAGCATCAATATTTGAGCAGCTTGCCTTCTGTCGATTTTATCAAGAAAGTGTATCGCAAACTCTGCAATTATTTTCAAATTTCTTACGGTGAAGGTTTTTTAACCCAGCATCAGTTCAATTTTAATATGTTTTGTAAAACTTACGACTTCCCTACAAGCACGGCATATAATGCGGTTCAAATTTTAGATCGGAACAGCATCATCAGTTTGTCCCAACAGTTTAATTACCAAACCAAACTCCAATTTTTAATCAGCAGTCAAGCCTTATTTGGATATTTGAACACCCACAAAGCCTTTGAACCGATCATCAAGGCAATATTGAGAACTTACGGCGGTATTTTTGATCAGAATATGAAAATCAATCTGACGTTAGTGTCGGAAAAATCACAAGTTCCTGAGCATAAGATCATCCAAGTGCTGCAACAATTGGAAAAGGATGGGGTGGTCGATTTTCACCATTCCAATACCGATTCTGAGTTGACCTTTTTACAACCTCGAGAGGACGATAAAACCATCAACAGGATTGCCAACATTATTGAACAGCAGCAACGCCTTAAGGAAAGCCAGATTGATGCAGTAATTACGTATATTACGGATGATGAGCTGTGTAAGAGCATGCAACTTTTAGAGTATTTTGGAGAAAAAAGAAGTACGCCCTGTGGCATTTGTACGGTCTGCCTTTCCAAAGCAAAACACGCAAAACGTGCCACCCCAAAAAACATCTCTTACGACATTATTTTGTTGTTGGAAACCCAACCCCTTACCTCGAGAGCGCTGGTGGAACAGTTAGACTATTCAGAAAAAGAAATATTAGACACCTTACAATTGATGCTCTCCAATGCTATTTTGGAGATCACCAATACCAATGTCTATAAAATAAAACACACATGAAAAAGAACGCGTTACGAATTGTATTTATGGGCACCCCGGAGTTTGCGGTAGGCACCCTAAAATTATTGGTAGAACAAGAGTACACTATTGTCGGGGTCATTACGGCGCCAGACAAACCTGCGGGACGAGGCCAAAAATTGCATCAATCGGATGTCAAAAGATATGCGCTCTCCCAAAATTTACGCCTTTTACAACCCACCAATTTAAAAGATGCAGAATTTTTAGCCGAATTAAAATCTTTAGACGCCAATGTACAGATTGTGGTAGCGTTCAGAATGCTGCCCGAAGCTGTATGGAAGATGCCTGAATTTGGTACGTTTAACTTGCACGCCTCCCTTCTCCCCGATTACCGAGGCGCTGCCCCCATACATTGGGCGGTGATGAATGGCGAAACAAAAACCGGCGTGACCACTTTTTTTATTGATGAAAAAATTGACACCGGAGCCATCATTCTTCAAAAGGAAGTAGACATCGCGGCAGACGAAACTGTGGGCACACTGCACGACACCTTACAACAGTTGGGGAGTGAACTGGTTATTGACACCTTGAAACTGTTGGAAGCTGGCGCGGTCACCACCAGCATTCAACCCAAAGTAGCACAGCCAAAAACGGCCTATAAGCTCGATAAGGACAATTGCAAAATTGATTGGCAGGAGCCTATAGATACCATTTATAATAAAATACGAGGCTTAAATCCCTTTCCGGCGGCTTGGAGCCACCTAAAAACGGGTGAAGACACGCTTATGGTCAAATTATTTGCAGTTGAAAAGGAATTAACGGCACCTTCTGAACCGATAGGCAGAGTAGTCACCTCCAAAAACGAGTTAAAAGTGGCGGTTAAAAATGGGTATATACACATTAAAGAAATGCAATTGCCCGGAAAGAAAAAAATGGATATAAAGTCACTTCTGAACGGTTATATATTTTCTGAAGGAGCCAAAATGCTCTAAACCCTTGTGTACACTGATATTACAAATAATATGTTAATCCAAGTCAACTTTATTAACAATTGCCCGAAGTTATTAACATTATTTTGGATTTCCCTTGCTATTACTTGCGTACATGAATAATCCGTATAAATTTGTAGAAGGATTTAACAAAATGTTTAACCTTACTATTAATAATAATTAAAATTTTAATTTTATGAACAAAACAGATTTAATCAATGGAATGGCTGAAAACGCTGGAATTACCAAAGCAGCAGCAAAAAAAGCATTGGATTCTTTATTAACTGATATCGAAGGTTCTTTAAAGAAAGGTGATAGAGTATCTTTAGTAGGATTTGGATCTTGGTCAGTTTCTAAAAGATCAGCAAGAGAAGGAAGAAACCCACAAACAGGAAAAACGATTAACATCAAAGCTAAAAACGTAGTGAAGTTTAAAGCTGGTTCTGATTTAAGTGGTGCTGTAAACTAATAAGTTACCGAATATATTTAAAAGTCTGCTCTTTTGGGCGGACTTTTTTTTTTGCTTTTTTTTAACAATTTTATTGTTTTTTAGCTAAATATGTTTTAGATTTATTTTCAAATCATGATTTATGATTACGATTAAACCTAAAAAAGGCCACCTTTTAATAGCCGAACCTTCCATTATCGGCGACACTTCCTTTAACCGTTCCGTTGTTTTATTAGCTGACCATACCACTGAAGGTTCCATTGGATTTATCTTGAATAAACCTTTGGAATACACCTTAAGAGACTTGGTTCCTGATACGCTGGTAACGTTTAAAGTGTACAATGGCGGCCCGGTAGAGCAGGATAACCTCTACTTCATCCATAAAGTTCCTGACTTGATACCCGAAAGTATCGAAATTTCCTTGGGAATTTATTGGGGTGGCGATTTTGATATGGTCTTAAGCCTCATCAATCAGGGGAAGATAAAATCGTCAGACATTCGATTCTTCCTAGGCTATTCCGGATGGGAACCGTTTCAACTGGATGAAGAACTCGAAACCAATGCTTGGATTGTGACGGAAAATGTGTATAAAAAGTCCATCATTGAGAAAAAAGACAGCAGCTTCTGGAAAGAGAAAATGTTGGAACTAGGCGGCGAGTACAGCATCTGGTCGAACGCCCCTGAAAATCCGAGTTACAATTAACCCAATCTTACTTTCGTATTCAAATTCTCCACTAATACTGTTGACACCGTATTGGTAAACGCTTTTTTCCTATAATTGGTGATGGGTTGGATACCGGTAATCACGTTGGTAATAAACAATTCGTCCGCCTTTTGCAATTCAAAGGGCGAAATGGGCGCTTCCTCCAAGGTATAGCCTTCCAACTTTTCTATGAGTTCCATCAGTTGCTTGCGCATAATTCCTTTAAGACAGCCTTCAGATAATGGGGGTGTTTTTATCACGTGGTCCTTGACCAAAAACAAATTGCCATTCAAGGCTTCCACCACGGTTTTCTCCGTGTTTAACAGCAGACAATTATCGAACGCATTTTCTTTGGCAAAAATACTCCCCAACACATTGACGCTTCTCGCATTGGATTTTAAGGTAGATAACAGCCCAGGCGCCACATAAAAATCCTTATACAGCTCCACCGTGTAGGACGCCTCGTTTAAGCGGTAGAAATCGGAGTCTAAACGCTCCGCCACCATGTTATAAGCAATATCGTTAGCGGTTGGCCAGTACTTGCCGCCTTCCAAACGGTGCACATTAATGCGCACCCTGACCGTGGCTTTGGTCCATTGATTGGCCTCAACCGTTTTTAAAATCTCAGATTCCAAGAACTCCATGGTAAAGTTCATCGGGATTTCCATGCGCATGATGCGCATAGAAGCCATCAAGCGGAAATAATGATCCTCCCAAAATAAAATCTTGCCATGCACCACTTTTAGGGTTTCAAAAAGGGCATCGCCGTACGCGTAGCCCCTGTTTTCTAATGACAATAAATTGGATGATGTATCGTGAAGGGTACCGTTAAAATTAACCATAAAAAAAGTCTCGAAGTTTTAGAAAAATCGAGACAAATATACCATTTAAAAAAGAGTCTTCCTAAGCAGATCCTAAAACCTGTTTCAAATCTGAAATTTGATTTTCCCAAAGCATTTTCGCTTCTTCCACTTCGTCCTCATCAATAAAATCCGTTACAATAATGGACACATCTTTGGTAATCTCATCCACCTGAATTCTGATTTCAAAGTAATAGGATTGCCCATCTTCGTCATCATTAAGCCATCTGAACTTGACGCGTTCGCCACTTTTTTTACTAAGTAATTTTGCCTTTTCTTCACTGTCATTCCAAATAAAGGTAAACAGCTCTCCACGCGAGTTCACATTGTCAGCAAACCACTCTGATAAGCCTGACGGTGTCGATATATATTGGTATAAAAGCTGGGGAGATGAATGGATTGGGAATTCCATTTCAAATTTAATTTTTTCTTCCATAGATGTTTTTTGTTAGCCCGCTCAATATATCATTAATTGTTTAGTTTAAAAACAAATTGACAGAAAATAATTAAATCTGGTTTTTAATGGTCGTAATGTTTGCGCACATTAATTTTGTTTTTATCTTTGCAGCCTCAAATTATGGCGAGGTAGCTCAGTTGGTTAGAGCGTCGGATTCATAACCCGGAGGTCAGGGGATCGTGCCCCCTTCTCGCTACTTGATGTAAAATGTATCCAAATTAACGGTTTAGTTCACGCTAAACCGTTTTTTTATGCAAAGCATTTAGGAATTGGTTTTCTGAGACCAGAACATTACAGTGGACGCTAAATGTTTGAAGCACCGAATCCATACCCTAAAAATATACTTCTATTAAGTGTTGGAACTCTGCCATATGGCGCCTTTTACTACCAGAACCATTAGCGACCTTCTTCACATTCATATCTCAAAACACCACAATTCTTATTAGAAATTAATTGTTTATAATAATTTTAAATACGTAGAAATACGTATATGAA
>Ga0208032_1000610_pt1 | contig 18303 bp, 25 predicted proteins | sample MalvirAntarct_66_FD_184254 | JGI IMG/M metagenome (GOLD analysis project Ga0208032, IMG submission 184254) | Marine viral communities from the Global Malaspina Expedition - Malaspina viral metaG Antarct_66 (SPAdes) (version 2) | ecosystem: Environmental > Aquatic > Marine > Oceanic | place: West... | reverse complement strand
GTTTCTCTATGCTACTTAATTCGCTATCTGTCCTTGCAGATACATAGCTAACATCATCAAAGTCTTTTGTCTTTAGGTGGCTACCTATTCTACCTAGCAAACCTCCCTTACTTTTACCTATGTAAATTATATCATCATTCTTAGTAAGTATGTACACGAATCTAATTATACCTTTTTTATTAAGTTTTATAACTTCGTCTAATTTAAAAGCTATAGCTTCCTTGTATGTTGTCTCTTTCATATCTTGTGTCTTTCTACTGTTCTTATTGTTACTCCTAGTATTTCTGCTATGTCTTTAGTACTAATATTTGGCTTTAGGTTTATTATTTGCAACACCTTCTGCTTGGTCTTTATTTCAACTTCTCTACTTATCTCTCTTATCTTAACATCTATATCTAAGCTCTTACGCATATCTGCTAGGTACTTCTCTTGTCTTTGCTTATATTCTTTACCCCATCTATATGTATGGTGGTGTATCCAACTCATAGGTTTATTATATCCTTCGAAGTTAGTTATGTAATGTCTTTCCCAAGTGGTATTAGGTTTACTCATCCATACAAACTCATATCCATCATATATTACTTTATGGTTAATTACGTCTTTTAAGTTACTTAGTTCTTCTGTAGTCCAATTAGTCATAGTTATTGTTTTAGTTATTGATAGTCCAAACATACAACAATATATCCAGACTACCAAATAATAACTGTATTATCTATTTATTTTTAAAGTAATACCAACCACTCGATTTTTCTTCTTCTAAAGTACCTTTATCTTTATAGTAATCTAAACTCTGGTTTTCCCATAACTGCCACTCTACTACTTTATCTACTAGCTCGTTCATTGTTTTAGCGTTTAAAACTAGCTTTTGGTCATCTCCTCTAGTAACTTCTAATCTAATGTTTTTCATAATCTATTTATTAATTTTTGTTATTATCTAACTTTAAATCCTGCCCAACCTTTGTTCCATAGATTCTTTTTAAAAGAAAAAATGTAGTCTGTGTTTTCTTCCAAAATTTTAGCCATATCAAAAGCTACTATATTTGCAACTTCAATTTCTTTGTTTTCCTTCAAAAAGCGTAGTGCATCATTGCCATCTTTCGGTCTATAACGTTTCACAACAACGTTTATACCTAATAGCTCGGCTTGTTCTTTAATCGTTTCTTTAGTCATTTTTATAAGTTTTATTTATTAGTTAAGTACCTTTCTAGGCCAGCTAAAGCTCTCCAAGCTACTTTGGTTAGGTGTAAGACTCCATCATCATCTAAAGGCTCTATAGTGTGGTCTATTAAGTGTCTAGTTAAAGCGTCATACTCGTCTTTAGATTTCTCCATATCCCAATGTAATGGCTTGTCTGGATGGTGCTGGTCATTTCCTACTTGACTACACTTAGACACCTCTTTAATAGCGTTAGGAAAGTATTTAAGTACTCCACTAAACACTGGTGTAGCTTTTCTTTGAGCAGCTTTATCTAATGGTTTACTATTACAATCATCACAATCGTTACAGCATATATCATCCCAATAGCAATCACTAGGATTACATTCGTCTTTACATACCTTTTCAGCACCTACTACATCAAACTTATTAATAAGGTCTTGCTCGTAAGTCATTGTAGTTTCGTAAGCTAATCCATCGTTACCATTCTGTGCTATTACAGCCAACCTTCTTTCGTGTTCTGCTGATTCTTCTAGTTCAATCATTTTCTCTCTTGTATTCATTATGTTATTGTTTTTAGTATTTGTTGTAATTCTTTTGCGCTTTTGTCCATAAGAGCATTATAAATATCCCTTCTTATATCGCTTACTATATTCTTTTTAGATATTCTACTTCTTTTATAAGTACTTGTAGCTTCTATTATAGCTCTTATCTCTACATAATAAGACTTGTACTTAGGTGTTGTCTCTAAATCGTTATCTACAGTCTTTACAGCGTGAATAATAGTATCGTGTCCAAGACCAAATAAGTCTCCTATATCTTGATATGGCATATCAGTAAGCTCTTTTATTATCTTACAAGCATACATTCTAGGTCTAACTATCATCATCTTCCTAGTCTTAGTCGTACAATCTACATTAAAGTAAGTGTTCACCTTCTCTATTATCCCTAGTGCTATCTTGTATTGTTCTTTTGTCATCTTCTTTCGTTTTTAATTCGCAAAAGCAACCGCCAATTCTCTTTTGGCAGTCGCATATTCTCATCTGCATATTAGTCTATTCTTAAAAATTCAGCCTCTGCGTGTGATAAAAACCACTCCTTATTGTCTAAATACTTGTCTATTACAGAGTCAACTATAACTATCTCATCTAAATCCAGCTTAGACACCTTATCTAATATAGAATCTATCTTGTTAAGTATGTTTGTACACATTTCTGGGTCAGAAGCATATACTGAGTCAAACTCTTCTCTAACTACAGTCTCTAACATCTTGTTAGTTCTGTTTATCTGCTGTTTTAAACTCCCTTTGTAGCGATTTGTTAGTACTAGCTCTTCATTAGCTTCTAAGAGCAACTGAGAGGTTAATACTGCCTTTAAATAACTAATTGTTTCTTTGCTAACTTCCATTATAGTCCAGTGTTTATATTATTATCAATTACTTGTATTAAGTACCTTAAATCACTTCTTTCACTCTCGCCAAGTATGTCCTTTCCGTCTACGAAAACTCTATAATGGTCTTTCTTTGTTTTTCTTATTTCAACTTTATCCATTTCTATTTGCTTTTAAATTAACTACTTGCTTATAAAACTTTCTGTCAGCTACTAAATTACCTTTTATAAACTTTTCTATCATATAATACTCTGATAAAAACATCTCTAGTGAATACCTAATAAGCTGTTCATTATCAGACCCTTTTTCTTCAATGTGCTTTAGGAAATGATAACTACCGTCAGTATCACTTTCCATATACACTGTTACTTTACTCTTGTCATTCTCATAACTCGTTAAATCTTCTACTCGCATATTGTTTTTGTTTTAAAGTTAGGCAAACTTACGCATAATTATTGACATACGCAAGGATTTTGTTAATTAATTACTGTAAACGTCAAGATAGTCTCTAGTATCAATCATAGAGTCTATGTCTCTCATATATTCTGAATGCAAATCTACAGTGTAATCAAATATTTCAGTCATAGTCTTAGGGAGTATAGCTAAAGGTACTTCGGAGTCTTTAGAATACACTTCTATAGTGAATAAGCAATCCCAAGAGGTAAATCTTATATCGTAATCATAATTGTTGTCATTATACACTATATCCACTCCTTCGTGGTCTACCTCTGCGTGTATTCCTTTTACTGCTGCAATAATTTCTGTTTGTGTCATAATTATAATTTTAAATTAAGGTTAATCTTCTAAATGTAAGCATCCTTCGTCTCCCCAAAGATATATAAATTCTATACTTGCTGTGAAATATAAAAATGTAAAGAATATCTCAATGTTATGATACTTCTGCCTCCTTCGTGTATCCATATTATTTGTAACACCTTTACCGTTAACAAGACCTTCTATGCCTATCGAAGGTATTAACGCAAACCACTCGCTTGTACTCCAATAGAAACTTTTGCTAACCACGTCTATTATTCTGTTTTTTCCTAATTTCATCTTTTTTTCTTCTTTTTATTTAAATAATCTATTTCTGGTATGCCTTCTATATTAGAAAACCTAGTTCTTAACTCCATTCTAGCAAAAGACTTTCTTAATCCGTCACTACGAACAAGTGTATCTGTAGCGTTTATCAAGTATCTGCCAGTACACTCTGTTTGAACTATCTCGTATATCTGATTAGTTATCAGACACTTAAACTTCCTAAAACTTATAATATTATTTGAATCTAGTAATTCCATATGCAAACTTACAAAATTAAAATGACATACGCAAGGATTAACACATAATATTTTAAAATAGTTATCTTTATATACAAAAACAATATATGAATCACGATTTTAACTTAAATGTACCTAAGTCCTTAAGAGGTATTAAACTAAAGGAATGGATTAAGTTTATTGACGTTTATGAAAAGAATAAAGACAACGAGTCTAACGATTTTCTAAATAAAAAGATGTTAGAGATATTTTGTGGAGTAGACTTAAAGTCTTTACTTAAGATACCAGTAACTAGCTTTGATACTATCATAAATCACCTATACAACACCTTAAACTCTAAAACACCATTAGTAAATACATTTAAAATGATAGGTGTAGATGGAGTAGAGGTTGAATTTGGACTAATACCTAACTTAGATAAGATGAGTTATGGTGAATGGGAAGATTTAGAGAGCTATATTTTAGACAATAAGAACTTACATAGAGCTATGGCTGTACTATACAGACCTTTAATATATCAAATAGGAGGTAAGTATAGGATACACGAATATCAAGGTACTGACTTTTACGCAGACGTTATGAAAGAGATGCCAATAGATATAGCTTTAGGTGCTAGGGTTTTTTTTTATCGTTTAGCGAGAAAATTAGGGGATTATACGATGGATTATATACTGAAACAATATCAGAAGGAGTCGGAAGCCAGCTCTCAAGAAATTTCGGAAGAAAATGGAAAGGTTATCCAGCAATACTTGAGCTCGCACAAGGAGATGTCAGAAGAATTGATGAAGTTACAGCATTACCAATTCACCAATGCTTAATGTACTTAGAGTACGCTAAAGAAAAGAATGAATTAGAGAATAAGTTAATAAAACAAAGTACAAGATAATGAAACACGTTTACGACATATTAGATGTATTAAGAGATGAGCTTAGAAGCAATCCGTCAGTAAATACAGTCTCCTACGGAGATATAATGGACTTAGATTTGGATAAAACGACAATGTTCCCATTGTCGCATCTACTAATCGACAACGCTTCTTACGGTAAGAGGACTATTACATTTAGAATAAAGGTTTTATGTGCTGATGTAGTAGATTACAATCAAGTAAAGAGTGAGTATGATGACTTCTACGGTAATGATAACTTGCACGATGTAATGAATACTCAGTTTCAAGTGATAAACTCACTAATAATGAAATTAATGAGAGGTGATTTATTTAACTCTAAGTTTCAAATAACATCAACACCTACAGCAGAACCTTTCAAAGAGAGCTATGGTAATGTTTTAGCTGGATGGACTACTGATATAGATGTAGAAATGCCTAACTCGATATCAATATGTTCTTCTGATGTAGCTGGTTCTGTTACTGATGGTAGTGGTGAAACAGTTGTAGATTACGGTGTTTTACCTTTAATTACTGCACATTCAACAAACTTCATATTACTAGATAGTCCTTTTACATATATTATAAACGCTAGAAATAGTCCTACGAGCTATAGTGCTACTGGGTTAATAGCTGGTCTTACTATAGATACTGCTACTGGAATAATTACTGGTCAACTAGACGCTAGTGTAGTTATTACTGTAGGTTTATCCTTTAGCGTAACTATTAGCGCTACTAATGAGATAGGAACAGAAACTAGAGACGTTGTATTTGTTACAACTGACCAAACAAGTGGAGTTTTACTACCTCCTTACGATTTAACTATCAGTTCTACAGAAGGAGTGTCAGTTGTCACCTCTTTTAGATTAAGAGATTACGATGGTGTTATTGCTGGTGCAGAAGTGTATAGACAAGGGTTGTTACACGATACTGTTTACTTTACTGGAAACGAAAGTGAGTTTAGTGCAAGGTTATCTGTTACAAGTATTGATAATGATGGCGAATATACATATAAGGTTAGAGTTTTTAACTCTTCTGGTGTATTTTCTGACTTTACAGATGAAGTTATTCACGATAGCGTATTCTCTGGAAGTTTAAATATATCGACAAATGAATCTGTTGTTAAGACTAATCCAACATTAGCTGATGCTGTAGTTTATTGTAAGTTTAACGATACTGACGTAGACCCTTTAATCAATTTAGCAGATAACACTTCTGGACAATGGTTATTGACTGGTACTAGAAATTATGAATCTAGTGGCTTAATAGGTAGTTCATTGAATCTTGGATTTAACTCTGGGTCTGGAACAAACTATGGACAAATGGTTACATTTCCAAATACTTATCAATTCATAACTGGAAACACACACGAGAATCCTACTGTTTATAACAACTCCGAGGACTTTCCTTTTAGTGTTAGCATTTGGTTTAAGATTGACATTCCAACAACACCAGAGATTGTGAACATACCTTTGTTTGGCGCAGATAATGGTGGTGCTTTAGGAACTTCTTTTGGAGCTGGAATTTCTGTTATTTACGAAAATGGTGTTCAGAAGTTCGATACGTCTAAAATTACATTTAGTCTAACGGACTATAGAACGATTGATGAAGGTGTAGGAAAGGAAAAGAGAGATTACTTTGACTTAAAAACCACCCTTAGTAATGGATGGAATCACGTTTGCATAACGTATAGTGGAGCTCCTAATGATGAGGTTACTAAACCGATTAGAATATACTTAAATAACCAATATTACGGTGGTGTATTCAATTACTTTAGACCAGATATTAAATATTTTGGTATGACTAACAATCCTACAAACTTATCTATAGGTAGTGCTAGTACTAGCCAATACAAACCTAAAGTAGAGTATGATGAGTTTTCAATGTTTAAGAGGATGTTAACTAAGGATGAGGTTAACTTCTTGTATAATGATGGCTTAGGTCAGTCAATAGTGTAGTATGAAGAAGGAAAACGTAAGGCTAGCTCTGGTAGAAGTTGGGAAACTAGTGACAGATAGATTAAAGAGTCTATCATCTAGTCAAGGATTTAACGCTTCTGGAAACCTAGACAAGTCTTTTGGGTATGAGTCTACGGTTAACGAGCTAAAACTGTTTGCTGCTAAGTATGCTGGTGCTTTATCCGAAGGTATCTCTACTGGAAAAGGTAAGGGAGGCTTTAAGGAGATGCAAAACAGCATAATCAAATGGGCAAAGACAAAAGGCATTAGACCTCAGATTAGAGACAAGCAAGGTAGGTTCACTAAAGTTACCGATAGGACTTGGAAGTCATTGGGATTCGTTCTAGCTAGAAGTATAAGGACTAGAGGTATATCAAAGAGGTTTGGATATAAGGGTAGTGGTTTTATTAAGACTGTAAAAGAACAGACAGAGAAGGAAATTACCAATATAATCGCCGAAGCATATAAAAAAGATTTATTAATAGAGTTAAACAAAAGAACAAAATAGTATGGGATTAGTATTAACAAGAAGTCCGTTTAGAGTAAGTAGAGGCTTGTTAGACAGCAACGCTTCTTTAATTGTAGAGATATCAGAGCAAATTAACGGAGTTAGTGTGATTAAAAACACCTATAATCTAGTATTTAGAAACAAGTATTTTCTAGATATATCCAACTTAATAAATAGCGAGTTATCTGACGCCTTTACATACAACGGAGCAACAAGTTCTTATGATGGTCAAGTCAATAGTATTCTACTAGTCAAGACTACGTTATCTGGAACGATAAGCGATGTAGCTCAGTCAGATATAGTTAGCTACAATTACGCAACTGACGGATACTTATATAATACTGACGGCGTAGGTTATGACTTTTCTAGTAACCTAAGAACTAACGGATATTATGCTGGAAGTTTTGACACTATATACAAGCTAAAAGAAGCTAGTTTAAACATACCCTTACTTAATACATCTCTTAGTGACTTTGATACGAACTTAGTAACTAATCCTACATTTACAACAGATGTAAGCTGGACAAAAGAGACTTCTGATTGGACAATTTCTGATGGTGCTGGGTTTTTAGCTTCTACAGACTTATTAATCGATAGACTATACCAAGCAGCAACATTAACTGGATTAAGCCTTAGAGTTAAATTTGATGTTAGTGGGTTTAGTGGTACTGGAACTGCAACAATGAGGTATCCATTCGATATTCCTTTTACTGGTAACGGAACTTATTCTGCTGTAGGTGTAGGAGAGTTGGATAGAGTTCAATTTCAAGGCACTGCAGATGATTTAGCGACTCCTTTAGCTTTCTCTATAGACAACATCTATGTTAGTGTAGTTTCTGCCACTTCTTACGAATCAATTACTGTTGTCGCTAAATACAATGGTTCTACCGTAGGCACTGAAACAATATCATTTGACGCTGACACTACAACGCCTAGCCAAGACGCTACGTTTAATATTGATAATATAGATGAGGTTTTGATAACTACCGACTACGGAACTAAAACTATAAATGTTGAACCTATATCCGAATGTAAATACAGTCCATTCATACTTACTTTTAGAAATAAATACGGAGTAGACGAAGATTTATGGTTCTTCAAGAAATCATCAAGAGAGATTTCTGTTAAAAGTGAGGACTTTAGAGCTAATCAATTTAAGCAAAGGTCTGCTGGAATGTTAACTAGGTCTATGCAAGAATTTAACAAGAATGGAAAAGAGTCTATAGAATTAAACTCTGGATTCGTTCTAGAAGGGTTTAACGAGTCTTTTAAGCAACTTATGCTGTCAGAGAGGGTAAAGCTATATGATTACGATAATAGTTCCTTACACGCTGTTAAAATAGGTAATGGAAGTTTAAAGTATAAGACTTCAGTAAATGACAAGTTGATAAACTACACTATAGATGTAGAATTTAGTAATAACGTAATAGATGATATAGTTTAATGAGACTACAACCACAATTATATATAGATACGTCTGGGAATCCATTAGGAGAACCCAGTTTCGAGAGAGTTGATTTCTTTGATTTTGAGTCAATAGAGCTAACGTCTACTGTTCAAGACTTTAGGGATATAGATAAGGTATTTACAGACTACTCTCAGACATTTTCATTGCCAGCTTCAGATACTAATAATAAAATATTTAAACATTACTATAACGTTGGTATCGCTGATGGTTTTGATGCAAGAATTAAGCAAAAGGCAGAGATATACTTAAACGGTATATTGTTTAAAACTGGATACATTAGATTAACTAAATCTGCTGTAAGTAAAGGTAAGCCAGTGTCTTATAAGGTTGCTTTCTTTGGAGGGTTGACTAATTTAAGAAATACTATAGGTAATACTGAGCTTTCTGAGTTGCCTTACTTGGATTTATATAATCACGATTACGATATAACTAACGTACATAATGGATTTACTGTTGGATTAGAACTTTCTGGAGATACTATGAGCGTAGGTGCTGGTAGAGACGTTGTCTACCCTTCAATATCTGCTAGTGATAAGTGGTATTACGACTCTAGCGGTTCTTCTGCTCCAGAAGTATATAGACAAGGAGTAAGTACTAATTTATACGACATAATAGGTAATTCTAGAGGGATAAACTGGTTAATGCTAAAACCAGCCATAAAAGTAAAGCACATTATATCAGCTATAGAACAGAAGTATTCTAGTATAAATTTCTCAAATGATTTCTTTGGTACTGCCGAGTTTGATGACTTGTATATGCTACTTCATAACAATAAAGGAGTGTTATCTCCTTCGTCTAGTGTGACTGAAGATACCTCAGTTACTTATAGAATAGGCTCTGGACAATCTGATTCTGATTTCTTACTAGATGCTGGAAGTACAGAAAGAAGACCTATGTTAACGTATTGGGAGGACGCTTTCCCTAATCAAGCTAGAGTATTTCAGTATCACGTTATTGTAAGCGTTAGTAATGCTGTTATAGCTGGTGGTGGTGGTACTGCTCCAGTTTACACTTTAGAAATACTTGATGGAGATATAGTTTTAGATAGATTTGCTGACGTTTCTGGAAGTCAAACTTTAACATCTGTATTATGTACTGAGAATCAGAAAGAATGGGGTAATATAAATGTCAGAATAAGCTCAAACACAAATCAGTTATCTACTTTTGAATTAGACGTGGAGCTTAAACTATCTAGATTTAAAGTAAATAGACTTGGAGTTCCCGACGATTATATATGTGATGTTCAGAACTTTATAGATGATGGAGGTACGCCAGTTACAGAGTCAAGTAACTACTCTACACCTACAGTTACTCAGTCAATGACTCAAAAGATAGAAATCACTAGAAACGTGCCTAAGATTAAGGTACTAGACTTTCTGACTGGAATATTCAAAGCATTTAACCTTACTGCTAGAGTTGATGATGACGGTATTATCGTTGTAAAGCCTTTAAATGACTTCTATAATGATGGTGCTGATATAGATATAACAAACTTAATAAGTACCGAAGATGTTAGTGTAAATAGAATGGATTTGTTTCGTAACATAGAATTTGAGTATTCAGAAAACAATACATTTGGAATAATAAACAATAACGAGATATCTCAGACTGACTATGGTAATCTAGAGTATCAAGCTACTGCTGACGGAACTGATTCTAGTTTAATATTTGATGGTAAAGACTATAGAGTTAAATTACCATTTGAGAAGATATACTACGAAAGATTATCTGACGAGAACTCTCCTTTAGACAGAACTGAAATGGGTCACGGATGGTTAGTAGATAAAGACCAGAATGAAGTTATTACTAAACCTATATTATTCTTTAACGTAGAACAACCAGTAGATACTACTAAATACAAGGTAGGATTCGTAGGTAAAACACTTATATCTCAGTACAATAGAGCTAGCAACACTGATTCTAACCAATACTGGACTGGTTCGGCTTGGTACACAAAAGAAGGAACTAAAAGCCTTAACTTTAATGTAGAGTTTGATGAGTTTACTAATTCAGAAGTTACTAGGGGTTTATTTAGAAAGTATTATCAAGATTATATCTCGACAGTATTTGACAAAGGTACTAGGGTGCTTGATTTAGATATGAAAGCAGATTTATCGTTTTTATTAAAGTACAAGATTAACGATACGTTAACTATAGACGGAGAGGAGTTTCTTATAAACAACATAAGGACTGATTTAACCTCTGGAGATACTAAGTTAGAATTATTATTGAAGTTCTTTACGGAAACTGTAGTAGATGCTGTAGGAGCAACACTAACAATACCTACTGGGTTAACCAATTGGTTTTCAAGTCTTCAGCAGATATCATTCAATTGGGATGCTAATCCAGCCGACCAATTAGTTAAAGGATATAAAGTATATGTTGATACAGTACTTACGCAGACTTTGCTTAGACAGACTAGCTCTGAGATAGTTGGTTTACCAGCTAATACCTCTTACGATATTCAGATTTCAGCTTACGACTCTCAAGGAAATGAGTCAGCACTATCTACAGCAGTGTCTATGACTACGTCTAACGTGGATTCTGAAGCTCCTACTGCACCATCTAACTTATTCGCTACATTTGTTACAAATAACTCAGTAGCTTTATCTTGGGGTTCTTCTACGGACAACATAGGGGTGACTGGATACGAAGTGTTTGTTGATGGAGTGTTAAATACAACTGTAACTTCAACTACAACAACTATATTTGGATTAGTAGGTAAGCAAATATATGAAATATCAGTTAGAGCTAAAGATGCAATACCTAACTATTCAAGTTTTAGTAATTCAATACAAATACAAACATTATGATAATCAAACACACATTAGAACTACTAGCCAGTGAGGATTGGCTAGTATCAGACAAGGATATTCAAATAGCAAAAGGGTTATATGAATTACCAACAACATTCGCAGAACTAAAAATGAATAATAAACGTAAAAAACTATTGAAATAATGGCAGAGAACACAAATAATATAGTTTATAGAATTGAAGTAGACTCTGAGTCTGGTAAAATTAATGTAGATGGAGTAACTAAGAGTTTTGAACAAGCTGACAAGGCTTTCTTAAAGCTACAAAAAGACGTATCGAAAGGCATTCCGAAAGCAACTAAATCTCTAAAAGGATTAGGAGACGCTAGTGGTTCGGCTACTTCTGCAACTATGGAACTTTCTAGAGTTATATCTGATGCTCCCTATGGTATTAGAGGTATGGCGAACAACATTACTCAGTTAGTTTCTCAGATGGGTACTGCTACAGAAAAAGCTGGAGGGTTTGGGGAAGCATTAAAACTTATGGGAGCGCAAATGATGGGTTCTTTAGGGGTTGTATTCCTTATAACTGCTGCTGTAGCTGCCTTAGACTACTTTTACGGAGCTAATAAAAAGGCTGAAGAAGGTGTTAAGAGTTTTAGAAAGGAAGTTGAGGAGTTAAACACTACTCTTTTAAAACAGGCTGACCATACTAAACTCGCATCTGAAAGCATAGATGAATATTTGAAGTTATTAATAAAAAGGAAAGAGATTGAGAAACAGCTTAGCGCTTTAGCAGACAAACAACAACCACTAGAGGAAGGGGTTGAAAACCTAAAAAAAGCATTAAAGACTTTTAAAGAGAAGTTAGCTGCTGACGAAGATAACGTGTTTCTTCAAAATAAAGTAATAGAACTAGATAAGCTTATTGAGTCGGAGCAAACAAAGATAAATATACTCTATCGTGATGGTCAGGAGATTTTAGATGATTACAATGAATCAAAAGATAATCTAACTAAAGCTCAAGAAGGTACTGTAAAAGCTTTAGAGCTAGAAAAGAATGAATTAAAGAAGGTACAAAAAGAAGTTGCCAAATCTCCCGCCGTGTGGAAAACCTATGAAGCTGCTATACAAAGCGTTCAAGATAAGATAGACGCTATAACTGGAGGTAAAGATGGAAAAATGAAGAAAGTTTCTTATTTCGACTTTAAAGAACTTCAGATAGGTAATGGAAAATACCTTAAGGAGATAATGAAGGTTGAGGAGAAGACTACGCAACTAAGGACTAAATCAAAGATTGGTAGCTTAGAAATACAAAGGCATTATCATCTACAGAGATTAGGCAAGGCTACTGGAGCAAATAAAGAGTTAATAGCAGCTTATGAAAAATACTACGATGACCTTATTAGATTAGAAGAGGAAAAGTTACTAGGAAAGTCAAAGATAGACCCTAAGAAACCAAAATCTGCGGGAGCTACTCCAGACGAAATAAAAGAGAAACAGAGGTTAGAAACAGAGACTAGGCTAGAGGCTTTAATGGAGGCGAGTAATGCTATAGGAGGCTTTTTAGACGGAGAGTATAGTAGAGAGATAACTAGAGAGCAGAATAAGACCAACGCTTTAAATAACGAGCTTAGAGAAAGATTAAACAATGAAAACTTGTCTAAATCAGAAAGAAAGAGCATTCAGTTAGAAATAGCTAGAAATGATGAAGCTCTTAGGATAAAGCAAGAAGTGTTAGAAAAGAAAAGATTTAAGACGCAAAAAGCTATAAACATATCCCAAGCGTTACTATCTACATATCTAGCTGCTGCACAAGTTCAAGCTAATCCATTACTAATAGACCCTCTAACTAAAGGTATAGCTATGGGTGCTACTATTGCAACTGGACTAGCTAACGTAGCTACTATAGCAAGACAAAAGTTTCAGTCTAGTGCTGGAGCAACATCTACTGCTGGTTCTCTAGGTGGAGGAGGTGGTGGTGGTAACGACAGAAGTTTTAACTTTAATCTAGCTGGAGCTTCAAGGGAAAATCAACTAGCTAACGCATTGCAAGGTAGATTTGACCAACCATTACAAGCCTTTGTTGTGTCAAGAGATATAACTAACGCTCAACAGTTAGATGCAGATATTAGGACTAACGCAAGTTTCGGATAAAACGAAACATAGATAATAAAAATAGTTAACTTATTAAACAAATATTATGGATAGTGAATTTGATACAATCGAATTAATAATAGACGAACAACTAGGGGAAGAAGGTATAAACGCCATCTCCCTAGTAGAGTTCCCAGCTATAGAGGAGAACTTTGTAGCTCTAAGTAAAGAACAGCATAAAGTTGAGTTCAAAACAGTAGACAAAGAGAAGAGAATTATCGTAGGATTAGCATTAGTTCCAGATAAGCTCATATATCGTCGTAAAGGGGATTACGAGTACAATATAACATTCTCTAAGGAAACTGTAAGAAAAGCGTCTGAGCTATACTTAAAACGTCTTAAAAACAACAATACAACCTTAGAACATCAAGAACTTACTTCTGGAGTATCTGTTATTGAGTCTTGGATAGTAGAAGACCCTAAGCAAGATAAAACTGCTTTATATGGTTTAAATGCTAAAGATGGAGATTGGGCAGTGGTTATGAAGATTGATAATGATGAAGTATGGCAAGATGTAAAGAATGGTAAGTATTTAGGATTAAGTATTGAAGGTATATTTAGCGACAAGAAAGAGGAAGAAATGAGTTCTGTCGAAGATATGACTGAAGAAGAAGCTAAAATCTTATTAGAAGAAATAAAACAATATTTAGGAAATGAGAGCTAAGTATTGTAAATCAAAGAATACATACACCATTAATGAATGTAAGAGATGTAGTTGTTCGGAGTATTGGAAGCAAGGAATAGGTTCTATTCATTTAGATAACCACATTGCGACTATTACAAATACTGATACTGAAAACACATTATCTCATACTTCAACTGCTAAACCTACTTCTGAAGAGGGTACTGTAACGAATGTAGATACAACAAGAGTCGTAACAAGTTAAATAAAATAAAATGAGCAGAGAAATTAAGAATAGTAGCTTCGAGGTAAGACCAGACCATCACACTTTAGCTGAAATAAACGAATTAACTCCAGAATTAGGGGCTATTGTGTTTGATACAGATAGTAATGTGAATAAGTACTGGAATGGAGCTGAGTGGGAATTTGTAGGTAAAGCTAATGAAATTATCGTAAATCAAGCAAACGCAGCAACAACATTAGGTGGCGTTATAGTCTCAAGTCACGAATACTTTATTGATGGTATTATAGATATGGGGTCTAATTCAATAACAGTTCCTCCAGCTGGTATTACATTAAGAGGGTATTCATTTGATATTAGTGGTTTAACTTCATCTGTAGATAATCACAAAATGTTTGTTTCTGAAAGCATAGCTATAGGTTCTGGAAATATTATGGGTATTGATTTCTATATAGAGACTACTGGAGTAGGTAGTAAGGTGTTTGAATTATATGATTCTAATGGATTTCACGCAATAGAAATGAATAGAGTTAACTATATGAACTGTACGTCACTAGGAGACATATACGACTATAGACAAGGTTTGGAGTTAGGAACTGGTAGATTTGGTGGTTCACCATCATTAACATTACACGGAACTTGGGTAGGTGGATTTAGAATATCTACCTCAATTACAAGAAGTATGTCAGACACAACTACTGAACCTTTATTTAAAGCTGGTACTTTGTTTCAAATGAATAGCAGATTCTTAACTGATATGAATGTTGACTTAGGTACGTTGCAACCATTTACGGACTTTGCTCCTTTAAACTTCCCTAACCCATCTTCCCTAGAATTTGTTGACGTTTTGTTAACTAGAGATGGTGTTATAAACGCTGAAGATGCTAATATCACACCTAATGTATCGGAGGCGGATATCTGTTCAGCTTGGTCTGGTAATCACGGAATACATAATACATTTGTGGGTGGCGCTCAAGATATTACAGTCGAAGTCGAAACGGTAATTACAACACAAAACGTATCAACACCAATACTAGGAACTTCAGTAGCTTCTGATTTACAGCATTTTGATGCGCCAGCAAATGGACAATTAAGATTCTTAGGAACATCTCCAATTGAGTATTCAGTTAGTTGGGATTTTATCTTAGACGGTGTATCTAACAATGAATATAGAATAGAACTAATAAGAGAGCGTTCTGGAACTCCAACCGTAATTTACGGACAAACAAGAGTTATTAACGCTTTACAAGGAGGAAGAGATGTAGCTTACTATAGTGGTGCTCATCACGAAAGAATCTTGCAAAATGATATTACTTATTGGCAAGTTAAGAATTTAAGTGGTACTGGTAACTGTACGCTAGAATTAGGTTCTGACTGGACGATAGACCATAGGTAGTGAAAAGCAGACAGAGAAAAGAAAAATAGTTATATTAATATATTAAAACAAGTAAATTATGAACAGTAAAGAAATTCTTACAAGTATCAAGGAATTGGTAGGTCTCTCTAAAAAAGAGGTTACTAATGAGGTTGAGGCTATTGAAGAGGTTATCTTATCTACAGAAGTAATTGCTGAAGAAGTTATTGAAGAGAAAATCGAAGAAGTAGAATTATCTACAGAGGAGGTTATCGAATCAGTAATTGAAGAGGTGGTTGAATTAGCTGAAGACAAAGAAGAGCCTAAGAAAGAAGCTGCTCCAGTAGAAGCACCAGTTCAGTCGAACTTCGCTACTCAAGAAGAGTTGTCTCAAGTTAAACAAGAATTGTTATCTATGATTAAAACAATGATGGAAGACAAGTCTGATTACAATGAGCCAGATGTTCCAGCTAAACTATCTGCTGAATCAAAAGAAAGTGAAGAGCTTTCGGAAGAAGTAGAAGAAGAAGTTGTTCATTCTCCAGAGAGTGTGACCGAAAAGAGAGTACAAGGATATAACAATAAAGGAATGACTGCTGCCGAAAGAGTGTGGTCAATGATTAATAATTAATAAATAAATTTAAAATTATGGCAACAACAACAAGTATTACTACTACCTATGCTGGAGAAAGTGCTGGGAAATACATCTCGGCAGCCTTATTAGCTGGTAACACAATTGCAAACGGAGGTTTAACTATTAGACCAAACGTAAAATTTAAAGAAGTTGTAAAAAGATTGGAATTAGACGGTATCGTAAAAGATGGTTCTTGTGATTTCGCTGACACTTCTACATTAACACTTACTGAAAGAATCCTTCAACCAGAAGAATTTCAAGTAAACTTAGAATTATGTAAGAAAGATTTCCGTTCTGATTGGGATGCTATCTCAATGGGATACTCTGCTTTCGATAACTTACCTTCTTCTTTTCAAGATTACTTAATCGGACACGTTGCTGCTAAAGTTGCAACTAAACAAGAACAAACTATCTGGAGTGGAGCAAATGCTACTGCTGGTGAATTTGATGGTTTCTCTACGTTATTAACTGCTGATGCTGCTTTACCAGCTGCAAACGAAGTAACTGGTATTGCTGTAACTGCTGCAAATGTTGTAGATGAGTTAGGGAAAGTTGTAGACGCTATTCCATCTTCATTGTACGGAAGAGATGACTTAATGATTTATGTTGCTCAGAATGTTTTTAGAGCTTACAAGAGAGCTTTAGGTGGTTTCCAAAGTGGAGGTCAAGGAGCTGCTGGTTATCAAGACAAAGGTGGTAATCAAGATATTAATGTTGTTTGGTTTGACGGTGTAAAAATCTTTATGGCTAACGGACTTGCTTCTAACCTAATGATTGCTACTACTAAAGATAATTTACATTTTGGAACTGGTTTAATGTCAGACTCAAATGAAGTTAAGTTACTAGATATGAGCGAATTAGACGGAAGTCAGAATATTCGTATCGTTATGAGATTTACTGCTGGTGTTCAGTATGGTGTTGTTGAAGATATCGTAACTTATGGAATCGTTAACGCTGTTAACCCAGTATAATAACGTATAATAATAAACTGAAAAGGGTAGGTGGTTAATCTACTTACCCTTTTTTTATTAACTTAAAAAAAATATATATAATGAGTTGTGATATTTCAAGAGGTCGTATAGAGCCTTGTAAAGATTCTGTTGGAGGACTGAACGCTGTTTACTTCCTCAACAAAGGAGCTATAGGTGCTATCACCTATGACGTTACCGATGTAGATGTTATTACCAGTTTAGGTACTGCCATCCCAGCTTTTAAATTTGATATAAAAGGAGCTTCCACATTCACAGAGAACATTACTTCTTCTCGTGATAATGGAACTACTACTTTTGAGCAAGTTTTAGAGTTACAATTAACCAAGTTAACTAAGGAAGACCATAAAACGGTTAAATTGTTAGCTTACGGAAGTCCTTCAATTTTAGTTGAAGATAATAACGGAAACGTATTTGCTGCTGGTTTAGAACACGGATTAGATGTGTCTGGTGGAACTATCGTTTCTGGTGCTGCAATGGGAGATATGTCTGGATATACTTTAACATTCACTGGAATGGAAAGAGTGCCAGCTAACTTCTTAGGTTCTGCTGGAGTAAGTGCTTCTGCTGACATCCTTGCTGCTGGTGTTACAGTAACTGAAGGTGCATAATACCTCAAATTAAATAGTGATTAAGGAGGCTCTACAGAAATGTAGGGTCTTTTTACTTGCAAAACAGTATATCTAAAAATAGTTATCTTAGTATGATAATATTACAACCTATAGCAACATCTCAAACCATATCTATAATGCCTAGAATAGACTTATCTCTATCTACGATATTGTCTATAAAATTACGAAGAGATGGGGATGCTAAGTCTGAAACTATAACTAGTGCTGTAGTTGGAAGCAATTACAATTTCACAACATTACAGTTCTCAAGTACAATATTATCTGAAGGTTCTACTTACTCTGTAG
>Ga0208032_1000592_pt1 | contig 18740 bp, 12 predicted proteins | sample MalvirAntarct_66_FD_184254 | JGI IMG/M metagenome (GOLD analysis project Ga0208032, IMG submission 184254) | Marine viral communities from the Global Malaspina Expedition - Malaspina viral metaG Antarct_66 (SPAdes) (version 2) | ecosystem: Environmental > Aquatic > Marine > Oceanic | place: West... | reverse complement strand
TTGTTTGGTTAGATAGTGAAAATGTTGCAGGTTTTAGTACAAAAATATCTCCAGTCTCTTCAATAAGCACTGGCTAACAAGGTCAGATAGCCTGTTATTCAATGCTCATATTATCCAAAATTGTCATCCGACACCGCAAACTATGTCTAGGTAATCACGCTTATTTATAATCATGAATACTGCTCATGTAGCAGGTGAAATAAAACCGTTTTTCTTCATGTTTCGACCCACGTATAAATAACTCATGCTTTTAGCGCCAAGCAATATTACAGCTGCTCCCTAAGTAAGCCATCAGGCACCAAGCAAACAAAGCTGTAACAGTGACTTGCTCAGAAAATCAGTACGAATAGAACATATCGATAAAGAGCAAAACATACATTCCGGCTTTTAAATCACAAAATTGGATACCAGATCATCATGAATAAAGATTTCACATTTACGATTAAGAGCATTTGTCTCGATGAAAATTATCATCCATCAAACAATACACGTATCACCACCAACTTTGCTAATTTGGCCAGAGGAAGCTATCGCCAAGCAAACTTGCGCAACGCGTTGAAGATGATTGACAACAGTTTTAATGCCTTAGCGAATTGGGATAATCCTAAAGGCGATCGTTACTCCGTCGAACTTGAAATCATTTCTGTTGATATGGATATTGAAGGCAGTGGTAAAACCTTCCCATCGATTGAAATATTGAAAACGAATATTGTTGATCATCAAACTAATCAACGCATTGAAGGTATTGTAGGAAATAATTTTTCCTCTTATGTGCGGGATTATGATTTTAGCGTATTACTGCAGGCTCATAATAAAGACCAGCCCAACTTCAGTATTCCAGATAACTTTGGCGAGCTGCATGGCAAGCTGTTTCAGTATTTTGTTAATTCAGATGCTTACAAACAAAATTTTAACAAAACGCCTGTTATCTGCCTTAGTGTTTCAGATAACAAAACCTATCATAGAACTGAAAATCAGCATCCTGTATTGGGTGTTGAATACCAGCCAAATGAGTCGTCTTTGACTGAGCAATATTTCAAAAAAATGGGCCTACAGGTACGTTATTTTATGCCGCCAAATAGTGTTGCGCCGTTGGCTTTCCATTTCTTTGGTGATCTACTTAATGATTACACTAATCTTGAGCTTATAAGCACCATCAGCACCATGGGAACCTTTCAAAAAATCTACCGACCAGAGATTTATAATGCGAATGCCGCTGCAGGAAAGTCCTATCAACCCAATTTAAAGAACCAGGATCATTCATTAACGCAAATTGTTTATGATCGAGAAGAACGTAGCCAGTTGGCTAATGAGCAGGGAAAGTTTGCTGAAAAACACTTCATCAAACCATATCAAACAGTGCTTGAGCAATGGTCTGCCAATTACGTTTAATCGCTGCGTTTAATAATTACACCCAATATACGGCATGATTTATTATGAAAAAACTTATTAACAAAAGAATACTACCCACTTCAACTGCAGGCAGTTTACCCAAGCCTTCTTGGCTCGCTGAACCCGAAACACTTTGGTCACCTTGGAAACTACAAGGTGAAGAATTAATTAAGGGCAAACAAGACGCGTTACGTTTGTCATTACAAGATCAACAACACGCAGGCATTGATATTGTTGGTGATGGTGAGCAAACACGCCAACATTTTGTGACTACGTTTATTGAGCATCTTAACGGCGTTGATTTTAATAAACGTAAAACTGTTAAAATTCGTGATCGCTATGATGCCAGTGTACCAACGGTTGTCGGCCCGGTTAGTCGCCAAAAATCAGTTTTTGTTGAAGATGCCAAATTTTTACGTCAGCAAACCACACAGCCCATTAAATGGGCTCTGCCAGGTCCAATGACAATGATAGATACGCTTTTTGATGACCATTATAAAAGTCGCGAAAAGCTAGCGTGGGAATTTGCTAAAATTCTTAATCAGGAAGCCAAAGAATTAGAAGCGGCAGGTGTTGATATTATTCAATTTGATGAGCCAGCATTTAATGTCTTTTTTGATGAGGTAAATGATTGGGGGATTGCTTGTTTAGAAAGAGCCATTGAAGGACTAAAGTGCGAAACAGCTGTGCATATTTGTTATGGCTATGGCATCAAAGCCAACACAGATTGGAAAAAAACACTGGGTTCAGAGTGGCGACAGTATGAAAAAGCTTTCCCTAAACTACAGCAGTCTAATATCGATATTATCTCACTAGAATGCCACAACTCTCATGTGCCCATTGAGCTGCTAGAACTCATTCGAGGTAAAAAAGTGATGGTTGGTGCCATAGATGTAGCAAGCAATACTATTGAAACACCAGAGGAAGTCGCCAATACCCTCCGAAAAGCACTTCAGTATGTCGATGCCGATAAACTATATCCATGCACCAACTGTGGCATGGCGCCCTTACCTCATCAAGTCGCAAGAGGTAAGTTACATGCCTTGAGTGCAGGGGCTGAAATTGTTAGAAAAGAGCTCTCGGCCAAGTGATTGTTAAACCTTAGGGGTTAACAATTATTCAATCTAGGGGATTTCATCGCAGCGCGGGCGCAAATCACCTAAAATTGAGTTCGATAAGCCTTTAAATCAACTTTATACAATGGCGCAGGTAGATTTTCAGACGTGATGTAAATACTGCGGCCATCTTGACTAAAACCCACCGCTTCGGCTTGTCTGATACTGGGTAAATTGATCTGTTGTGGCGGTGAAGAAAACAGCGTTAACCAATCGCCTGGCTCTGTTTGAGTAAAATAGAACGCGTGAGTGTAGGTTAATACCACCGCCGATAAGCCATCAGCAGAAATGTCCATTGCCGTAGGCTTTCCGGCAAAACCTATCCAAGTATAGATACTGGTGTAATCGAGCATCGCCGATGGTAACGGCGCTATCTCGCCCAACTTTTTTGCTTGCCTGTTGAACTGTTTAGTTGAATTAGCGGCTAGATTGTTAGCTGAATTTGATTCAGTTTGTCCTAAAGCAGGATCGATCAATGGCAACTCATACAAAATCGGCAATTTATCGCGTTTAGTCAGTAGCAGTATTTTTTGCTTGGCAACATCTACCGCTACAGATTCACTATCGTGAGCACCATCTCCATAGGTAAATGTCATACTCCAACTGGGTTTGACCGAGAGTAGTTTATTACCGTGTAATTGACTCAAATCAGGCTCTTTGATCAGATGTAATTGATACTGCGATCGTTGCGCCTGGTTATCACCGATATCGGCGATGAGTAAATAAGACTGATTGTGATACGTAAACGAGGCTATATCTTCCCAATCGATACTTTTTACCCCTTCAACGTTAACCGTTGCCAGCTGCTTACCACTTGAGTCAATCGCAAACAATCGCGCCGAATCGCCGCTATCATTATGTACCCATAATACCTTGTCATTAAGTCGCGATATGGCTAAACCACTGGCCTCATCAATATCAGATGACACAATCGTACCGGCTTGAGTGAGCCCTAGAGGCATAGCACAAGCACTGGCTGATAACGTCAAAATTAAGTATAAAAACAGAGAACGACGGTTAAACATAAGATTATTGACTCGAACTGCAGCTTGCAAAAAGTAGCCGTATTCTAGCAACAATATCAGTGACTATTATTAAAAAAATAAAAAAATCGATTAACTTATGTTAATCGACTTTATAAAGATTACTAATTAATTATAACCACGCTCGTTCAAATGCATTGATCATATCAAATGGCTGATGAATACCTTCCACTAGCTGTAGTTTATTTTTGTACTCAACAGGTAAAGAATCATATTGCTTCTGAGCTCTTAACTCCGAAGTAGAAAAAATTAACAATTTGATCTTATCTATTTCTTGTGTGACAAAAGTATTCTGTTCTGTCTTATTTTCATTTTCTAAATCTAGAAGCACTTGGAGTAACTCAGTATATTCATCACCCACGCACATCCGTATCGCTTTAAGATGTAAATAGCCTAAAGCCTCACCAACTGAAACTGGTAACTGTTTTAGAGTGGCAATGCTGCTATCAGATAATTGATTCTTTTTTGACATGATTAAACATTTATTATGTTTGACTTCAAATGCTGTAAACTTATCACCCAGTAAATCAATACCGAAATCTAAGAACTCATCAGCTAAAACAACAGAAGGAAAAATAGTTAGAATAAAAAATAAAATCGATAATATTTTCATTTTGCTTTGCAACCATAATGAACTGATTTCCAAAAAACTCTCTCCTTTGATGAAATTTCAGATCTTAACATTTGCATACCAGCAATAGTTTCAATTTGATTGTTAGCAAACCTATCAAGCGAAGAGAAAGTCTTAAAAAAATACTCCCAATTTGTAGAAAAAATACTATACGAAGTTTGACTTGAATCACTAGACACAGATTTAAACACTAAACTCTTTTCAATTACATTATTTGACGCTTTGGCATTAACTCCTAAACCCCCAAAAATAAGAAGTAATTGGCCAATTAATGTAACCCACAAACCTGTGTCTTTAGTTTTTAAAATATCATTTATCGAATTTATTGCTTCAATACTCTTAGTATCAAGCTGAAGATCTACAATCGTTGGACAAACTTTCCTATCCATAATAAGCAATCCATTAATTTAAGTTTGAATTATAAAATAACAAAAAAAAATCATAAAAAAAAGCTTCTACTATTTACACTATTACTTGTAATGTAAAGAGAATGCATATTTATCAAATAACCTAACTACAATGATAATTTGAAACTAAAAAGGCCACTTTCTTTGTTCCGAAGAAAGTGGCCGTGCACATTTTTAGCGATTGAAATGATGAGTAAAAATCACTAAAAACCAGTACTCTTCTAAGTCTTAAAACTAACGCGTATTAGTATTGATAACTAAACTGCAAGGTAAATTCAGTGCCAGGATCTTTGGCATAAACTTCAATATCTTGCTGTTGGTATTCCGTGGTTTCACCTAAGATATTCTTCGCTTTTAACTTCACAGTAGTGCTGGTTGTCGGGAAGAAACTATAGGTAAAATCTAGGCTGTGAAATGGCTTTTCTAATACATCATCTAAACCACCACGTCCGCCGTAGGCAATGCGTTCGCCAAACACGTTATATACCAATGTAGCACTGTGATAACTGTCTGATGAGTCGTAACTTAATTGTAAGTTTGCCACCCATTGTGAATGCCCAGTCATACGACGCGTTTGATTGGTTGGGTCAATTTCGCCATTAGCAGCGATATTGATTTCTGAGTCGCCAAGGGTTAAGTTCCCCGCCACAAAGAAGTCTTCCCAAATACTGCCTTCGCTGCCCAAAAACGCCAATTCTTGTAAAAACTCGGTTTCAAGACCATACACATAACCCGACTCGGCGTTATAAAACTTCAGCTGACGGCCGGCTTCTGAAATACGTTGAATAGGTTCAATCGGTGCGTCTACATCCTTATAGAACGCGCCCATACTGAAATTGTTACCCGAATCTGAGTAATATTCCCAACGTAAGTCGAAGTTTAGAATGTCGGAGCTCTTAAGTTCTGGATTACCGAAGAAATCAAAATCGGTAACCGGATCTTGGAAGCGAACTGGCGATACTTCACGTAGATCTGGACGCACTATGGTTTTACTTGCGCCTAAACGCCACTGAGTGGTGTCGGTTTGTTTCCAGGTTAATGATAACGACGGGAACCAACCATCTTCAGCGATGGCGTAATCAGCCAAATCGTAACGGCCACCTTCATCTGAAATCTGTCCATTTGGGTCAATAGGCAAAGTGACACGGCGGAAGTCTTCGTAGCGAAGACCAGCATAGACTCGCCATACATCGTCAAAGTCGATGTCCATGCTGACAAACGCAGCATCGTTTTTCTCGGCGGCAATGTAGTCTTCAGTATCGGTTGACGCGTCTTTTAGCTCTAGCCCTAGAGTGTTGTCGTTGATATTTTTATCAGAGAAAATATCATTAAAGTCGCCGGATAAAATACCACCGTTAACATCTGTTGGGCTTAAATCAACATCAAAACCTAAGCGGGTAGCATAGCTTTCTCGGGTGCGTTCAAAGTATTCATAACCCGTTGTCAGTTTAATCACTGTGGCATCTAAATTGATTGGGTAAGTAAAGTCCCAGGCGTAGTTTTGAGTGTTATCTTCTAAGCGACTGTAGACATACTTAGGTGCATCTTGAGTGTTAAGATTGCGAGAGAGTAACTGGTTGTTTGCATCTAAAATCACGTTATAGGTATACGACACTTCATTTGGTGCATAACGCTCAGAACGTGCATCAGAAAACTTCCAATTAAATTCAGCGTCATTCAAATATTCAATGAAATGATGACCTTTTATTTGATTGCTGATTAACGAACGTTCTTCGTAATCAATAGCATAAACTTGCAGTGCATTAGGCTCGCCTAAGGTATCGATAGTTTCTTCAATACCCGTTGATACGTCATCTGAGGTATCTTGAAGATAAGTGGTGAAGGTTTCGATTTTATGGTTGTAGCCAATTTCTAAACCTAAGTTCAACATGCCAGACACTTGCACTATCGAATCGGTGCCAACAATATCTTTTTGGTTTTCAACTTGCACTTGGCTGCTGTCGCCATCAAGTTCAACTTCACGTTTAGTGTAATTTTCAGCTTGTTTCTTGTACGACACCGCAGACAAAGCACCAAAAATGATGTCGTCGCTAATGTCCCAACGATCACCAATGGCAATATCACCGCGCACGGCAGGATCAGTACTTTGACTTTGTAGCGTCATGTCGCGATACATATCTAATGCTAACTCACGGTTAATTTGTTGCGCCGCAGGATAATTAATCGCTCCATTTGAGCCACTGACGATATCAATCGGGCTGATACCACCGTATTGATCAATAGTATTATTAATATTGCTTGGCATGCCGCGGGTGCCATCGTCTTGGCCAGTCCAATCATCGCCACCACCGTTATAGGTGTAGCTGTCATTCGAGTCATTAGTGTTATAACGACCGCCTACTGAAGCTTTAAAAAAGAAATCTGCAGGGATAGATTTAGTACGAATATCCACATGTCCGCCACCAAATGCTGCTGGCGCATTGGCTGACGCTGACTTTTGCACCGATAACGATTCAATGATCGATGCTGGGAACATATCCAGTGGCACTACGTTACGGGTTGGATCCGGTGAGGGTACAGTCGCGCCGTTAAGCGAAGTACTTGAATAACGTTCACCCAGACCACGAACATAGATAAATTTACCATCTTTTAAGGTCAAACCGGTCACACGACGAAGCGCTGCTGCTGCATCACCGTCACCGGTTCTTGAAATTTGTTCTGAGCCCATAATATCGGCTACAGCAATTTGTTCACGACGCTCTTCGGTTGCTTCTGATGCTGAGCTGCGTAAACGCCCTGTCACTGAAATCACTTCAATGGGTTCAATCGGAATCACTTCACCAGGATCACGAACAGGCGCGGGTTCTTGCGAGTATACGGGGGTTGTGGTTAATAACGTTGCCGCAGAAATCACAGAGATAATGGCAAGGCTTAACTTATTAACGGTAAAACTCGGCTTGGTTTTCATACTTATACTATCCTGTATGCGGTTCAGAGATAGCCGCCCTTGCGAGCGGCTATTAATAGGTCACAGATTTAGTTCATCAAAGGTGATTACTGTGGAAAGTAAGCCCAACCTTGACGCCAGTCATTCTGGCCATCGAATGCACCAATAAAGTTGGTTGATTCGAAGAAGCTATCATCTGTACTTAAATCTTTACCTTTACCAAGTAGTGTTGTATCGGTTGCTGCTGGCATGCCGTCAGTGATAGTCACTGCCGTTGCAGAGTTACCTTGTTGACCCAAGAACCAGGTTTCAGTATTAATCGCGGTAGTACCTGAAGTCTTGAATGGCTCATTACAATCGATAATTGAATGAGACATCACTAAGGTGTTGTTATTCACGTTATCAACCAAGCTTGATACTGAACCATCTAGCTCTAAACACTCACCAGACTCAGTGTCAGCAGTACTACCTTTGCGGCCTTGCACAAGTACGTTGTATAACTCACCAGCAGTACCCACTCGAAGTAAGATACCTTCGCCGTTGTCACCGCTAGCGTTTGCAGTATCTGTACCGGGTAGAATAGTGAAGTTAGCTAACTTAGGGGCAGAAACAGGGGTCGCTGCTGCGCCAGCACTGCTGCTATCAGCTTCAATACCGCGGTTTGCATTGCCGTCTTCATGAGTGATGTAGACAAACTGTGCTTTACCCGTCCAACCATTGGTCCAGTCTAAGCTGTCATCGAAGTTGGCTGTTAAGTAGACATATTTCAAGTTTACAGCACCGCCCCAAAACTCAACGCCATCGTCGCCATTAGCGTGAATTTGAATGTGGTCTACTTGAGTTCCGCTGCCCACTGCCGCAAATGAGATACCGTTCATTTCTTGAGTATCATTGACTTTAAAGCCAGCATACTTAACTACTACGTAACTGATTTGTCCGCTGTTATCTGCGTTGTCGTTACCACCATATGGGAAGTCACCGACTTCAAACGATGCATCACAAGCCGTTTTATCTGGGCAGGTATTTGTTAAACCGTTACCTAAGATAACTAATCCACCCCATTGTCCGCGCTCACCAGTGGCACCGGCAATAACATCTTCTTCAGACGTCATTTCGATTGGGTGAGTAGCACTACCTTGAGCCATAATTTTAGAACCACGGCTAATGGCAATATAGCTGTTAGATGTCGCGAATAATTTAACACCCGCTTGAATTGCTAATGTTGCCGATGTGGTTTTATCTGCCCCGACAAGAACTGCGCCGCCATCAATTTTGTACATCACGTTCTGACCAGCAAGTAAGGTTGTGTTACTCAGAACATTCCCTTCTAGGGTACAAATAAGCGTCACTGATGCATCTTTGTATAAACCCGCTGTCGCAGCTGAAGCTGTGGTGCCAACAGGACAAGAAGTTAACACCGGCAGCTCAGTTGGTGTTGGCGTCGCATCATCATGGATTGCTGTAGTCCAACCAGTCGTCCAATCATTTGTGCCGTCAAATGCACCAATATACTGAGCATTCACTAAGCGAGAATCAAGGTTGCTTAAGTCAGCTTTACCACCGGTTAAGGCTACCGATGATGAATTAGGCATATAGTCAGTTAAATCTGCTGCAGCAACTAAGTTACCGTCTTGGTCGTTAAACCATGCTTCAACATCTAATGCCAATGTACGGCCTTCTGCTGCATCTGCCTTAGCATTTTTAAACGGCTCAACACAGTCAATTAAACTGTTCTGCATGATTAATTCTGCAGTATTGGCATTGTTTACTGTGTCGTCATCGTTAACTTCTAAACATTCGCCCGAATCAACATCGCCTTTAACGAGCATGTTATAAGCATTAACACCTGTGCCTTTACGGAACAAAATACCTTCTGCATCGTCACCGCCACTGTTAGTGCCGTTAGCGACTTGGATAGTGAAGTTGGCGAGTGTTGGTTTAGACATAGGTAATGCGCTTGCGTCGCTGTTACTGTCGGCTTCAATACCACGGTTAGAACCGTTATCAGCTTGACGAATATAAACGTGTTGTGCGCTACCTTGCCAACCGTTAGTCCAATCTAACGAGTCATCAAAGTTTTCTGTTAGTACAATATTGGTAACGGAAACATTGCCGCCCCAAAATTCAAAACCATCATCGTTATTCATGTGCACTTGTACGTGATCAACTTCAGTACCCGCACCTACAGCAGCAAAACTGATGCCGTTCATTTCTTGTGTGTCGTTAATTTTGAAACCACCAAACTCAACGCGTACATACTTGATTGAGCCAGAATTATCTTCAGTATCGTTACCGCCGTAGCTATGGTTACCCACTTCAAATGACGCTGAACAATTGGTTAAATCAGGACATGTGTTTACCGGTGCATTACCAAGCAACACTAAGCCACCCCACTGACCCGCTTTACCCTCTTGCCCTAAAGCGGTTTCAACTGAAGTAAATACGATTGGCGCAGTTGCTGTACCGTCGGCAATGATTTTTGAACCACGGCTGATCACTAAATAAGAATCGCTACCACCGAGTATTTTAGTGCCGGGCAAAATAGATAACTCAACCGAATTGGCGTTATCGCCACCGGCGATGACAGCACCATCTAGCTGCCAAACAACATCGTTACCTAGTACAATTTTGTCGCCATCTTGGCCACCAGTTGTCACGGTTGATGCGGCGGTTGAAGGCGCTAATGTTCCTTTTAATACCCAAACTTCTTTTCCATCAACAGCAGTCATTGTGGTGCTTTTAGTTGCAAAGCCACTGTATGATTTTTCTTGAGCTGTCTGAGTTGGAGTAGTTGGCGTTGTTGGTGTGGTAGGGGTAACAACATCACTACCTGTATTGATATTAATATCGCCACCACAACCAGCGAGCCCTAATGTTGCAGCAAGAGCAGTAGAAAGTGCAGTCAGTTTAAAAAGATTTTTCAGTTCCATTATCATCTCCGGAGACGGATGTAAGCATGTGAGTAAGTTGGCTGGATGACAAACTAACCTGCAAAAATGACAAAGAGACTGCTTAAATATTACGCTTACATTTCATTAACATTTCAGAAATATTCAAGTTCAATGGTGCTGCAGCTTAGGAGGGATTTCACTTGCGAAAAAAATTAACAAAAAAGACAAAAAAATAACTTAACAACTGTTTGCATAACAAATAAGAGTGGTTAATTGATGCTGACATATACTGCCCATAAGCCAAATATCAGCGCACTAACACCAGCAGGTCTGAACCAACTAATACAATGTGTACCGGCCCATAAAGCAAACATCTTATGATATTTTTCAGTCATAAAAACTAGAAAAACTGCAATGGTAAACAGCAAGTTAGCTATCACCTCAAACACTAGCGGGAATGAAGTATTATCCGCATCGAGTAACAATGCTGCGCCAATCATTAACCGAGAAATGATTTCGACAGCATGAAAATACCTTTGGCGACTAAATAGAACAATAGCATCAGCAAAACCTTGTGGCTTAAGTAACATAAACAGCCCAACACAACTGATAATAACGCCCCAAACACTAATTAATATCGCCATGATGTCTCCACAATGCACTTCTATATGCAGATATTAGCACCAAATAATGTAATGAAAATGTGGCAAACCAATATTGTTGAGCAGGAAAAAAGATCTATCAATTATGATGAAAGCTAAAGTAGAGTGGCTCATAGCCGCTATTTATAAACTCTGATACCTGAACGCATGCTAGTTGGTGCAAATCACTGATGAGTTATAAATTAATATTAATAACTATTAATAAATACTCATAAAGCAAGTTTGGGCTAATTTAATGTTAAAATAGCCATTTAGTAACGTTTAAATTAGCCAAGGAGTGCCTATATGCCATCTGATATCATTATTTTAGGGATCTCTATTCTTATTGCTATTGGCATTTTGCTCCATCACCCTTCTAAGACATTAGGCCTACCCTCACTCTTAATTTTCATGGGTGTAGGACTTGCCTTTGGTAATGGGGAATTTGGTTTTGTATACGATGATCTGCAACTGACCTCGTTGATTGGCACTCTCGCATTAAACACCATAGTATTTGTGGGCGGGCTGAATACACCAATGAAAAATATTCAATTTTCTTGGAAAGAAGGCGGCATGCTGTCCACTGCCGGCGTCATCTTCACGACGATCATTTTTGGCTTTATCCTGAATGCCTTACTCGACTTTAACCTCATTACTTGCATGTTATTTGCGGCGGTAGTGTCATCGACTGATGCTGCAGCCGTATTTTCTATTTTAGAATCCAAAAAACTTAAATTAAAACACGGCACCGGCACTATTTTAGAATTCGAATCGGCCACTAATGACCCGGTCGCCTTGCTGATGGTTATCATGCTAACCGACTACATTATCAATAGTACTAACGGCGCTCCGACAACAATATCGATACTATTAAACCTAGGACAACAAATTGGTGTTGGGGCAATTATTGGCCTATTGATGGGTAAAATAACCGTTTGGACATTGAATCGTATCAAACTACCTGAATTTGGACTTATTCCTGTATTTATTTTGGCGACTTTTGCCATCACAGTATCTGGTACCGAAATATTAGGCGGTAACGAACTGATTGCGGTTTACATTACCGGAGTGATTATTGGTAACTATTTAAAGAAAGGTGCTGAAGTCAGTAAGCATTTTTTTAATGGGATTTCTTGGTTAGCGCAATCATTAATGTTTATTATTTTGGGCTTACAAATATTCCCGCAGCAGTTATTACCTGTGTTTATGGTGTCTTTACTGCCTGCTATCTTGCTTATTCTGGTGGCACGGCCATTAGCGGTGCAATTGTGTTATCTGCCCTTTAGGCAAGCAACTTGGCGCAAGCGTTTGTTTGTCTCTATGATAGGCCTAAAAGGCGCTACGCCAATTGTATTTGCGCTGATCCCCGCTGCGGCAGGTGTTGAAGGTTCGCGAGAAATGATCCACATGGTGTTTTTTATTGTGCTGATATCGGTCATTGTTCAAGGCGCAGCCATCGAACCACTTGCCAATAAACTGGGACTCAAATTAAAGCCCAAACCGCCTCAGGTTTAAAAATGATTCAATGCCCCATAGCAATGAGGCATTGAATCATTTTCAATATTGGCGATATAACTAAACCCTAATTTACTGTGATTCTCTCCACTGATTTTTCAGGCTGATGGATCACATAATCTAACTGTACTTGTACGTCTTTAAAACCATCTGCTGAAGTTTGATACTGCCACTGTTCAAGCGCCTCAACTGCCGATGCGTCGAACATTTGTTTTGGCGCGGACTTCATTACCCTAACATTACTCACTTTTCCTGCTGGGCTAATATCAAATATCATTTGCACATAGCCGTTGAGCCCTTCTTTAGCGGCATCTATTGGATAGGTAGGCTCAATTCTGATTACTGGCATTGCCATAGCATCAGTGTTGGTTTTAGCCTTAAGATTGTCACCTGCCAATGCCTGCTGATTAAACATAAAGGCACTCATACCAATAACCAAGGTCATTCCAATCAATGCTAGCGTGCTTTTTCCATGTTGCTTTTTCATCTGTAAGATCCTCTCTTTTAAGATAGTTTTGTCCCCATAAGGGGTGTGTAGCATGCTCAAAGGTGCATGCTGTGAATAGGCCAATAGTGTTTTGCTATAGGCAATTTTAGCTTGGGTTTTCATGTCGGCGGTCACTTGCGCATCACATGACAATTCTTGATCTTGTCTAAATCGGCGGTAGCTGAGCCACATCAAGGGATTGAACCAAAACAACACGGTTAAGCCATAAGCCAATATATTCATCCACAAATCACCACGTTGATAGTGATACATCTCGTGCTGAATAATGGCTTGCTGCTGGCAGTCATCGAGTTGCATAAAGCTATGAGGGACTAAAATACTGGGGGTGAAAAATCCCGCTAACATAGGTGATTCAATATGAGAATGAACCAGCACCTTAAGCTTGCTAGAGCTTACTTCTAGCGGTTTTGCATCATTAATTAACCGTTGCAGATTGGCGTATTCCATTACGATATTAATCACTAATAAGGCAACCACTGCGGCGTAGAGATAAGGCAAATAGCGTTGATCAAGTAAACCTGCCGACAAGGCAACAGTATCGTTAGCCAACACATAATATTGCTTGATGACTGAGACGCCATTACTGCTGCCAAACCAGCTAAAGTGCTGTGGTAATATCATTTGCAGTAAATCGGCAAAAACAAAGAGCGGCACTGATATCCACATAAAATAGGTATAGTGCGCGCCAAGCTTAGACAATAAAAACCGATGTAATAGCAGTATTGCCAAACACACCACACTCAGTGAAAGGGTTTGTTCCATAAACCAATTGATCATCACTTTTGTTCCTTTTGCCAATCATCGAGTAAAGTTTGCAGGTCGGCGACATCTTCTGCCGACAGTTTGTTTTTCTGCGCAAATCCGGCAACCAGTGGGGTTAACTTGCCGGCAAACATGCGATCCACAAAAGAAAGCGACTCTTTAACGGTATAGTCCTGCTCAGCGATTAACGGTGAATAATGGTAAACCCGCCCCTGTTTTTCAAAACTGACGGCTTGTTTTTTAACTAAACGATTAAGCAAGGTTTTCACCGTTTTCTCATGCATGTCATGGCTTTGTGCTAAGGCATCAACCACTTCGCTCGAGGTTAATGGCGACTGTTGCCAAAGCTGCTGCAACACCACTAATTCACTATTGCTGATCTCTTTCATGCTATACCGCTCATTTGTTGTTAAAACTTGTGAAGACAAAAAAGGATTACAGACGTAATCCATTTATTTAAATTACAACTGTAATCTTAAATAAGCAAGCAGTTTTTTACATGATTTACTCATAAAAATGAAAAAGCCTAATCAGATGATTAGGCTTAAGATTGAAGTATTATTTAGCGAATAGACTTTATGACAATGATAGTTTATCGCGATACAACCACTGATAAACCGTAGGCAACACCAATAACGTCAAAGCGGTTGAGCTAAACAAACCGCCGATGATCACGACAGCTAACGGCTGTTGAATTTCACTGCCCACGCCAGACGATAACAAAATAGGGATCAGCCCTAATGCAGACGTCAGTGCCGTCATTAACACTGGACGTAAACGCCCGACTGTACCTTGATAAACACTGTCGTATAGGCTTTCAGTTGATGATTGTCTGCGCTGGTTAATTGAGTCCACCAGCACCACACCATTTAACACAGCAACACCAAACAAGGTGATAAAGCCGATGGAGCTGGGCACAGATAAATAGGTGCCAGTAGCATATAAAGCCACTACGCCGCCGATTAATGCCAATGGCACATTAGCCATAATCAAGGCCACTTGTTTGACTGAACCAAACGAGAAATACAGCAATAGGCCAATCAGTGCGATAGAAATGGGCACCACTAACATTAGCTTTTGTTGCGCTCGTTGCTGGTTTTCATATTGGCCGCCCACCACCACAGTATAGCCAGCAGGTAATGCCGCTTGCGGCACTATGGCATAAATATCATTGACCACCGAGCCCATATCACGCCCCGACACGTTGGCTTGCACCACCACGCGGCGCTGTACATCGTCACGACGAATATTCGGTGGCGCCATTTCAATCACCACATCAGCGAGATCGCCCAAACGAACAATCGCACCATTGGCGCCACTGAGGAGCAAATCTTCAATTGCATCAGGCGCATTACGATATTGCGCGGCTAATCGCAGGTTAATGTCATAACGAGCGTTACCGTCAATCACCTGACCAGCGCTGGCACCACCAATACCTTGAGTGACTAAACTCATCACTTCATCAACGCTGATCCCATAACGTGCCAGTACTTCACGTTTAGGCCGAACCACTAACTGAGCTTCACCGCTGACTTGTTCTAACGATACATCAACCGCCCCAGGAATGGCTGCGACTAAGTCTGTTAGTACCTGACCTTTTTCCGATAATATACTCAAATCTGGGCCAAATATCTTAATCGCTAACTGCGCTTTAACCCCTGATAATAGCTCATCCACTCGAGTCGCAATGGGTTGTGAGAAGGTCAGCAATAACCCCGGGAATATCGCTAATCTTTGCTCCATTAAGCGCTGAAGCTCAAAGCGGTTACTTGCCGATGTCCATTGTTCTATCGGCTTAAGACCAATGTAGATTTCAATATTACTCACAGGTTCGGGGTCGCCGCCAAGCTCTGGTGCGCCAATGCGACTTAAGGCATATTCCACCTCAGGAAACTCCAGCAGCATGGCTTCAATTTTAGGCGCGACGTTAATAGAAGTGGCCAAGCTTGCTGTCGGTGCCAGTGTGACGCGTAAGTTAATGGTGCCTTCTTCGAGTTCTGGCACAAATTCAGTGCCTAACTTTGGCAATAACAACATGCTTGAGATAAACAACACTACAGCGGCTAACATCACCGATTTAGGGCTTGATAATACCAATGTCAGAATACGGCGATAAACCGCATCAATGGGTGCCAGCACTTTACTTTGACGCACCACAACACCGCGTTTGAACAAGAATACCGCCAATGCGGGTACTGCAAATAATGCCACCACCAATGCCGCCATCATGGCTAAAATAATGCTAATCGCCATCGGCTGAAATAACTTACCTTCTACACCTTCAAGGGCAAATAACGGCATAAACACCACAATGATAATCGCTGTCGCAAAGAAGATAGGGCTGCACACTTCTTTGGCCGCCAGCATGACCCTAATCGCCATACTTTGGGTTTGGGCATCAGAGCCACTTTTACGAGTAGCATGATGATCACCATCAAGATGCACAGCAGCATTTGGGTTGGCGCCCGTTTCAGCGCTAACATGCTTAAAGATGTTCTCAACCATCACCACAGAGCCATCAACGAGCATACCTATTGCGACCGCCAGACCACCCAAGGACATTAAGTTAGCCGACATACCATAATAAGACATGATCAATAACGCGATCCCGATCGACACTGGGATCGACAGCAATACCAACAAGGTGGCGCGGATGTTGACCAAAAACAACGCCAGAATAATCACGATAAACCCAAAGGCCATCAATAACGCTTCAACGACTGTGGTCACCGCTTGCTCGACCAAATCGGCTTGGTCATAAAACACCTCAAATGACACTCCTTTTGGTAAGGATTGCTCAATCAAACTAATACGTGAATTGATGTCATCAATGGTGGCTTTGGTATTGGCCCCCATGCGTTTAAGCACGACGCCAGCAACAACTTCACCCAGAGCTTGTACATCAGATGACGAGTTATTATCAGCAGCTTGCCTGCGCGACATAGTCACTGCGCCGACTCTTATTTCACTACCAAATGCCACGTTAGCAATGTCGGCCACTCGAATGGGTGTGCCATTGATTTCGGTTAATGGAATGTCGGCAATGGCTTGTAAGCCAGCATCGCCTGCGGGCAATAAACCATAACCACGGACCACTAATTGCTCTTGGCCTTGGTCCATAAACCAACCGCCTGCGTTACGATTATTACTTTCCAATGCTTGGCTAACTTGGGTCAGCGACAAGCCATAACTGCGCAGTTTATTAGGGTCAACTTGCACTTGGTATTGCAGCACCTCGCCGCCAAATGACAATACTTCGGTCACACCGCTTACTGGCATTAATATCAGCTTAACTAAGTAATCATTTAAGCTACGCAGCTCAGATGCGCTGATATGGGTTTCAGGTTCAGCCCGTAAAATGTATTGATAAATTTGCCCTAAACCCGAAGTATTCGGGCCAATTTCGGGAGTGCCGACACCCGCAGGAATCGACTCTTTGGCAGCTTGTTGTTGTTCAAACACTTGCTGACGGGCAAAGTAAATATCGGTTCCCTCGGCAAATACCACTGTCACCAACGACAAACCAGTGCGCGATAATGAACGCACTTCAGTCACCGCGGGTAAGGCATACATAGCCGACTCGACCGGATAACTAATCAGTTTTTCAACTTCTTCGGCAGCCAAACCTTCAGCTTCTGTGTTAATGGTCACTTGCACATTAGTCACATCTGGAAACGCATCTAAATTTAGTTTTGGCAGCATGAATATTGAAGCCACAACCGCTGCGAGCAAGCTAAGTAAAACCAATAACCGCTTTTCAACGGCAATCTCAATTAATTTATATAACATGATGATGTCCTAGCGCTTAGTGATTGTGGATGTCAAAACCAGCTTTGGCTTGCTCAGATGCTAAGAAAAAAGCCCCAGAAATCACCACCCGAGTTTTCGGTGTTAAACCGCGAATAAAACTCAACCCGCGTTGACGCTCAACCACAGTCACCTCGACTGCACTGAACTTCCCCTCCTGCTCAATAAACACTTGCCAGTCGCCATCACCACTGCGAGTTAACGCAGCATCAGGCACAATAAAGCCAACCGATTTCACCTGCTTATCTTCCGCTAGGTACAATTCGGCAAACTCTCCTGCATGTAATTCATGGCCTGGATTTGCCATTCTCACCAACACTTGCTCGGTACGGGTTTGCGCACTAATTTCATGGGAACGACCAATAATAATGCCGTCACGAGTACGATCACCGACACGCACTAACACATTGCGGCCCATATCCACTTGATCCGCTTGTAGAGGCGTAAGCTCGGCCTGCACCCATAAATACGACTCATCGGTGAGTTGCATTAAAGGCGTACCCGCATCGAGTACCTGACCTAACGTCGCGACATCTTGTTGAACTCGCCCATTGATAGGTGCTAATAACTGGAACTGGCCAATCGAACTCGGTGATTTAGCTAAGGCTTTAATTTGCGCGGGTGTCATCATGATGGCTTGTAAAATAGCTCGCTTTAACTCGGCATTCACTTCGATTTGCATCCGCTGACTGGCACTGATGGTGCCTGGGGTCATGCGCTTGATCCGATCCCATTCAGTGGCGGCATTAATGTAATCTGCTTGGGCAGCAGCAATGTCAGCGCCACCTATGGTTAACAACGGCTGCCCCTGGGTGACCTGCTCTCCGGGCACTACATGACGCTTGAGGATCTGCATGTCTAATTGCGGGGCTATGGTAATAGTTTTGTCTTTATCGACGATTAATTGCGCGGTCGCGACCGCCTGTAAATTAAACGCTTGTAGGCTCAATTCAGACACTTCAATTCCGGCTAACTGTCTTTGCTCAGTATTTAAGCTTAACAATAACTCTTGGTGGTCAGTTGCTGTAGATTCATTGCTTGCCTGAACAGGCAAGCTCGACAATAACAATAATGATGTCAATAACCCAGAACAGAGCAATAGCCCCCTCTGGCTATTTAT
>Ga0208032_1000585_pt1 | contig 18887 bp, 19 predicted proteins | sample MalvirAntarct_66_FD_184254 | JGI IMG/M metagenome (GOLD analysis project Ga0208032, IMG submission 184254) | Marine viral communities from the Global Malaspina Expedition - Malaspina viral metaG Antarct_66 (SPAdes) (version 2) | ecosystem: Environmental > Aquatic > Marine > Oceanic | place: West... | reverse complement strand
CTCCGCGACGCCCCTCCCCGGAACGGGGAGGGAGAGTGTCGCCGTCATGATCCACACCCTCTCGATCTCCGACCTGACCGTCTCACGCGGCGAGCGTCGTCTGTTCCAGGGTCTCGACCTGCGCCTCCAGGCCGGGGAAGCCGTGGTGCTGACGGGCGCCAATGGCGCAGGCAAGACCAGTCTGCTGCGAACCATCGCCGGCCTGTTGCGGCCGGATGCGGGAGAGGTCGCCTTCCACGACGGCGACGGCAATCCGCTGGACGAGCGGCTGGCGCGCGGCCGCGAAACCCATTTCCTCGGCCATCAGGACGGACTGAAGACCAGCCGAACGGCGCGCGAAGAACTGGGCTTCCAGTGCGACTGGCTGGGCCATGTCCAATGCGGCATGGACGATGCGATCGAAGCTTTCGGCCTGAAGCCTATGCTCGATCTCGAGGTGCGACGTCTGTCCGCCGGCCAGCGCCGGCGCCTGGCCATGGGTCGGCTGGTCGGATCGCCGCGCGCCCTGTGGCTGCTGGACGAGCCGATGGCCCCGCTGGACGCCCGCTGGCGCGCGGCCTTCGCAGACCAGATGCGCCGCCATCTCGCCGCCGACGGCCTGATCCTCGCCGCCGTCCACGACCCCCTGCCCCTGCCGGCCCGCACCCTGGACCTGGGAGGCCTGACATGAGCCGTCCTGTGGACGCCGAACCCCGCCCGCCCGGCCTGCGCGGCGCGACGCGCGTGCTGCTGGAGCGGGAGCTGGACCTGGCCTGGAGCGGCGGAGGCGGCCCCCTGCTGGCCTGCGGCTTCTTCGTCTGTCTGACCGCCGTCCTGCCCCTGGCTGTCGGGGGCGATCCGCGCACGCTTTCGCCCGTGGCCGGCGGCATCGCCTGGCTGGCCCTGGCCCTCGCCTCTTTGCTGTCGCTGGAGCGGCTGTTCGAGCGGGATCTCGAGGACGGCGCCCTGGACCTGCTGGCCCTGGGCCATCTGCCGCTGGAATCGGTGGTGCTGATCAAGGCCCTGGCCCAGTGGATCGCCGTCGGCCTGCCCCTGGCCCTCACCGCCCCGGTCGCGGCCCTGGCCCTGGGCCTGCCGCCGGCGTTGGTCCCGCTCACCGCCTTGTCGGCCCTGATCGGCGGGGCGGGCTTCGCCTGCACCGGAACCCTGGGCGCCGCCCTGGCCCTTGGGGCGAAACGCGGCGGCCTGTTGATCGCCGTCGTGGTCCTGCCCCTGTTCATTCCGCCCGTGGTCTTCGGCGCCGGGGCGCTGGAACGCGCGGCGTCCGGCCAGTCGCCCGCGCCGGCCCTGGCCTTCCTCGCCGCCTATGTCCTGTTCGCCGGGGTGATCGCCGCCTTCGCGGGAGCGGCGGCGGTGCGCAACGCCCAGGGATGACGGAGGTGATCCGCCGCTTGCCCGCCGTCGCGACCCCGCGTAATCGCTGACGCCATGTTCGGCCTGTCCAACCCGCAGCGTTTCATGGCCTTCACCGCCCCCCTGACGCCCTTGCTCTGGGCGGCCGCAACCGTTCTGCTGGCGGTCGGGACCTGGCTCAGCTTCTCCGTCCCCGCCGACTATCAGCAGGGCGATACGGTGCGGATCATGTTCGTCCATGTGCCCGCCGCCGTCTGGGGCCTGGGCGCCTATTCGGCCCTGGGGGTCTCCAGCTTCTTCGCCCTGGTCTTCCGCCACGCCCTGGCCGACGCCGCCGCCCGCGCCGCCGCCCTGCCCGGCGCCGCCTTCACAGCCCTGGCCCTGTTCACCGGCTCGCTGTGGGGCCAGCCGATGTGGGGAACCTGGTGGGTGTGGGACGCGCGCCTGACCAGCGTGCTGGTCCTGTTCCTCTTCTACCTCGGCTATATGGCGCTGCGGGCCTCGATCGACGACGAGCAGAAGGGCGCCCGCGCCGCCGCCGTCCTGGGCCTGGTCGGCCTGATCAACCTGCCCATCGTCAAATTCTCGGTCGACTGGTGGAACACCCTGCACCAGCCGGCCAGCTTCCTGACCCCCGGATCCTCGGGCCTGGACCCGGTCTATCTGCCGCCCTTCCTGACCATGCTGGCGGCCTATGGGGTTCTGTTCGCGGCCCTGTGGCTGACAGCGATCCGCACCGAGGTCCGCCGTCGCCGCGTCCTGACCCTGCGCGCCCGAAAGGCGCTGGAGGCTTAGATGCTCGACCTCGACATGACCCCCTACGCCGCCTTCGTCTGGCCCGCCTGGGGCGTCAGCGCCCTGGTGCTGATCGCCCTGACCGCCCGCGCCGTCGTCGCCTCGCGCAAATGGAAGCGCGAACTCGAGCGTCTGGAAAAAGACCAGAGCGCGACATCAGACGCCGCAGACTCCAATCGCCCTCAAGTAGCGCAAAGCGCGGTAGGGCCAAAAGAATGAACCGCTGGCTGGCCCTCCTGCCCCTGGTGGTGCTCAGCGCGCTCGCCGCCCTGTTCATCGGCTGGTCGCTGAAACGCGATCCGGCGTTCAAGCCCGACGCCATGGTCGGCCAGCCCATCCCCGAAACGGTGCTGCCCATGCTGACCGGCGATAGCGCCGGGCCCGGCAATCTGGACCTGAAGACGGCAGGCGTGGGCCGGCCCATGCTGGTCAGTGTCTTCGCCTCCTGGTGCGCCCCCTGCCGGATCGAACACCCCAAGCTTCTGGCGTTGAAGGCGCGGGGGATCGCCGTCGTCGGCGTGGCCTACAAGGACGAGCCGGTCGCCACCCGCGCCTTCCTGGACGAGCTGGGCGACCCCTATTCGATGGTTCTGGTGGACCACGAGGGTCGGGCCGGTCTGGACCTGGGCATCTCCGGCGTGCCCGAGACCTTCGCCGTCGACGCCATGGGCCGGATCACCGCCAAACAGTCCGGTCCCCTGCTGAACGACGCCGACATCGAACGACTCGTCGCCTCCATGCAGGCCCCGCCGAGACCCCTGCCGAACGAAAAAGCGCGTTAACCCTCTTTCGAGAGGCCTTGTTAACGATTGATCGCTCCGGATGCGTTAACGATTGGGCATGAGCGCGATTCGCCCCGGTTTGCCGCAGTCCCTGCCCACGTCCGTGGGCGAGGCTCCGTCTGCGCGAAACGCCCAGGCCGCCTTCTTCCGCGCCGCGATGAATCAGGTCCAGGCGGCCCAGGTTCAAACCACACCGATTCAGGCCCAGGCGCCGGTGGCCACTGCGACCCGCCCGATTGCGCCGCCGCCGGCAGCCGATGGGGAAACGCCCCGGATCATGCGCCCGGGCACCTATCTCGACATCAAGGTCTGATCAGTTCCAGCCCTTGCTGGCGATATATTGCTGCAGCAGATCGATCCGCGTCGCATCCGACGGGTGGGTCGAGGCGAACTGCGGGACGCTGGCCTGGCGTTGCGCCGCCATCAGTCGCCACAGGGCGACGGCTTGTGAGGGCCTGAACCCCGCCGCCGCCATATAGTCCACGCCCAGCCGGTCGGCCTCCAGCTCATCGCGCCGCGAATAGGGCAGCAGCAGTCCGTACTGGGCCGCCAGACCGCCATAGGCGTTGACCGCATCGCCATAGCGTCCCGCCGCACCGCCCACGGCCGCCAGACCGACAGCGGTCAGCGATTGGCTCGAGGCGCGCTCGGCCGCGTGGTTGGCGACGACATGGCCGATCTCATGACCGATGACGCTGGCCAGCTGGTCGTCGTTCTGGACCAGGGCCAGCAGGCTGTCGGTCACGCCGATCTGGCCGGACGGGAGGACGAAGGCGTTGGGGCTCTTCTCGCTGAAGACGGCGTAGTCCCAGGTCCGGCCGCCCAGGCCCGCCGCCTGCACCAGCCGCCCGCCGACACGCCGTATCCGATCAACCTGGGCGCCGGAGGTCTGGACGCCCGGCTTGGCGATGGCCTCGCGCCAGGCGGCGGTCGATTGCTGCGACAGGGCGGCGTTGTCCACCAGCAGCAGCTGATTGCGCCCCAGCGCCTCGTTATAGGCGCAGGCGGACAGGGCCGAGGCCGCAACGGCGGCGACGGCCAGGACACGGAAGGGGCGACGAACAGGGATCACAGGCGGCCTCGTGCACGATTTGCGGAACAGCCAAGCAAATCCCGCAGCCCGCGTCGAGGTTCCAGTCGAGGTTCCCGCTCAATCCTTTGGCGTCGCGCCCAGCAGTTTGCGACAGGCTTCCGCCTCGGCCGCTAGCGCCGCGCGCCTGGCTACGCCGAAACCGTCCAGGGTGCGATACGGCATGGCCAGCCGCACATTCTCCCTCAGCCGGCCCCGATTGCGCTCCAGAAAGCCCCAGTAAAGTCGGTTGAAGGGGCAGGCCGCGTCGCCGCTCTTGCTCTTCACGTCATAGCGGCAGCCGCCGCAGTAATCGCTCATCCGGTCGATATAGGCCCCTGACGCCGCATAAGGTTTGGACCCCACGATTCCGCCGTCGGCGAACAGGGCCATGCCCCGCGTATTGGGCATCTCCACCCACTCATAGGCGTCGGCGTAGACGGCCATGTACCAATCGTCCACGGCGTCGGGATGGACACCCAGCAACAGGGCCAGGTTTCCCGTCACCATCAGCCGCTGGATATGGTGGGCGTAGGCGTTGTCATGCGTCGTCTTCACCGCATCGGCGACGCAGGCCATGTCCGTCTCGCCGGACCAGTAGAACCACGGCAGGGTCCGGTCCGCGTCCAGGAAGTTCCTGAGCCGATACTCCGGCGCCTTCAGCCAGTAGATCCCGCGAACGAACTCCCGCCAGCCCAGGATCTGGCGGATGAAGCCCTCGACGGCGTTCAGGGGCGCGCGGCCGGCGCGATAGACCGCCTCGGCCCGGCGGCAAACGTCCAGCGGATCGAGCAGGCCCAGATTCAGCGAGGTCGAGATCAGCCCGTGCCACATCCACGGCTGATCCTCCGCCATGGCGTCCTGCCAGTCGCCAAACGACGGCAGGATCGCCTCCAGGAAATGCGCCAGCACCGCCTCGGCCTCCGCCGCCGTCGTCGGCCAGCCGAAGGCCTCCAGCGACCCGAAATGGTCCCCAAACAGCCGCTCGACATCGGCGATGGCGTCCTGCGCAGTCGGGTTCGGCGGAATGCGCATCCGCGACGGCGGCGTCATGCCGCGCGGCAGTTTCTTGCGGTTCTCGGCGTCATAGTTCCAGCGCCCGCCCTCCGGCTGCGCGCCGTCCATCAGCAGGCCGGTCTCGCGCCGCATCTCGCGATAGAAGACCTGACTTCTCGTTGACGACCAACTGGTGGGCGACGCCATCGGCCCGGATCAGGGCGTCGTCCGAACGCAGGATCTCGCGCCGGACCTTGAGCGAGAAGGTCACCAGGGCGGTCTCAGCGCCGGTGGAAACGTCGGTTCGGATCACCTCCTGATCCTTTACCTCCAGGTGCTCGGCCTCGATGTCCTCCAGACCGCGATCCAGATCGCCTGACGCGGCGGCGCGCTCGAGGATGCCGGACAAGATGCGGTCGAAGTCAGCGAACAGGGCGTTCTGGTCGGCGATGCGCAGGGCTAGCAACCGGTTCAGGAAGGTGTGAATCGGCGGCATATCGTCGGACGGCTTGAGCCCGCCGTCGGCATCGAGCAGCTTGAGACTGGTCTTCGCCATGAAGGTCTCGAGCGTCATGGACTCGAGCTCGCCGAAGGCCAGAGCTCCGTAGAAGACCAGCAAGGCCCGGCGCGCCCACGGACTTTCCAGATTGTCCTCGGCGCGGAACAGGCCGGCCCCGGCCGTGCGCCGCTCGCCCCGTGTCAGAGCGCCCAGCGAATCCAGTCGTCGCGCGATCGTCGAGGTGAACCGCTTCTCGCCCTGGATGTCGGTGGTGACCGGGCGGAACAGCGGCGCCGACGCCTGATGCGTCCGGTGGCTGCGGCCCAGACCCTGGATGGCGGCGTCCGCCCGCCAGCCCGGCTCGACCAGATAGTGAACCCGGCGCTGCTGGTTCGGAGCGGACAGGTCGGCGTGATAGCTCCGGCCCGTGCCGCCGGCGTCCGAGAAGACCAGGACACGCTTGCGCCCGCCCATGAAGGCGTCGGTCTCGGCGCGCGCAGCCGAGGCGCCGCGCCGCTCGACGACCCGGCGGCCCTCCCGGACGACGACCCGACGGGACCGGCCGGTGATCTCGGCGACGGCGTCCGTGCCGAAGGCGTCCAGAAGGGCGTCGAGCACGCCGGGTACGGCGGGCAGGCAGGCCATCCTCTCGATCAGGGCCTCCCGCCGCGCCAGCGCCTCCTGGCTGACGGCGGGACGACCATCATCCATCACCGGGACCATGACAACATTGCCGTCGCCGTCCTCGATCGCCTCCATCAGATGGATGGGAAAGGCCTCGCGCAGGTAGTCGAGGACATATTCGCGCGGTGTCAGATCGATCGAGAGGTTGTTCCATTCCTCAGGCGGGATGGACGACAGCCGGCGCTCCATCACGGCCTCGTTGGTCGAAACGATCTGGACCACGGCCGATCGCTCCGAGGCGAGATCGCTGCGGATCGAGGCGATCAGGCTCGGCGCCTTCAGGCCTGCCAGCAAATGACCGAAGAAGCGCAGCTTTGCCCCTTCGAACGCGGAATGGACCGCCGAGGCCGCCTGACCGCTCTTCGGCTTGCCGTCCGCGTCGCTCAGGCCCGTGGCCTTGAGCGCTTCAGCCAGGTTGGCGTGGATCAGCTGGAAGGCGTCGGCCCAGGCATCCCAGATCCCGATGTCATCGGAGGTCAGAGGATGGACGAGGGGCTCATATTCGACGCCCTCGAACGACAGGGACCGCGCCACATAGAGCCCCAGCGCCTTGAGCTCGCGCGCCACCAGCTCCATGGCGGCGACGCCACCCCTGTCCATGGCGTCGAGGAAATCGGCGCGGGACATGAAGGGCGCCTCTGGCCCGCCCCACAGCCCCAGGCGGGCCGCATAAGCGAGATTCTCGGCCGTCGTCGCCCCGGTCGCGGACACATAGACGATCCGCGCATTCGGCAGGCGGTTCTGCATTGCCAGTCCGGCCATGCCCTGCAGGGACGCCTTCTTCGTCCCGCGCGCGCCCTTGCCGCCCCCGGCCGCATTGGCCATCGCATGGGCCTCATCGAAGGCGATGACGCCGTCGAAGTCCTCACCCAGCCAGGCGACGATCTGGTCGAGCCGGGATTGACGACCGCCCCGCGCCGGCTGGCGCAGGGTCGCGTAGGTGGTGAACAGGACACCCCGCTCCAGCCGAATTCCGTCGCCCTGCTTCCAGCTCGACAGCGGCACGATGTCGTGGGCGCCGCCGCCGACCGCCGCCCAGTCGCGCCGCGCATCTTCAAGCAGGGCGTCGTTCCGCGACAGCCACAGGGCGCGCATCCGGCCCTGGGCCATGTTGTCGGCGACGATCGCCGCGATCTGGCGACCCTTGCCGCAGCCCGTGCCGTCGCCGAGGAAGAAGCCGCGCCGAAACTGGATCGCGTCGGCGTCTTCATCGCGGACAAGCACGACCTCATGCGCGGCTTCGCCGAGCCGGAACCGGCCCGGCAGATGAGCTGCGTGCGCCTCGCCGGCGTAGATCACGGTCTCGGTCTGGGCGTCGGAGATGCGTCCGTCGCCCCGTAGCGGCGGCGGCAATACGGGACGATAGGTCGGCGCCGGCGGTGCGACCGAGGCCATAGGGCCGGACTCCACCAGAGGCGATGGATGCGGCCGGGGATCGGGCAGGACGATCCGGGCCAGGGCGTGGGCCTGGTAGAGGCCGACATCGCGGCCTTCGCCCCGCCAGGGGCAAACCTCGTAGGCAAGAGGCGTCGCCCCCGCGAGGAAGGAGAGCCGCCCGGCGGGGAGCGCCACGGTCCGCTCGCGCGGCGACAGCCAGGCCGCGGCGTCCAGCGTCAACCGCACGCGAGGTTTGGCGGAGCCGCGCCCGGGCAGGCCGGCGACGACGCGGGCGGTCGCCTCCAGGTCGTCCGGCTGATGCAGCAGACCGTCCCAGGCGCTCGTACCGGCTCGGTCCATCACGAGCAAACCGGTCTCGACCGACGTCCCGTGCTTGGCGAAGGCGCGCAACGGGAAGGCCACGGCGCCGACCATGACCCCATGGCGTTCCAGCGTGCGCCTTAGGGCCGTATCGGCCAGCGCCGTCAAAGGGGCGATGGCCGCCATCCGTCCCCCGTCCGCAAGAGTGTTGAGGGCGGCGATCAGATGGGCGTCGAGGTCTGAGAAGGGCGGGTTGCAGACGACCACGTCGAACGCGCCGGCCTGCTCCAGCAGGTCGGGCAGGTGACGGCCGTCATGACGACTTCGCGCGGCCCCCGCAAACAGTCCGTCCAGCAACGCCGCGCGGGCCGGGGCGATCTCGTTGAGGATCAGCGTTCCGCCGCAGACTTCCGCCACGACCGCTAGAAGGCCGATGCCGGCAGAGGGCTCCAGCACAATATCGCCCGGGCGAACCTGAGCGGCCAGGACCGCCAATGCGGCGAGCTGGGGCGGTGTCGAGAACTGGTCCAGCGCGACCTGTTCCTCGCTGCGGCGCGAGTGGGTCAGCCCAAGAGCCGAGACAGAGGCCAGTAGCGCGGCGATCTCTGCGGGGGAGTCCTCGAGACGTCCGACCTGCGGCGCCAGGCGCCGGATCTGGATTACGGTTGCGGCCTCGATCGCATCATAGGCGTCGCGCCAGGACCAAGCACCCTCTGCGTCCGAGGCCCCGAAGGCGGTGGTCATGATCCCGGCGACCAGTTTGCGGTCGAGCGGCCGCGAACGCGCCAGATGGGTCGAGAGCGCCCTTGCCGCCGCCAGGATGTTGGCGGCGACATCCGAGGCGGCGGGATCGACGAAGAGGGTCATGGAGAGAGACGGCGTACGGGTCGAGGTCATGGTCGGCTCCTGTCGCCTGGAGCGGAGGGCTCCTCCCTCTCGGGCCTCCAGGTCGCCTCGTCCCGCCCTCCCTCCATCTCCCGGTGCCTCACCGATCACAGCAAAACACCGCCCCGGCCTGAGCCGGAGCGGTGTTCAGAACATCATGGGTCGTCAGGCTGCAGCGGGATCGAGCGCCGCCTCGCCCGCCGGGGTCACGATGAAGGCGCCGGGGCCTTCACCGGAGTCGCCGCCGTCGTCGGGAACCCCAGCGCTGTCGTCACCCTCAGGGTCCGGCGCGACCGCCCACGACAGGCCGGCCGGGGCCCAGGTCCGCGACGCCGCCTGTTCGGCGACCCAGTCGACAAGCTCGTCCTTCTTCAGCGACGCGGCCCGGACATCCTCGGCTTTCATTTCGACCAGCATGTCGAGGAGCTGAGACTTGGAATGAGGGCGCAGGAACGGCACGTCCGGCGTCCAATGCAGGGTGATGTCGGCCCCGCAGAGATCGGCCAGTTCCGCCGCCTCGGCCCGGGCCTGTTTGCGGACACCGTCCGTTCTCGGCTCCTTCAGGTCCAGGCTGATGGCAGCCAGCTCCGCCAGCAGGGCCATCTTCTCGCCGTGGGGCAAGAGGCCGACCCAAGCCAGAACCGTAAGCCCGGAGGCCTGCCAGGCGGCGCGCCGTTCGTCGAGCCGTTGGCGCACCACGCCGTCGAGTCTTTCGATGGCAGGATCCTTGCGCGACCCATAGGCCTCGGCGTGGATCGTCGTGGCCGACTGCGAGGTCGCCAGATTGATCCGAAGCACAAGGACCGAGAACAGGCGCGCGATGACCAGAGTCAAGGCCGCCCCCGGATCGTCGGCCAAGGCGCGGATCAGGCCCCGGGTCGCCACGTCCGTTCGCACCGCATGCAAGGCGTGGTTGACCCCCTCGGTGTCCACGGGCGGAGTGTCGGCCTGTGGCGCCACATACCAGGTCGAGCGGACCGGCGGCGTGGCGTCGTCCGCGTGATCCTCATTGGCCTCACCGGGCTCGGCCTCACCGTCAGGCTCGGCCGGCGAGTAGCATCGGACGTCGATGCCGGACCCGGATGCGGGCCAGACGACGATCGCCGTGACCACCCGTCCGCCGACCCCCGCCTGATCGTTGGCAATCTTGGCTCGGATCAGTCGCGTGAGTATCTCGTCGGCGCCGTCCTCGGTCGTGTCCGCGTCCCGGGCGGCGCCAAAGGCGGTCACGCAGGCCTCGCGGGTGTCGCGCCAGACCGCCATCTCCGCCTCGTCGAGGTCGTCGCTGCGGTGACCCAGCGGCTCGAGGTCATCCGGCATGTCCGGCTCGGAGCCGGCCGTCACGTGGACCTCGACGCCCTCGGCCTCAAAGGTCAGGGCGATCCGACGCACGCGGGCGAGCCAGAGGCCGGACAGTGTGTCCGGATCGAGCAGGACCGGAGGCAGTTCGTCGAACAGGTCGGTCTCGATCCGGCCGCCGGCTGTCGCATACTGGTCGGGACTGACGAGGGCGCACCGGCGGTCCCGGATCGTCACCCGACCGGACGGCAGTTTCTCGTTGATCCGCCATTCCTGGAAGCCGTAGCCGGCGAGCGCCTGCTCGGCGATATCCACCTGCTCCTTGCGGTTGGACAGCCGGGTCAGGGCCCGCGCGTTCTTCAGGGTCATGCGCCCCGCCTTCAGGGCTTCGAGCGCCACCGGCGGCAGGCCGGCCAGGGCGGCGAGGCGTTTGATGTCGATCTCGGCATAGCCGAGCGCCCGGGCGATGACCTCTATCGTCAGCTTTGACTTCAGCATCCGGCCGATGGCGCCGATGATGTCGGCGACATGGATCGGCAGAGCCGTGTTGGTCAGGAGCAGCGCCGCGGCCTGGCGCACCGGATCGGTCTCGACATAGACCTCGACCGGATGGTCGTCGTCGATCTCACCGGCGTCGAACAGCAGGCCGAGCGCCAGACGCCGCCTGCGCCCGTCCAGCGCCATCCAGGGCTGTTCCTTCTTTCCGCGACCGGGCCTGACCGTCAGGCGATGAAGCTGGCCGGCCGCCCGCATCGTCGCCGCCAATGTAGGGACGTCATCGTCCGGCGGTTCGTTGAAGCGCAGGTTCTCCGGCGCGATACCGACGTCGCCGAAGCGGACGGTGCGCTCGTCTCGCGCCGCGACGACCGGCGTGTTGGCAGATGGTGTGATGATGGGAACGAGATCGGTCATGAGGATGGTCTCCGGCCGGGCGGCGGGGTCCATCCCCACCGCTCCGGCGCCCCTCAGCGCCCTCGCTCCTCCCTTTTCCTCGCCGCGCACGCGACCTCGTTCCAGTCGCCGAACGGTGGGCCGGGCCACAGCATCCGCACGGCGATCCCTGTCCGGACGAGGCGGCGCCGGAGCCGCCAGGCCGCGCCCTGTCCGACCGCTCCGCGATCCGCCGCAATCAACAGGCGGCGCACCTCCGGCGGTGGTGTCCAGACAGCGAGGTTGTTCGCCGACATCAGCGCCCAGCCCGCAAGCTGGAACCGGTCAATGGCCGAAAGCGTGGTCATGACGCCCTCGCCCACGAGCATCTCGGCGGCGCTCGGCGAGAGCCGCACCGCCGCGCCGGGCGGCACGACCCCGACGGTCTTGCGCGACAAGGTGAGCCCGGCCGCGACCAGCCCGTTGGACTCCAGATAGGTAAGTTCGACGGCGGTCAGCGCATCATCAGCATCCGAGATCCGCGCGACGAACGCCGGCCGGCTGCGACTCCCCTCCCGATAGACGGAGATCGGCGCAGAGGGATGAAACCGGAGACCGGACGCGTTGAGGTCGCCCACGACCGCGCGGTGCCTCATGTGGCGCGCCGCAGGATCTGCGGACGTGAGCCCGACGCCGCCGTCCCAGAGGCGACGCGCGGTGTCCAATCGAAGCCGTCGATCCGGCTTGGGCGCCAAGGGGCCGGCTCGCCCCGCGCCGGTGAGACGGCCGGCGTCGTCGACGAAGCCGGAGGAGCGCAGTAGGTCGCGCACCTCCCGCCAATCGGCCGCTCCGAACCCATGGATGATGACCCGTCCTTCGGCGAGCAGAAGGGAGACGGACCGGTCATCGGCGCTATGGCCGGGCGCGGGCACGTTGGCGCGCCAACCGCCCTGATAGAGGTCGCCGCCGAAGGCCGCGACGATGGCGTGCAGGGTCATGGCGGCTTCACAGCAGGCCGAGGGTGCGGAAACTCGCGGTGCCTTCTCGCCCGATGACTAGATGATCGTGGACCTGGAGGCTGAAGACGCGAGCCGCGTCGACGATCTGGCGGGTCATCTTAATGTCTGCCTGAGACGGCGTCGGATCGCCGGAGGGATGGTTGTGGACCAGGATCAGAGCCGAGGCCGAGAGTTCCAGCGCACGCCGGATGACTTCGCGGGGATAGACGGGCGCGTGATCGACCGAGCCGTCCGCGACCAGTTCGTCACGGAGCAGGCTGTTTCGATGATCGAGGTACAGGGCGCGAAACTGTTCCCGGGGCAGATGCGCGAGAGCCACGCGGGCGTAGGCGACAAGAGCGGACCAAGATGACAGGACGGGCCGGGTGGCGGCGGTGCTGCGCGCGAGCCGCATGCTGAGTTCACGCAGCAGCTTCAGGTCCAGAATGGCGGCGGATCCGAGACCCCCGAACCGGGCCAGCTCGGCGACTTCAGCAGCCGCGATATCGCCGAGGTTTCCAAACCTGTCGATCAGATCCGCGGCTGAGCGATCGACGTCTGCCGGAGGGAGCCAGCGGCCCAGCAGGAGACCAAGCAAGGCCTGATCATCCAGCGCCGACAACTTCGACGGTTCCGGCGTCTTCGGGGAGCCGCCTGTTCCTAAGAAACGAGAAACCGGCGAGGAAGTGGTAGTCGATCGCATGGCGACCTCCTGTCAGCGCTCCCTGTTGGAGCGCCGACCGCCGCCCTCGCTTTTCCCTTTTCTCTTCGATGCCACCTTGGCGACGCGACAGCCGCGCCTCATCGTGCGTCGATGAAATGGATTCTGCCTGCCGCCCTGCTGCTCTTCACGCCCGCCATCGCCCATGCGGACCCCTGCGAGGGTCGGCTCCCGGCCCGCGTCGGCGAGACCTTCGCCGGGGTCGTCCGCTACATCGGCGATGGCGACAGCCTCTGTGTCGGCCCCAGCACAAATCCGGCGACGTGGATCGAAGTGCGGCTGGCGGATTTCGACGCGCCCGAGCTGCAAAGCCCAACCGGCCGCGCCGATCGCGACCGGCTCGGCCGCATCGTTCAGGGACGGGTTCTGACATGCGTTGCGGTGCGAGGCCGAAATGGCAGGGTCATCGTCTACGACCGGGTCATCGGCGCCTGCCGTCTTAACGGTGTACAGGTCGGTGATCTTTTGCGTGAAGCTGGCGGGCGCGAGGGCGGTAACTAGCAGATAGAGCTGCGCTACCGCTTTCCTGGTCTCATCGAGCCTCTACAGGTATTTCCAATCTCAATAGACGAGGCTCGCGCCATCCTGCGCCAGCTGCACGTCGACGATCCGCCCGATCATCGCAACGTGAGTTCCACAGGCGGCTGTTTGCTCGACCCGACACGACGTATTGGCCAGGGCGTCCTCAAGCTAGGGACGGTTCGAAACGCGACCCTCTTGGTATAGAGCAGTTGCGTGGGCTTGGCGGCGCAGGGCCCAAACACGCTGGGCAATCGATCCAAGCCGCTGCCCTGTTTGCGCTCCAAGCCCGGAGTGCCGTAGCGCAAGGTCGTGACTTGTAACCTAAACAGACCTGTGACGTATTCCGGACGATGATGTCGCTGCGTCGCGCCCTGTTTCGGTTCACTACCGCCTTGATCGCGGTGCTTGGTGTGATGTTCATATCCACCGTCGTCATCGCCTGCGAAACTCGGCCTTCGATGGAGCCGCCCGCAGCAATGGCCATGTCTGAAGACTTAAGCTCCTGTCCCGACGCGCCGGACGTCAGTTGCCAAAAAGCCTGCCGGCTCTTCTGTCACGGACTCTTAGCCGCCCTGCCCGAACCGGCCAGACCGATTTCGACGGCGTCACTTCGATACCGTCACGTCGCGACGGACCGAGAGAGCTTTCACCACGAGGCCGAGGATCCACCCCCACGAGTCTAATGCCCGAAGAAAGACAGCAATTTTTTCAAACTCAAGGACCACTCACTATGAAACGCACTGTGACCCTCGCGGCCCTCTTGCTGCTGGCCTCCGGCTCCGCCGCCCTCGCGGCGTCGCCCGAAACGATCGCTCAAGCCGCCTCATCCTGCTGCGAGATGATGGCCGCCTGTTGCGAGATGCTCGCCGCCTGCTGCTAACGGCCGAACGGGGTGCCCGTCCATCACGGCGGGCACCCTATCGTCCAGTCACACCAAGCTCGCGTTTGCTGTCCGCCGGAGCCGAAGGCCGGATTCCATCTGCGATGAGGGATCAAGCATCGTTGTCCGTATAACCCTATGAGCCCTTCTGGTTATTCGGAGTTTCCAACATGTCTTCCCGCAACATCCTGTCCCTGATCGGTGCGGCCGGAGCCCTGCTGCTGGTCGCGACCCAAGCCGACGCGCACGCCCGTGTCATCGCGACCAGCCCGGCAGCCAGCGCCACGGTCGCCACGACCCGCATGATCACCGTGACCTTTAGTGAACGCGTCGCCCCCGCCTTTTCTGGTCTGGACGTCGTCAACGCGGCCGGCGCTACGATCGCAGCGACCTCCTCCGTATCCGATGACGGCAAAACCATCTCCGCCCGCACGGGACGTGCCCTCTCGGCGGGTGTCTATACGGTGAGCTGGCGCGCGGCGTCCAACGACGGCCACCGCATGACCGGTAATTTCGCCTTCACCGTCCGCTGAGTCCTTGTGCTCGATCTTCTGGTCATAGGGCTGCGGCTCGCCCAGTACGGCGGCGCCGTCATCCTGCTGGGAACGCCCCTGTTCCTGCTTTACGGACTGCGCGCCACAGACGCGCTGGCTCAGACTTGGCCGCGACGTCTGCTGGTCGCGGCCAGCGCCGTCGTGGCGGTGGCGTCGGCCGGCGGTCTAGTCGCCCAGACCTCCGTCATGGCGGGCTCGCTTGCTGAAGGCCTGAAACCGGCCTCGCTCGGCTTCATGATCACGGGCACCACCCTGGGCCCCGCATTTCTTCTGCGGGCCGGGGTCGCCCTGGTGGCGCTGGGGCTCGTGCTTATGGCCCGGCCGTCTCGACTTCAATGGATGGTTCTCGTCGTCGCCGGCCTCGTGGTGAGCGCTAGCTTCGCCTGGACGGGCCATGGCGCGGCGACCGAAGGACCCGGCCATTATCCGCATCTGATAGGCGCGATCCTGCACGGCTGGGCCGCCGCGCTCTGGCTCGGAGCCCTCGCGGCGCTTCTGGTCATGGTCGCGCGCCGCCAGCCGGGCAACCCCTTGTCCGATCGGGTTATGCACCAGGCTCTGCATGGCTTCTCCGGCGTCGGCACGGTCGCCGTGGCAGTCCTAGTCCTGAGTGGTCTCGTGAACAGCTGGTTCATGGTGGGCATCGACCAGATCGGCGGGCTCGTGACCACGCCTTATGGCTGGCTGCTTCTCGCCAAGCTGGGCCTGTTCGGCGTGATGCTGGCGCTGGCGACGTCGAACCGCTTCCACCTCACGCCAATCTTGGCCGAGGCCCTCGAAGATCCGGACGACCTGCGCGTCGCCGTTTCCCGGCTCAAGCGCAGTCTCGCGGTCGAGACCCTGGTCGCCCTGGTCCTGCTAGGGGTCGTGGCCGTCATGGGCACGTTGGCCCCGGTCTCGGCCAGGGATATGGGGATGTAGCGACGACGTCCCAGATCCTTGAGATTTATGCTGGTAAGCTCGGGCCGCAGTTTCGCCCGCGGCTTGAGGGACCAGGCTGCGGGCTGCGTATTAGACAGGTGGGCTGTGGAGAGTGATGAATGACACATGATCTCGATGATCTCCTGGCGCGCATGCCCGCTCTGCCGAACGACCGATCGCTGGACACGCTCGATGCGAACGTCTGGGCGCGCGTCGACGCCCTGCAGAGCGAGCGAATCATGACGCAGTTGCGGACCGGCGCCGTCGCCGTGGCGCTGTTGACCGGGCTTGCGGTCGGTGGGATCGGCGTCGTGACTGCGCCCAAGCCGCCGGCTGAACTGTCGATCTTCACCGTGGAAGCGGGCCTGTCCCCGCTGCTGCGGATGGACGTCCGCTCGTGAGGACCGGCTGGCGCGCGATCGTTCTAACCGCAGTGTTGGCGGCGATCGCCAGCGCCGCGGGCACCTGGATCGGGGCCAGCTGGGTCATGAACCGTCGCGAGCCTCCGTCCCTGCACGACATCGTGCATGACGAGCTGGAGTTGAGGCCCGACCAGCACGCCCGGATCGAGGTCATTGAGGCCCGGTTTGCCGCCATCCGGCCCGGCCTGGAAGCCGAGGTGCGCGCCGCCAACCAAGAGCTGGCCCGGGCCATCGAGCAGGGCGAAGGCGACGGCCCCCAGGTCCAGGCCGCCGTGGATCATTTCCACGTCGCTATGGGCGCGCTGCAGAAGGAGACGATCGCCCATGTATTCGAGATGCGATCGGTGCTGACACCTGCCCAAGCTGCCGTCTTCAACGACCGGATCGTCGAAGCGCTAACGCCGACCGAGTCCTGAGGAGCGGCATGGACAACGGGGACCTGCCGGCTCGGGCCGCGGCCGGCGACCGGGCGGCGTTCAGTGACCTGATGCGTGAGACCCGGTCCGCCCTGTTCCGCTTCGTCCGGCGCTATGTGGGCGAAGAACAGGACGCGCTCGATCTGTTGCAAGAGACCTACGCATCAGCCTGGCTCGCTATCCGGCGATACGACCCCGCCCGGCCATTCGAGGCGTGGCTGCGGACCATAGCCCTGAACAAATGCCGCGACTGGTCGCGGCGTCGGTTCGTGCGACGCATCGTTTGGGGCGCGACGGACCTCTCGTCACCGCAGGCCCTGGCTGTTCCCGACGAGGCAATGAGCCCCGACAACCAGATCGATGACATGCGCCGCCTGAATCGACTGAATTTCGAAGTGAGCCGGTTGCCCGAGCATCTCAAGGCCCCGCTAATTCTGACGGCGATCGAGGGGCGGAGTCAGTCCGAGGCGGCGGCTATTCTGCGGATTTCGGTCAAGGCCGTGGAGACGCGGGTCGCGCGGGCACGACGCAGGTTGTTCGATGTCCTGTCCCCGGCGGAGGCGGGCTGAACGGAGCGAGGGCTGCGGCGCGCCGATGCGTATAACAAGGTGTAGGCAGGTTGGCCCCCCTCTTTCCCCGCCGCCGATCCGCGAACAGGAGATATCCCTTGAACCGTTCCATTCTCGCTGGCCTTGTCACCCTGGTGGCCCTCGCGCCGCTCTCGCTGGCCCAGGCCCAAAGCCATTCACACGCAGGCATGTCTGCACAGGAGCACGCCGCCATGCCAGCCGCTCCCGCCTCCGGCATCGTCACGGTCCCGGCCGACAATGCCATGCTAAGCGCCGCGCCCGAGACCTTCAGTGCGACCTTCCCCCACGCCATGACACTGAAGTCGCTGACGGTGACCGGCCCGGCGACCGATACCGTCAACGTCGAGATCGCTGCGAGCACAGCACCCCAGATGACGGTCACCACCTCCCTGCCCACACTCGCGCCCGGCAGCTATTCCGCTGCCTGGACCGCGACGGGCTCCGACGGCCATGAGATGAACGGCACCGTTCGCTTCATGGTGCACTGACGGTACCGGCCGTCCATCCCCCGGATGGCCACAAACCCGATGTGGAAAGACGCCGTGCAGCCCCGCTGCACGGCGTCTTGCGTTTCGGAGAGCCGTTCCCGAGGACGGAACCCTAGAACCAGGCCCGGATGCCAACCACAAAGCGGGTGTCCTCGGCGCTGCGTCCTTGCGTTTGCAGGAAATCGCGCGTGTTGCCAAAGCGCCGGGTCCATTCGACACCGACATAGGGCGCGAACTCTTTCTTGAACTCGTAGCGCAACCGGGCACCGAGTTGCACGGACGACAGGCCGGAGCCGACGGAGAGCTCGGGTATATCCTCCGCCGACAAACTGACCTCCACCCTGGGCTGAAGGATCCAGCGCTGGGTGATACGCTGATCGTATTCGGCTTGCGCACGCGCCGTGAGTTCTCCCTTGTTCGACAGGAACAGCGCACCGTCCACCTCGAACCAGTAGGGCGCCAGTCCCTGAACACCGACCACCAGATCGGTGCGATCGCCCTCGGGGCGGTAGGTCTGTCGCACGCCCGTCTGAAAATCGAAGAACGGCGCAAAGGCGTGGCTGTACAGGGCCTGGACCTCAACATCCTCGAGACGGCCACCGAAATCTCCGCCCCCTTCCGACTTCCACCAGAAGCGGTTGATGTCGCCACCGACCCAGCCCTGTGCGTCCCAGCTGTAGGCCTCCGAACCGTCGCCAAAACTTGTCTCTAGACGATCGATGAGAACCAGACTGGACCGGACGTCGCCGTTCTCGACCCGCAGTTGTTCGCGTGCCGCGGCCATTTCGGCCGGATCGAATAGCGTATCCGCCGCATGGGTCGGGCCGATGGTCGCACCAGCGGGCGTCGGCATCTCCGGCATGCGACCAGGCGTGTCGGCACTGGTCGGAACGTCCGGCGGCATGGCCATCGTCGACATGTCGTGTCCGGACGGCATCGCCCCCGAGGACGGGGTCTGCCCCATCGCGGACATGTCATGGCTTGCGTGAGGGTTCGCCGGGGTCGCCGGAGCGGCCGGGGCTGGCGTCATGGCGGACATATCGTGGCCCGCCATCGGCGCGGACGACGGCGCTGCCTGCCCCATCGTCGACATGTCGTGACCGGCATGAGGGTCCACTTGGGCGGCCGGCCCAGCCGGGGCCGGCATCATGGTGGACATATCGTGGCCCGCCATCGGCGCGGACGATGGTTTCGCCTGCCCCATCGCCGACATGTCGTGTCTGGCGTGGGGATCGGTCGCGGGAAGCCGCTCTGGAGCGGCCCCTGTCGGACAGACGGGCGCACCGGCCGTGCCGACGCGCGCGGCGTCGGCTGTCGGCGCGCCGCGGCGCACACACCCCGGAGGCAAGAGCGCGGCTTGAGCGGGTTGGACCGTCGAGGCGTGCCCGGCATGGGACTGGGCCAAGGCGGGCGTCACGGACGCTAGCATCAGTGGAACGAGGGCA
>Ga0208032_1000583_pt1 | contig 18965 bp, 17 predicted proteins | sample MalvirAntarct_66_FD_184254 | JGI IMG/M metagenome (GOLD analysis project Ga0208032, IMG submission 184254) | Marine viral communities from the Global Malaspina Expedition - Malaspina viral metaG Antarct_66 (SPAdes) (version 2) | ecosystem: Environmental > Aquatic > Marine > Oceanic | place: West... | reverse complement strand
CCCCTATTTTTAACCCATATCATCTCAGGTACAACACCTAGACTATGATTCACATACCTATTAGAAGGCCCATTACCTGTGTAAGCTACAACATCGAAGTAGCCTTTTGCTCGTTTCCACATCCAAGCAAAAGCATTGACAGAAGTTCCTTGACTGTCTAAATACCCATTCATATAATCCCAAGACCTACTAGAGTCGCTAGTTTCTGCCGCAGTACTAGACGTTCTTAAAATGCCTGTACCTGTAAGTCTACTCGCGGTTAGAGGGTCTGAAGAAGAAGATGTGACTGTTTTGTTTATACCAAAATCCGTTACAAACCCGCTTGTATAGGAAGGAGTTCCATCAGCAGTATCAACAGCAAACACCTCAGTACCAGCACTAGGCTCTACCATCATAGGCGCACGAATGGCCATGTAGATGTAAGTGCCATTTGCTTGGTTAAATGTTGTAAATCCTGACGAGTTTGGCCTTACTGCAACAGAGCTTTCTGTCTCTGCGCCAGCGGAGTTGGCATAAAGCCAGTTCTGATCTCCGTCTACTGGCATACCACGCATTGTATCGTGCATGAACCAGCCGCTTGTTCCATCTGTTCTTTTTAACATGACCCACTGTGGTTCCCACCCAAGCGACACGGACGAGGCGTAACCACTAACAGTCAAGCCACCACACTTAATCATCTGTTCTTCAGCATCTTCGGCTGTGTTGTCAGCGAATAGGTAGGCTACGTATGTGGCTGCATTAGTGTTGACGTCAGCATGGGTTCCGAGTGAGAACACTGCATCAGTAGACGTAGTGGAGTTCCAAGCGGTAGCGTTAGTTACCTTAGCTGTGATTGTGTTAATCACGAGGTTCTCAGTGTTTGCGAGCGACCTATGGTATGTCATCCATGAGCCAGCAGCATCTGTACGCTTAACCATTATCATACCAGCGGCTACACCTAACCCATGAGCTATGGTTCTGTTGGAGCCATTACCCGTATAGGTCACTACATCAAAGAACTTAGGAGCCTTGCGGAATGTCCAGCTTACAAAATTATCAGGGCTTTCATTAGCTACCGTATCCTGAACAGTGAAACCATTAGAATTAAAGCTGGTAAGTGCTGTTGAGCTTGTAAATTCAGCGTTAGTTCTATCGGTCTGTACGCGTTTAGTCGCCCCCCTTTCTGTATCAAAAACTGCATGGGACTTAGATGATGACCTATCTTTAGTCCAAACCATACCACCTTCACCAGCAAGATCTATACCGTTGGTAATCGTATGTGCAGCACCAGTACCCTTATACAAATAAGTACTAAACACATCAGCGACATTAACCGCACCACCACCACTAGGGTTAGTCCCTAATAACTTCTTTTCAATAGTCATTAAGCCATCCCTATTCCAGAAGCGACTCCATACCAAACGGTTCCACCGTCAATCGTTGTAAATACTAATACGTCTACGCCTGAAGCCGTTAGTGTCGGTGCGGTCCCCGCTGGCCAATCTACGCTTGTAGGCCATGTAGCGGTTGCACTACCACCGTTGGTTAAGATCAAAGTGAATGATCCTGCAGTGCCAGAGGCAGGTGGGTTAGTAAAGGTAAAGGTCTGGTTGCCTGACATTGTTTTGGTAAATACATTACCCAATGACATATCAGCAGCATAGGCAGACATAGCCACTTTAGTCTCAGCGTAGTCTTTGAGGACAGGACGTTGGATGATGTTGTCAGCCATTACTAAAGCGCCTGACATTGTACCGCCAGCTTTAGGTAAAGCAGCATCGGCAGTAGCACCATCTGCTGCTACATCACGACCATCAAAGGTGCTGTTGGTAGTGATAGCACCTGTCATGGCACCACCTGTCTTGGGTAGGTTATCACCTGCTTGGTCTACATCAAGATTAGTCCGTGCTGCACCTGCACTAGAAGCACCCGTACCGCCATTGGCTACTTCAAGGTCTGCACCTGTAAAGTTGGCATTGGTTACTCCGTTTGCTGCTAAGAATCCTGCTCTAGGAAGGGCAACATTTACATTGCCACTTCCGTCTTCTGCTGTTAGGGTTATTGATCCACTAGTAGTATTGAGTTGTATGGGCATTATTACTTCCTTTTAAAGTCTTTTATGAGATCCGTAGAGTTTTATCTCTAACAGACTATTTAGGGGTACTGCAAGGGTTGCAGTGCTATTTATTACTAAATCATTACCCGTGGTGTAGTGAGAATCAGCTGCAAGGGTTATATTGCTACTAATAGTTCTACTAAGTACACCTATGGGGGCTACATCTTGCCACTTTGAACCCTGCCAAACCTGACTAATGTTAGTTACAGTGTTAAAATATAAAGCACCAGTAAGTAAACTATCACCATCATTATCTACTGTTGGCTCAGTGGACTTAGCTCCAAGCATCCGATCATCAAAAGAATCATAACTTGTAGCAGCAGCCGTAGCTGAGTTAGCAGCATTTGTCTCGCTAGTAGCAGCATTACCCGCACTAGTAGCAGCAGTAGAAGTAGAAGAAAATAAGGTATCAATATAGTTCTTAGTGGAAGCATCTTGAGCTAGGGTAGGATCAGCAAGCCCTGTGATCTTGTTAGCACCCATAGCCAGATTACCACTCATGGTGTCACCTGACTTATTTACCTTCAATGCATCTTCTGTATCTACATAGGTCTTTGTGGTAGCGTCTGTGCCTGCCGTAGGAGTACCTAATCCAGTGATCTTACTATTACCCATAGCAATGGCACCAGTCATGGTTCCACCTGCCTTAGGGAGCTTTGTAGCGATACTGTTGGTTATAGTTGTAGAGAAGTTAGCATCATCACCAATAGCAGCAGCTAACTCATTAAGAGTATCTAAAGCACCTGGAGCAGCAGCAATGACAGCAGACACTTCAGTATCTACATATGTCTTGGTAGCAGCATCAGAGCCTTGTACTGGATTGGATAGACCTGTTATAGTAGAGGCTGTACCAGCGTTCATATCAAGTGAACCGTTTATGGTCACATTAGTAAATGAGCTTGTACCTGAACCCGCAGTTATATTACCCGTTACATTACCTGTAACAGCACCTGTGTGAACACCTGCTGTATTGCCTGTGACATTGCCTGTTACATTACCTGCTAGTGGCCCTATAAAGTTTGCGGCATTTACTGTTGTACCTGTTATAGTACTAGCTGAAGCATTACCAATCTGAGAACTGTTTACCGTACCACCAGCAAATGCAACACCATCAATGTTACCACCATTAATATCAACAGTAGCTAATGTAGATAATCCTGTGACACCTAAGGTGCCTGCAATGGTAGCATTCTCATGTACTGCTAGTGTATCAATGTAGCCGATACCATCAATGTATAAGTCTTTGAACTCAGCACTAGAGGAGCCAAGATCAATATCACTATCAGTAACAGGAACAATTGCCCCATCTTGAATACGTACTTGTTCTACTGCAGCAGCACCTACTTCCGAGTAGAAGCTGATTCGGTTATTAGCAGTATCAACTACTACTTTGTTTAATGCATCTACGTCTGCAATAAGAGGAATGTATGCACCTTCGGTTGAAGACCCATCATGCTTATGTCCAGTTCCGAATGCGAAAGTATCCCGTAGTGCATTGTACTCTGCGTTTACGGGTGCCGCTTTGATTACTGAGTTTGCAATTATATCTGCAATTGACTGTCTTGAATAACCCGCCAAAATTAGTACCTCACTTCAGTGTTGTTGTTTATGTTAACCTTATGTGTAATCACCGAAGGTCACCCACACCATAAGTTAACACTATGCCCTGTATGCTGTGACTAGCATCAGTGCTATTAGTTACGTATTTAAAGGATATGGACATACCCGAACCTTCTATATTAGTTGTATGTACAGGGGAGGGATTACCACTCCATACAGCAGTACTGTTATAGGTAGCCTCGTTAAAGTACGCTGCTACTCCTTTAGTATTCATTGAATAGTTAGTGGGGTTTATAACTGTATTATCTTCATAGTCATAAACTACAGCTAGTATAATTTCATTATCCCCTTCTGATCTAAGGTATGTACTGACCTTATAAAAGGTCTTCCTTAGTTCTGGATTTTCCATATATAGATAGGGAGTTTGATATACACTAAATATATCAAGGCCATCAAATGAATTACCTATTTCTTGTCTGTGTACTTTTCCGTCTTGTGTACCATGTATAACATATTCTATAGGCCCAATGTACCCACTGGAAGCACACGTAGCTTCAATGCCCAGTAGTTGACCAAACTCAAAGGAGAACCCCTCAGGATGCTTTCGGATACCACCTATGACACCTTGAGTATCTGATGCAGCAAAGAACAATCTAAACTGAGACTTCTTACGAATAACTACAGCAGATATTCCATCTACATCTATGTCTAATACAACATCAGTTAGTATTGACTGAATATCTTTCGATACAGTTTCTAGTTCAACATCACCTATATTACTTGTACCAGATATAGGACGAAGACCATCCTGACTTAGGAACAATAGATCGCCCCCAATCTCAATAACACTATCAGTAGCTAGGCAACCTAAGTCATGAGTAATGCCTGATACAACAAAGTCAGCAGAGCTAGTTCCTCTTATGGCTTTAATCTCGTTAGTACCAAATATATAGAGAGCATCACGGAATGGCTTGATAGCCACTATAGGGAACCCTACGTTTATTTCACCACCACCTTTGGCAGGGGCAAAGTCTGTAACAGAAAGGGGAGCACTAAAGTATAATATGGTAGGGTGTGCTGGGTCACCAGCAAGGAACATATGATTACTAAAGTCTGCAGCATACCTAGGAGCAGTAGGTGCAGCAGAGTCCGTTACTTGAATATAGGTAGTTCCATCATAAGAAGCAGCAGGGTTAATACCATCAGTAAGTACGACCTTTCTTGCGCCATAGTTACATCCAGTAAATCTTACCTTACCTACACCTGTCATAGTAGGTGTACCAGCAGAAGTTACGGCTACCCATGCAGAGCTTGCAACATCCCAATAGTGTAGGTAGTTATACCCAGAAGTAGGCTTACGACAGGCTAGGATACCATCCTTAATGCCCGATACTACAGCTACGCCTAAAGTAGCACCTGCTCCTGTAACAGTCCCATAAGAATTATCAAAGCCACTTATACGCCTATAGCCACCTGTTGTGGAAGCTTCATAGTTAACTAGCATAGTAGCACTACCTGGAGATTGCTCTCCTTGTGCAAGTACATCACGGCTTGTATCTAAGCCACCCCTGCAGAATATTTTATTTATCTGTAATTGGTCTGCCATGTAGCTATGCCCCTGCAGCAGTACGTGTTCTAGTTCTTACAATGTAAGCAGACCTCATGTTTAACTTGTCGTCCATTAGTACATTACGCATTGCCTTGATACCATCTTCAAAGGTCTTCTCATGCATAGCAGCACTCTGGGTGTTAGATCGGAACTGCATCATATACATCATAGCACCATCTATTACTACGTGGCTGAATCGCTCAGGTATCACACTCACATCATCATATAGAGTGAGCGTAGCAGGTACAGTCCAATAGGTGTACTCTACTTCGTATGCAGCATTAGGGGATGGTGTAACTCCAAAGGCACTACCGTATGTCTGGAATACCCTAGTTGGAACTCCTAAGCCCTCTGCTGTAGCAACATCATCAGATGCTCTACGAGTCATAGTGTACTCTTCATAAGAGATAGCGTTTAGAACTTTAGGTGTGTTGTTTACGGATGGAAGTTTCTTAATGTAGAATGTTCCCCAGTCAGCACTTGAGTAGTCTGCTGGAAAACTAAATGTGGTTACGCCTTGTGTAAGCGTTTGTGTAGAGGTTGTTTTAATGAAAGGCCATTCTTGCCCGTCTTGCAGTATACGTCTGATACTACTATTGACAGCATCTTTAGCAAGAGCCTGTACATTTCTAAGAGTATCAAACCCGTCACCAGCAGCATCAATCTGAACTTCATTGATACGTCTTAGGACTTCGTTTGCAAGTGAGACATAAGTTGCCATTATATTTACTCTTTACATAATAAAAGAAAGGGGGCAGATTGCCCACCCCCTCGGTGATAACGCTTAGGCCACGTTATACTTAGCAACAACAATTGCTTCTGGACGTAAGATCTTGCGACCATAAAGGTGCATACCACGTACAATATCAGCAAAGCTGTCTGGGTCACGGTAAGTCTCAGTCTTGTTGATCTGCTGAGCAGTAGCAACACTAGAGTCATGACCTGCAACAATAACACCAAAGTTAGTGTTCTGGTTGGCAGTACCGGAAGTAGCAGCACCGGAGCCTACAGATGGTAAGTTGTTAGATACATATACACGGAAGCCATGCAAGTTGTCCAACATTAAACCATTACGTAGTCCACCAGACTTGCCCCAATCCATATTCAACAAACGAGAATCTTCGTCTGCTAGAATTTCTTGGAACACGGAATCAACACATAACCAACGACCCTGCTTGTCTACGTTGTTCTGATCCATGATACGAGCCATACGAGCAATAACTTGCAATGGGGTCGCAGTTGAAGTGGACGCAGCAGTAGCACCAGCAAAACGTGCAGCTAAAGGAATAGAATGATCCGCAGCACTACTAGTAGTAATGTTACCAAAGTCACTCTTCTTAAGCTTGTTGCCACCTAACAATTCGTCACTGCCAGCAGTAGAATCTGCTTTTGTACCAGAGACAGTGGTGTTAACTACACCAGCGTTAGCGTGTAAAGAAGCTTGCTTGTAACCTGACAAGTATCCCAAAATCTCTTGGTCGTACTGATCAGCTAAGCGATAGGCCGCACGATTACTAGCCATAGTTAGCCAGTTAACATGGGTCTGTTGCTCTTCAATGTCGTCCAACTTAAATGCAAAGTAGTTTGACTTGTCTACAGTTAAGGTGAAATCAACGTCAGTTAAATCTTGAGTAGAGATTGCAGTACCACGCGTATATGCGCTGACACTAATCTCTGGCTCTTTAATGATACGAACAGAATCACCTGCATTAGCAATCTCACCGAAGTAATCACTGTTAGTGATAGCCTCACAGACTGCAGACTTACGAAATTCCATTTGTACTTGTTTGCTATAAATTACAGGTGAAAAATTACCTGAGTTTAAGTTGGTATAACCACTCGCTTTTGCAAAAGCCATGATATACACTCCTATATAAATTAGTATGGAGCTATTACAATACCATAGAGGCTGTCGTTAAAGGGTGCAGTGCATTCTAGGTGATCGCCTATCATACAACTGGGCCTTATCTGTACAGGTGATTCTATTTATTATTGTGATTGCCTATATGTTATACACGAATTTGTAGAACATATGTGTTACTCGGTGTAGGGTAGCCGGATGGAGCCTACTCTTCTGTAACGTGCCAACATAAGCAGATGATCAATCCACTTACATTAGCTAGTTAAAATACAGTTATACTGATTTTTAGTTAAATGTCAAGCTTTATTTATACTTAATTAATATTTAACGTGCTTTACCCGATACATCATAAACAAAGTTACCACTACGCATTGCGTGTGCAATCTCGTCTTGATACTTCTCGTATGTATTCATATCCATCTTAGCTATGTCAGACTCTAAGAATTGTTTCTCTCCTGAACCTTCTGTAGGAGAAGAACTACCACGGACGCTAACTTCCTGTGCAGCATTACGGGTATCACTTTTCTTTGCTTTAGACTTCTTGGTAATGCCAGCATCTAGCTTGTACAAGTCAATTGCTCTGGAGGCACTAGTAGCGTCTGCCTCATTGTGGTACAAAGAATCTTGAATCCACTTAGGCTGAGTATCTACCCAATCATGGAATGCGTCTTCCTCACGTATCTGTTCAAAGTCAGGGTGCATCTGTAATAGCTTTGCTTCTGCCTTGCCTTTGTTAGCACTAAGTTGCAGATCATCAATCTCTTTCATACGAGTAGATAGAGTTTCGTTCTGATCTTTTGCAGCCTTTAATGCCATTGTCTGCATTATGTTTGCTACTTGTGGATACCTACCTGCCCACTGCGCAATCTCTTCTTCGGTGCTAGGTAGTTCCATGTTACCTGTTGATGTAGATTTAAGTTCACTCTTTAAAGATTTGATCTGCTCTTCAAAGTCACTCTTCTGTTCTTGCTGATGCCTACGTAAATCCCCATACCGCTTCTTAAAAGATCTTTCTTCTGCTGTATCCGGTGTTGCATCATCTGCTCTCTCTTCTGTAGACATATCCTGCTGTGCTTTTAGTTCTGCTAGCTCAGCTTCGTCTTGATCCATGCGTTGTTGCTTAGTGTTAACTCGCATGAATCCCTTTGCTTGTGGTGTGTTACTTACTGCTTCCATAATTTACTCTCTTGTTGGGGCTAACAGTGGAAGAGGTACAGGATGTACCCCTCGGTCTTAGGTAGCCAATAAAGGGTATTAAGTGCGTTTCGCTGCCAAAGCTCCCTTTTTAGCTTTTGCTTTGTCCTTTGATTTCTTCTTAGCTGCCAGTCCAGAAGTGTTATCCGTACGCATCTTCTTAACTGTAGGCTTATTCTTTGAAGCTAGGCCACCTTCTGCTAGGCGATACTGCCCTCCCACATACCTAGTATTTTCTTTAGGTGCGGTGTTTTTTGCAGATGGATTACCACCACCTCTACTGTAGTCTCCTGCTTCTGCTTTTTCTACATCCCTTGTGGCTGACCGTTGTCCTTCTGACTTATCTTCATATGTGTTACGTTCCCTACGGTCGTCAGCATCTTCACTATTCTTACGGTCAGTTATAATTCTAGTGATCTCGTCATTAGACTTGCCCATGTTATCTAGTCGGAACACTTCTTCCATATCCCTTGCTACAGACTTTTCTTGTAAGGACATATTAACTCTATCTAATGCATCCCTAGACTGCACAGTACGTTTCTGTACGTCAATCTTATCTTGTATTTCTTGTATTTCTTGCTTACGTTTAGTCTCTGGATAATTTAATCCGTCCATTAGTCCCCTATCAGGCTTACTGTCAGGGAAGTATTGTCTATCTATTGCTGCCCTTGGCAAGACACTACTACCATCATACGTGGCACCTATTTCTGCAGGAGTTGAACTTACCATATTACCTGATTCACCTGTACTGTAAACATCAGGCTGACTCCCACTACCACTGAACTCATTAGGGGAAGTAGGTGTATTAATACTTGGCGCTGTTAAAGTAGGAGTATTTAAAGATAGTTCGCTCATTTCGCGTATTAGCTTTTCATCTACATCCATAGGGGCTAAAGTAGGCTCCTGTACAGGCATAGTAGGAGTTTCTATAGAGTCTACATTATTACTAGGATCTCCAAGGGTAGTTTCCAAGTCAACAGCATTAGCTAATAGATCTGATAGTATAACCGTAGCTGAACCAGCAGACTCTACTTCTACAGGGTCTAATAAAGTGTCACTAGTATTAGCATCGTTTTTCTGTTCATCCGTAAGCTGATCCCATATAGTTCCAAAGCCTACCTGCTCCGTTAATTTACGACCATAGGGGTCTTCGCCTGTTGTGTACGAAGCCCATAGTTTTTCATTCCTAATAGCTTGCTGTGCTGCAGCAGTATCCTTGCCGTACTTCTTAGTATTTTTCTTTAAGCTCTCTGCCCAGTAAGCTTGGTCATACTTTACGGGTGCAGAGTAAGTAGGAGCTACTCCATTGTCATTACCTACTGTCTCTTTACCACCATCTTGAAGATGGCTAAATATCTTCTTGGCTACACCAGATGTACTTAACTCTCCTGCAAACCCACCCGTCATCGCCTTGGCTAGGTTCTTAAACATATCTTTCCAATCTACCTTATTACCATTAGGCGTGTATACACTCTTTGGCTCTAATTTTCTTTCTTGTTGATTGCGAGAGTCTACCGTCTTCTGTGCTGCCAACATCTTCTCAGCTTCATTCATTTCACCAATCATAAAGGAATCTATGCCTTTAGGATTACGATAGTTCTCTTCATACTGAGTACGAGCTTGTGGAGATAATGAATCATATAAAATATTCATATCTGTTTCTGTCATGTTATCAACGTGCATAGTCTCTAGAACTTGTATACGTGCTCCCCGTATTACTTGAGACTCTACTAATGCAGCATCTAGCTTACGCTGACCACCATTGTCATTGAAGTCTCGGTTAGCTCCTTGATTAGAACCCCCAACATCGACAGCTTCTTCCACGACCTCAGTAGGTGTTACAGTAGCCTTATCTTCCGGCTTATCTTCCGGTGTATCTCCTACAGGGTAGTACCCCTCTGGAATTACCTCACCTTCTAAAGGAGAGCCTCTAAAGAAACGTATATCAATTATATCCCCTGCATCGTTAGTGTACTGTACAGCTTTAATGTAGTCTGGCTTGACTATACCTTTATACGTATCATACGTAGGCATACCACCTCTTGCAAAGTTCTGTACTTTCTGATCAAACTCGTCACTATCCAGACCATCAATAAGATCGTCCATAGCCATATCTTCATCGTCCATAATTATCTCAGGTGCAGCAGCAGCACTACCCCCAATCTGTCCTTCCTCTTCCATCTCTACTAAACCCGTCTTAGCCTTATCACGAATCTTCATCAACTGACCAAGACCAATAAAACGAACTACATCAGCAGGAAAGACAAACTCACCCTCACTTAACTGTGCAGGAATATCATCCCGTACTTCCTCTTGCAAGGAGCCTGTTGGCACTTCGTTACCTGAGATTGGGTCTACACTAGCACCATCATCTAAGAAACCGCCCTCGTTATAATAACCCTTAGTTTTCATTGTTAACTCTCTCTCGTAAATACTTCAAAGATCTTAGTGTTTGAATGGCACCTTGTGAATGAAACAACTCCTGTGTGTTAGTAGTCTGTTCCATCTTACGGTGTTGCTGCTCTATTAAATAATCAACGTACTCTAGGAATCCTTCCCAAGTATCCTTTGTGTTACATAGGGGCTTCAGTAGGTGCAGGTTCATTGCCGCTAAATCCTTGTTCTCCTGGAACTGGTACTTGACCCATTCCTATGTTTCCGTTACCTGCCCCTGTTGGGTCAGATGGTTGAGGTGCTCCCTGTGCAGGGCCAGCTTGTGCTTGTGCTTGTTGTTCAGCCTGTTGCTTCTGCATAATCATAGCTTGCTCTTGTGCTTCTTCAATGTTGTTAGTAACCTTATCTGGGTCTAACTCCATAGACTTAGCAATCTCTCTAATGATGTACTGTGACTTCATCCAAGGTGCTAGAGCAGGGTTAGCCCCTACCTGTAGGAACTGCATAAGACGCTGACTACGAACTTCGTTAGCCATGAGTGACTCAGTACCACGGGCCTTAACTTCTAAGTCACCACGTATACTCTTATCAAAGTCAAACTGCATATTGAAGTGAAAGAAACTCTTGCCCATTGGCCCTAGTAAGTAATCATCAATGTTCTTGATAACAGTCTTGATGCCACCAGCAGCAGCATTCATCAACATACTAATACCAGAACTAGTACGGCCTACTCCTGTAACACCTGTCTGTCCATGAGAGAAAGAAGGTAAGCCTGTAGACTCGTCTGCTAGCTGTCGTGCCTTGTCAAACAACTGTAGGTTCTCACCTGACACGTTAGGATACTTAGTTCCAAACAATGCTTGGCCTGGTGCTCCCCCTTGTCTGCGGAATACTTTTCCTGGGTATAGCTGCATATCTTGGCCTGGTACTAGGTTAGTCTCGTCTACTTCAAAGATAAGGTTACCGGATAGTACAGCGTTATCCACTGCCATACGCATGAAGCCATTCATAAGAGTTTGTGTATCGTCCATGTTCTCTGCTAGTGCAATACCGAATAGTGAGTATGGGTTATGCTCATACGGTACAGCGTAGTAAGGTAGACGTACAGGTTTGAATGGGTTAAGCACTGAACGTATTACACGGTCATTACAAATCCAGATGTTAACTTGAAGCTCGTCAGAAGACTCTAACTCTTTAGGAATCTCAATGTCATATTCTTCTATAGTTTCCATATCCATAACACCCCAGTACTCTAGTACCTCAAAGCGTTCTACGCCTGAGTCTAGCTGGTAGTCCTTTAGATCATCTTCCCAATACTTCTTAACGTAGTTCTCACCTTGATTTACTACAGATTCAATAACTTCTTTACGGAAAAATGGACGCTTCTTTAGATCACGTAGCTGACTACGGTTCATCTTATGGCGCTGTACTGAGTATTGGCAATCACTAATATGTGCAGCATCAGGGTCTGGGTAGAAGTCCCACACAGATACGTAAGACACTTTAGGTACAGTCTTTGTAACAGGAATGTAGTTACCTTCTTCATCCCAATCTGGGTATTCTTTGTCTACAGCCATTGGGCCTTTCATGATACCCGTACCGAACAGTGGCATTTCAAATGCAGCAGAGCGTAGCTGCTTAGTTGCTTCTGATTCATCTAGCTGGTCATGTATCTTCTTTTCCATACGCTTAGCTGCAAGCATAGCAGGATTATAGTTAACCGAAGTAGGAGAGCTACCCATACCTTCTTTAACATCCTTACCCTCTAGCTTAGCTTCTAGTGGCCCCAGTTTAAGTGAGGACTCTGTAGCACCTGCAGGTAGCTCGTTACCATCCCCTGCAAAACCATAAGGAGACTCACTCTCTTTACCTTCTGCTGCAGGGTCATAGTGTACTGAACCTGCAATGCCCTCTGGCAATACTGTAGGGTCTACAGATAAAGGGAAGCGACCTGCACTAAATAGAACATCAGTAATCTGACCATAGGCAGCTAGCACTTTAGTCTTAGTCACCTTGATGAATACGCGAGACTTCTCAGCCTCAGTGAACTTAACTGCATCACTGTATACACCACGATAGTTCTTGTAGTTACGTAGCCACTGATCTTCGTATTGTCTACGAGCAGTCTCAGCTTTAGTAAAGCGTTCATTAACTATATCGACTAGACGGTTAACATACACCTTCTCTTCGGATGCTTCTGTTACATCGTCCAGTGAAACTGATGCACTGCTTAGTTCTGGTATTTGTTCTTCTGCCATTTCTTACTCACAAAATGTTAAGTTAATAACCCATCACTGGGTCTGCTAAGTACTGACTGTTAGGTCTTGCTGTTGCTGGATCATAATCAAATACACCAAATCTAGGTCTGGACATAATGCCATACCTAAGTGCATCGTATAAATGATCATGTGCATAGTTCGTATCTATATCCTCTGCGTTCTTCTTATCCAATGGAATAGTAGGAAGCTGTGATATAAGGTAACTACAGTTATTAAATATAATCATACGAGGTTCTTGGGTAAAGTCATCTACCTGTAACCTTCTATGTAATTCATTCTTGCCAGAGATACGTGTACCCTTAGACCTATCAGAAGGCCTCCAGCGACACCCTTTGACTACCATACGTTCTGCTATGCTTGGGCCAGTATCGCCTCTCTTGTGCCAGCAGGAAGAGTCTAAGACCCCATACTGTACTCTACCATCCCCTTTCTCTGCATCTAGTATCATATCAGCTAAGTCTTCTGCTAATACTTTAGATACATACATCTCTCTATAGACTATAAGCTGATCATTAGGAGCTACAGCACACCAAACAATTGCGGAGTAACTACCATAACCATAGTCTCCAGCGCGGAACTTAGTCCAGTTAGAGGGTATTTCAAAAGGTTCCACAACGTGTATAGACCTATTAAACTCAGGGAAAGCTGCACCCTCTGCAATATCCCAATCTCCTTCAAGTAGCTGTCTTCTCTGCTGCTCTGGGAGTGATAATAAGTTTGCTTCATAGTCGCCTGTTTCAGTCAAATAAGGATTATCGGATAACTTAGCAGGGATAAACTTCCTACGAAATAATGCTTGTCCTTCCTTGGTATGTCCTGCAGGGTACACCATTGGATTGCCTGTCTCTGCATCTGTAGCATCGAAGGGTTCCCCATATGGTGCAGGGTCAATGAACATCTTCTTTACCCAAGCATGGCCTCTGCCACCTGGGTTTGTTGATGCTCTCATGTAGATAGGTAATTCGGGTGCTGTACTACGTAGTCGTGATCTTAGGTAGTCCCATGCATATGATGTACTCCACTGAGTAAGCTCGTCAAAGCCAACCCAAGAGAATGATAAACCTTGATAACGAGATACGTCATCATCCTTATCTAGGTAGGAGAACCAGAGTCTGCCACCAGAAGGTGCAGTCCAAGTCATCTTACGTTCTGACCACTTAATTCCTGGAATAATCTTAGGGTACATTTCCTGAGACTTCCAGATTAACTCACGTAGCTCTTCTGTAGTATGACGTAGTATCAGTCCTGAGAACTGAGGGTGTGTTATGTACCGTAGTGGGTCAGCTAACATTGCGTAAGACTTACCACCACCAGCACTACCACCGTACAATACTTCTCTCTCACCTGCTGCTAAGAAGTCTGTCTGTGGCCCCACGTTGGGTTTAAATATTATATTCTGTGTTTCTACCTCAACCTCTTCAAGTGGGGTAGCTAGTATTACTTGGCTAGATGAATCTTCTATCGGCAAAGTTTCTTGCACCTTTGCGGTGGACTTCGTACTTTTCCGCGATTGCTTTGGCTTTGGCGTACCTTTCGGCCCAGTAGTTTGCGCTTCTAGCTTTTGTCTTGTTCTTCCTGTCACTTTCTTGTCTCTTCTTCAAACCCATGTGGGATATACTTCTACCTGATTGTGTAGTTAACCAAGCGGCTACTTCACGGTAGGAGTACAGCTTCAAATGCTTCTTAGCTTGCTCTAGTAAGTCAAGCTCGTCGGGTATTGGCACAAGTATATCGTTATCATCTTCACATAGAAGGTAACCAAAAGGTACAGTCCTACCTATACGAGGAATAGGAATCCATTCATAAGAATCCATATCTATGTCAGGCAGTTCGTACTCACCTGCACTGGGCATAATGTCCTCTCTTACTGCTTCCATATTAATATCTTCTTTTGTTTGGCGAATGAGGTAGGACTCAAACATAAAGGGGAAGCAGGAACACAGAAAGCCACTCATTATTATTATATTATCTATGGGCGTAAGTGCTTTGTGTCCCTGCTAATTCGGTTAAGACTCTTTAGGTGGTAGGAGCATAATGCCCCCTGTTGTTTTAACTTCCACCTTTTCTGTCTTTGCAAATCCTGCTCTATCCATCATATCTTTAGCAGCATTCATCTTATCTTTAATTCCTAACTGTGTAGGATCACGTAAGGCAGACACCATAGCTGTTGCTGCCATAGGTGCATTACGAGCAATGTACATCTGTGTGTGTTCTGCAATCTCGTCCTTTAGTGACTTGATAATAGAAGTAGTAGAAGTAGATACAGCATAGCCAGCTAACTTCTTAGCTTCTGTAATAGACCCGTTAGCCTCTTCAAAGAGTACCTGCAGGAATAGCTGCTGTTGTTCTGATAGTTGTCTAGCCATATTAGTTATGCACCGTGGGCATGAGTTTTATTAGTATCGTATATCTCATTGAAGGACATTAAGACTGCTAACTTATTTATTACATTAGATTTAATTCGTACTGTATCGTTTGGGCCAAGGAATATGTGTAGGTTATCTACAGTGAGTACCGACTGTGTAGCCATAGAGACTAGATCATACACATTCATAATTTCTCCTGTCCTAGCATTAGTAATCTCTAGGCTAAACAGGGTTACTCCAGCTTCTGTGTTAGCTACGTGTAGACATAGCAACTCAGATGTATGATGATCAGGTACAGTATAGATTAATGTAAGACCTAGCGTAGAAGGCTTAGAGTAATACGTTACTGGCCTTGCGTGTTTCTTATAATTGATCATTAGCTAGGGTATCTCTTCTCATGTAGCTTAACTGCCATAGCTACTTGCTTAAAGGTAAACCATTTGGAAGTCCTTTCATGTAGAGCTTCTCTAATGTAGTAGATATCTGAGTGAGGAAGCTCTGCTTTGTGCAGCTTGTTCTCCAATAGATACTCATACATCTTTTCAAGTAGATTATCTTTAGTTCTGTCAGCTAGGATTATGTCTTGGTTAATCATAATGTACAGTTATATCCATTTTAAGTTAAATGTCAAGCTTTATTTTACTATTCAATGTAATTATTACAAATACAATACATCTATAGTGTTGGCGATCTAGGGTTTTGAGTGAATGCACTGGAGGTGTTGGCGATTTAGCCAACTGTACTGCTCTACACTTAAGGTGTCTTGCAGATAAGTCGTTTGAAGGAAGGTACTTTAAGTGCTTTTTCCCTTTCTAGTAGCAGATAGGTAAAGGCATTTAAGTTATTAGAGGAAGGAACCTTATATGGGCACCTTAAGTGAAACAATAAAGAAGTTATATCATAGATCACTAAAAATGTCAAGCTTTATTTCAGTATGATAGTAAGATAATTACCAGTGATACATAATCTCTATCCATAATCTGTACGAATAGTACTGTGTAGCTCCTGATCTGTGGATAAGTATGTGTATAAATCTATGTGTCTGTGTATAACTATGTGTATAACTTCTGTGCTTTGTTTAAAGTGGTTTACACTCTCATTTTCACCTTCTGTGTAAGCGTACATGAACAATAACGCACACCTAGGGGGTGGCCCCTGCCCCACCTGCCTCTTTTTTAGTCAAGATCAAGACTCTTTTACTCCAGAAATAAAAACATTATGCATCTGAACAAGTAAAATTGGGATAATGCCGCCCCTTTATACCCTGTATAAGATAAGTGTTAGCTAATCAGTGTTATACATTCGGTGATTATATAAGGTGTGGGTTTTAAGTGTAGGCATAAGGTGTTAATGGGGGACTACATTTAAGGCCACCCCACTATATACAATGCAGCACATACACCCCCCAATATTCACTGCCCCACAATACCTGCTACACAATAGCCAACACTATAGATAGACGTATTCAATGCCACACAATAGGTGCTACACAATAGCCCACACAATAGCTATACATTTAAGCTAGGCATATGCGGCACTACCATTGACGTAATTCAGTCAACGAATTATAGCTTGTAAATCATACACTTATAATTTAATTACATTTAATTGATCAATAGGTGTTGCAAGTGTAAGTGTTAGATGTTCTACTAGGCACATCTTATCTAATCAAGTTAAGTTAAATAACTAAATAAAAGAGTATATATTATGAACGTACAAAAAGAAGTAACAGAGCGAGTATTAGCAGCCGCTGCATTAATGGGCCGTGGAGGGATAGTGCCAGTAAAAGTGGTCAATGCCACTAAAGGGCCAGCTGTTTCAATTGATATTGCTGGAGCTGCTAAGGCTTACAAAGGGCTAGTTAAACAAGCTGGTAAAAGCTTACTTGTGCTTAGATCAATCGGGGAGGTATTGAATGTAATTAGGGGTGATTATGATTCCAATACTCTGTACGGTAAATATATTGCTACAACTGCATTAAATATTATGTCTAGGCAAGACCGTAATGACGCTATGTGGCTTGCCTCTAAATGGGACGTTATTCAAGAGTTTAAAGCGGACAATGATATTTCATCGAATAGCGTTAATGTACTACGCAAGCTCATGAATAAGGCAGTAAAAGAGAGTGCCGAAGGTGCCGAAGGTGAAGGTACTGGTGAAGGCTCAGGTGAGGCTGGAACTGGTACGGTAGAAAAAACCCTTGATATTGTTGAGTTAACCGAGCACGTCCTAGGCTTAGTGTCGGATAATGGGCTAACTGCAAAAGCATTAATCAAGGCATTGCAAGCTAGCCTTAAGGCGTAAAGAGTGGTTATATCATAGGGTATTGTGTATCAGTACCCTAGATTATACCCAATTCCATTGACGTAATTCAGTCAACGAAAGTAAACAAATGAGGTGTTAAAATGAGTGGTGCAACTGCAAATGATTTTAAAAAGTGGCGTGATCTAGCTAGTACAGTTAGCCTTGATTCACTTGAATATATTATAAAAGATTGTCGTCGAGCTAGGGATGCAATGAAAGGCCACAATCCAGAGAGAGAAAATTATTATGCGGATATGGGGTTCACTTATTCCGACGAATTGTATAGACGTAATAAATAATTTATATGGGCTATTGACAAGGGTAAGTTCCACTTGCTATAATGGCCCATCAATTTATGAAACAGAAAAATCCATTGACGTAATTCAGTCAACGAAAACACAAAAATACAAGGATTAATTTATGAATGATTTAAAATCTAGTAGTATAAACCCTAGGCTTATTGTGCGGCCTAAAGTGGTGCGTAGTAAGTCTATGACACCGACCCTAGCAGACACCATCGCCTATAAGGTGGTGCACATAGTATGCATAATTACATTGTTTATCAGTGTGCCTATATTTATTTTTAATATAATCAGCAACATTTAATAATATGAGTTACACTTGACAGGTATAAGTGTAATTTGCTATGCTATATGCATCTTGTTAAAAGACAGGTTGCAAATAAATAAATGAGGTATTTGTTATGAAAACTTTAGACACATATTTAACTATGAACTATGCTCAACTGAAACGCCTAGCTAGGGAATACAATGTACTTGGTTCCATCTTAGGTAGTCCATTAAGCAATCCCAAGATTGCAAAGAATGCCAAGGAAAATGGCGTACTAACATGGCCTTTAAACCTAGCACCGGAAAAGTCTAGCGGTTATCAAGTTTGTGCTAGTGCTTCTGCTGGTTGTAGAGAAGCTTGCCTAGATACCGCAGGGAATCCAGTATATCTAGTGGCAAAACAGAAAGCACGTAAAGCTAAAACGGTTTTGTTCTTTGAGAATCGCCCCTTGTTTGTCGCTATGCTTTGCCTTGAATTGCAAGCTGCCGCACGTAAAGCCAGTAAGCTAGATATGGCAATGGCAATCCGTCCTAATACAACAAGCGATGTTTTGTGGGAAAAGTATAAGGTTAGCTTTGCTGGTAGTCGCATATCAATAGCCGACTTGATGCATACTATGGCACCACTAGCTAAAATATACGACTACACAAAAAACCCAAACAGAAACGTAAACAAGGCATTTTATACCCTTACTTTTAGTCTATCTGAAAATAACGATGCGGTAGCATTAAAG
>Ga0208032_1000579_pt1 | contig 19196 bp, 18 predicted proteins | sample MalvirAntarct_66_FD_184254 | JGI IMG/M metagenome (GOLD analysis project Ga0208032, IMG submission 184254) | Marine viral communities from the Global Malaspina Expedition - Malaspina viral metaG Antarct_66 (SPAdes) (version 2) | ecosystem: Environmental > Aquatic > Marine > Oceanic | place: West... | reverse complement strand
CCGCATAGGCTTTGAGCACGCGCCGGTTCTCGGTGTCCGCTTCGCCTTCGGCGGTCTCGACCTCCTTGGTGTAGCTCTTGTAGAAAATCGCGATGGTCGACTTCTCGCCCTTGCGAACCTGTCCGCCAAGTTTCTGACACTGGCGATAGGTCATCCAGTAGGGTGAGGCGTAGCCGCAACCATCGGCCACCATCCACAACCAGAAGGTGTTCATGCCTCGATAGGGCGTTCCACAGGAGCGCAAGGGCCGCGAGACTGGCACACCGCGCCATGGTTTGACCCAGGGCTTGGTGCCTTGTTCGAGCTTTTCGATAATGGCGGCGGTGATGCGCGCGGCAGGCGAGGTTGATGCAGCGCGGCGGGACTTGGTCATGGAAGGTCTCCTGATCGCCGGAACGAACTTGTCCCGGTTCAGAAGAGCAAAGCTCCCTCTCCTCTCGTTTAATGAGAACGGCTATGCGCTATCGCGAGTGTCATCAAAGTGTTGGCGATGATCGGCTCAAAGCGGCAATAAAGTCAGTCGGCTCGATCTGTGCGCAATGTCGGACATTACGGAACGGCAGGTTCACAGTCTCGAAAACGGTATAGCGGACATTCGAATGCGTTGGTGTAGGCTTCCGGGTCCGACCTATACCGGACGCTCAGCCTCAGATTTTCGACCCCAGCTGCAGACGTTCCGCTTTTCCGACAGATGTCGACCAGACCCGGTCGTTCGCACAACGACCTCCAGATGGCCGCTTGCGATATAAGCGGCTGTAGGGCTCGTACCTAGCGGACGCCCCTCGATGATGCTCTGGGAATATGATCTCGTTGCCCGCTGATCGCGGGCGCTGGGCGCGGTGATCCAACCCCAGATTGAGCAACGAACACCGTTCCGCTAAATCAGTTTCAAGCCTTTCGACCTCGGAAATTGCCCGGAATTTGCACATGGACTTTGAGAAAAGCCCGTTTCACGAAACCTACATTCGCGCAGCCGGAGCTGTCGCCTATGTTGCCGTTGTCGATTCAAATGGCGATGAGGGCGTCGGCTCCTGCTTCCACATCGGTAACGGGATATTCGTCACCGCGCGCCATGTCGTCGAAGGCCTGACCATCAAGGAAGTCGCAACTACCAAGTCTTCCTACCTGAAGGAGGAAGCCAACTCCGACGCGATCGCCCCGCGCCGGCTGACAATCGTAGAAGGCCCGCATTTCGGGCCCGAGAATATCGACGTCGCCGTCTTCCGCGTCGATCTCGGTAACACGCCACTGCCAGCGATCTCAGTGAGCCAGCACACCGAGTATGACCTCGAGGAGCACGATCTCGTCCTCGCCGACATCCTCATCCTCGGATACCCGCCGATCCCGTACACGACCATTCCTGTGCAGGTCGCGACGCTGGGGCAGATCAACGCGGTCGTGCGCGTCCGACATTCACCTGCGAGCCACTTCATCGCCTCAACCATGGCGCGCGGGGGCTTCAGCGGCGGCGTCGCGCTCGACCGCTCTGGTATCGCGCTGGCGCTCGTCACCGAAAGCCTCGGTACAGACAAATCGCTGGTCGAGACCGGCTATAATAGCCTGCTTTCCATCACGCCGGCGGTAGATCTTGCCGCGGAAAAGTATGGCTTCAGTCTGAGCGATGGCGTGCCCGGTCGATACTCTGAGACGCTCGTGGCGATGCGCTTCTCAAAGCATGAAACCACCAGCCTCAGCTCCTATGTCTACGACGCACACATTTATGTGATGGATGATAATCGCGACGTCTTCGTGGAAATGACATGCAACGACGATGGCGTCCTGCAAGCGGCGCTCGACGCCTTCGCCGCCATCGTCTCACCGCGTGTTCACAAGCGCGAAACCGGTCTCGTCTGGCTCACACCGGCCGACAATCCTGCGCCGGCTAAGCTGATCGCGGCAGCTGATTCCGCCCGCGATCAGTTCTTGGCGTCGCGCTATCTCGAAGTAGCCACCGAGCACAGCAATTGGCAACTCGATACTTGGCGGGGCGACTGAATCAAAAGTTCGTCCGCCTTGGCTGCCCAGAGGGCGGTGCCCGGTCCGAAGATCAAGCAACTACCAGCGATTTTCCCGGCGCCGGTATCAGCGCCAACATACCGCGCAAAGCGGGCATCCCTGTCTGGCGCTTCGGTGACGGCTGACTGGACGTCGCGCCACCGTTCATGAACACGGGATCCATGGACAATGACGATGTCGCCCTCAAATGGGACCATGAGGCGAGCCGGGCAAGTGCCGAAGCCGCGCTCGCGCAGATTGCCGCGGCTAGGCCGCAAGCGCTCGACGCGCGTCGCACCGCTCCAAGCTGCCGTTCAAGGCAACGCTTTATCGTGACAGCCACCCCACGAAAAGATGAAACTCTGCTCCTCGCTGTCGCGAGGCATCTCGACTTGCGGATCTTCGAACTGCTCGAAGAACCACGTTTCCATGGCCTCTATGGCGTCAGCCCGCGCCTGCGCCGCTTTCTCTTCCTCTTTCCGCTTTTCGTCCTCGATCGATTCCCAATAGTGTTGCTCCTCCTCGGCGTCCGCCCACCGTTTCCTCTCCCGATCGTCATCTTCATCCCGCATGAACCCAACCTATGCGAAGGCACTTGCTCGACCAAGCCCCCCTCATTGACTTTGGAACAACGTAAGAACATTATTGAGCGGCTGTTGAGGACGCTTCGTCTCGTGTCGCAGCACCTTGAGCAGCGCGCGGACGTTTCACTTGCCTTGGCACGTCCTGGGCTTCACATCTATCAAGCCGAGGCTGGCACCAAGGGGAAGGACAGGCCCGGATGGGACACATAAATTCAACCGCTGCAAGGGCCGCATGAGCATGCGTCTCGCCCTCAGCGATTCAGGACCAGCGCTCGCGCCAATCTCGCCGCGCCGAGAGCTCGGCGCCTATGAGGCCCTGTGGCTGGAAAAGGGCGCGACCTTCAAAACCCTGGCCGATCGTTTTGCGCTCGATGCCGAAGCGCTTCCGTCCGACTTCGTGCCCGCCCAGCTTGCCGAGCAATGCGCGGCTGAGGTGATGGCAAGGCTCAAGAAGGCCGGTGTCCATCAGTTCGGCGTCCGCATCCATCATGCCGGTGACTATCCCGCAAAGCTGCGCGACGCGCGCCACCCGGTCGAGCTTCTCTATTATCGCGGCGCCTGGGAGATCACCGAAACCCGGTGCGTGGCCGTCGTCGGCAGCCGCGAGGCCTCGCCCGATGGTATCCGTCGCGCGGAGCGGCTTGCGCGCGAACTCGTCGATCGCGATTTCACGGTCGTCTCTGGCCTTGCCAAGGGCGTCGATTCGGCTGCACATCGCGGCGCGATCGCGCGCGGCGGACGCACCATCTCCGTGGTCGGGACGCCGCTTGGATCCTGCTACCCCAAGGAGAATGCCGATCTGCAAGAGGAGATCGCCCGCGATCATCTGCTGATCTCGCAGGTACCGGTCCTGCGCTACGCCAAGCAGGCACCCCAGCATAACCGGCTTTTCTTCCCCGAGCGCAATGCCACGATGAGCGCTCTTACCGAGGGCACGATCATCGTCGAGGCCGGCGACACGTCGGGCACGCTGACCCAGGCGCGCGCCGCGCTCCATCAGGGCCGCAAGCTCTTCATTCTTGACAATTGCTTCCAGCGAACGGACATCACATGGCCAGCCCGCTTCGAAGCCGAAGGTGCAGTGCGCGTAAAAACGCCCGACGACATCTGGAGCGCCCTTGGTTGACGGTGTCCGGCTTTCGCTGATCGATGAGACGAGCCGCGGGGATCATTATCACCTGACGGCCGAAGATCGGTGCTACTATCTCTACGAATACACCTCGCACCGCGACTATTCCTTCAGCGCCACCAACCAACTGATCAGCAATCTCAAGAAGAAGCCCACCCAAGCAGAGCAGCCCCATTATTGGTACAAGGGCCAAGCGATCGGCACTTGCGGCCGCGCGCTCGGCGCCGCGCTCAACCCGGCCTGGCTGGGCAACGCCACCCTCGTGCCCGTGCCAGGGTCGAAGGCGGCAGATCACCCGGAATATGATGATCGCATGGAGCGCATCTGCCGGCTAATGCGCCAGCCTGCGCCCGACGTGCGCGCGCTCGTCCGTCAGGCTGCTTCGACAACCGCGTCGCACGAAGCGGGACAAGGTGACCGCGTCACCGTTGAAGACCTGCTCGACCTTTACTCGATCGACGAAAACATTGCCGCCCCTGCGCCGCAGGCAATCGGTATCGTCGACGATGTCCTGACAGCAGGAACCCATTACCGGGCGATGCACACTGTGCTTGCGGCCCGATTCCCGAATGTCCCGATCATCGGTCTCTTCGTTGCGCGGCGGGTCTTTCCCGACGATCCACTTGCCTTCGGAGACCTGTGAGCATGGATCGGCCAAGTCACGACGGATCGCCAGACCGTGTCAGCGACGTCCGTGCAGCGACCGCGCTCACCCCGCCGAGCGCGGGCACGATCGATGAGGAGCGTGCCTTTCTCGCTCTCGCGACGGTGCGGGGCATTGGTCAGAAAACCCTGTTCGCCATGGCCGACGACAAAAGATCGTTCAGCGAAGCGCTCGAATATGGGCCAGATGCGTCCAACCCAGCAGCCAGCGACGGCAAGCCCATCTCAGAGCGGCATTGGTCGCGGGTTCGTGGGCACGCGCTTGAACAGGGTGACCGCCTGGCCGAGCATCTCGAAGCGCTGGGCATCGGTCTGCTTTTTCGGGGCTCGCCCGGCTTTCCCTCCGCCTTGCTCGACCTTGAGCGCCCGCCGCACTGGCTTTTCGTGCAGGGCAGCGTCGAGCGCCTTGCCGAGCCGTCCATTGCAATCGTCGGTACCCGCAAGCCCAGCACCGACGGCTTCTTCCTGTCACGCTATGTGGGCGCTTGTCTCGGCGAATGGGGTGTACCGACCGTCAGTGGCCTCGCGGCTGGCATCGATCAGCTGGCGCATAAACACTCGCTACGCGCTGGCGTGCCGACGATCGCAGTGCTGGGCACCGGCATGCTCGAAGACTATCCCAAGGGCTCAGGTCAACTGCGCGATCATATTCTGGCGACCGGAGGCGTGATCGTCAGCGAATATCTACCGACAGCGTCCTACAGCGCCGAGAATTTCGTCCAGCGCAACCGGCTCCAGGCGGCGCTCGGCCGGGTCCTGATCCCCGCCGAATGGAATCGCCGCAGCGGCACGGCCCATACGGTCCGCTTCGCGACCGCGCTCGGGCGGCCTATTGCCTGCCTGCGCTTGCCTGAGTGGCCAGAGGAGCGTGTTGCGCTGGAGTGCGGCATGGGGCTTCCGACCGGCGAAATCTTCACCGTACCGCACGACCAAGGACGGTTCGACGCCTTCGTCCGGTCGGCGATCGGCAAGTCTTCACCCGCCCAGTTGGGCCAACTTTCGCTATTTGGGGATAGCTAGCCGTGCTCGAGGGGGCGATCTTTTCGCTGCACGATGTGCTAGTGACCAAGGGCACGATCAACGCGCCGCTGTTTGAGGAAACGCTGCGGCTGCTGCGCTATCTCAAGGCGCGGGGTGTCGAGCCGGTTTTCATTGGCAACCATGACTGGACGGTCACCAGTTCCGGTCAGTCGAAGCCGTTCCGGACCTTGCTTGAAGAGCGGCTCGGCCCGATCAGCTATTATATCGGCGGCCAAAATGGGATGCCGTACAAACCACGCGCCGATTCCACCGCCCATATCCTTTCCGAGAAGGGCTGGCAGCGGAATGAGGTCCTCTATATCGGCAACACCACCGACGATATGAAGACCGCCGCCAATGGCGGCCTGCTGTTTGTGAACGTCATGTGGCACGGAGTGGCGAGCCCCTATGGCTTTCAATTCAACTCTCCGCGCGACGTCGCGCGCTTCGTTGATTGCCTCTGCTTGGGTCTCGACGGCTGGTTCTGGGCTCTTGAACAGGGCGATCTGCGGGTCTATGCGCTCGCGCCTTTCACAACGCTCTCGCCGCGCTACGCACAAGCGCATGCCTATTCTGAAAACGCCAAGGCGACCTCGAAACACGGGGCCGGCGATGCGAATTTCTGGGGCCGTCTGCTCGCGGCGCGCATCTATTTTTCAGGTCTCGCTGACGAGATCGACTATATCACCGCCTATCCCGGGCACGCGCCGACTTCCAACGAGACGGTGATCAGTGAGGCGCTGAACATCCTTGGGCAGTCGCTGCGCAAGAGCTATCTGCCCGACCTCATTATTCGTCACACCAAGGCGGTGAAATCGCAGACTGCGCGTGCCTCAGGGGGGAGCGTCGGCCTCGACAATCAGCTCAACACGATCCGGCTAAACCCGGCGCCGATCCGCGGCGTGGGCGGCAAGCCCTATAAGTCGCCGCCTGCACGCGGCGGCAAGCGTGTCCTCGTGATCGATGATATCTGCACCGAGGGCAACAGCTTCGAGGGAGCGCGAGCATATCTCAGGGCTGCAGGGGCGCAAACGATCTGCGTGAGCTGGCTCAAGACGATCAATAAGGACTACCGCGCCGTGTCACCAGCCTTCGGCCCGTTCAATCCCTACATCGCGCAAACCTTCCCGACACCGATCGCGACCACAACGCACTGGTATTCGAACGCGATCTGCTCGCATGGCGCGCCGACCGACCTAGCCGACGTCTATAATCGCTACTTTAGCTGGGCCTGGCCCGCCGGTATATGAAGCAGGCGTTTGCACTGGAAAACGATCAGAAACGCCATTGCCCTCTCGATACCTTCCCTCTGAACGTCACTCGGCTAACGTCAGTTGTCAGCCTCACGCTTTCTGCTGTGATCGATGACGCCGAGTGCCATGAAGGACTCTCTATGACGGTTTAGTCGTGGATGTGCCGGAAACACAAGTGCGCTCTCAATGTCGGCTATTGCTGCTTCGGCGCTCTGGAGCGAGCAGACAGCAAAGTCGGCGATCGCTGGCTATTTCCTCAGCGCAAAGCGATCAACCGTGTCCTCGACCTCATCGTCTTCCCAGCCGTCGGGCAACACGCCGTGGTCCTCAAAGACAAGCAGCGAGATTGTCATTTCGTAATGGTCAGCAAAAATTGCGACTTCGCGCACCGGCCGGTTCCACCAGACGCCCGGCGGCAGGTCCTGCCCCTCAGGCGGGGGAGATGAGCCACCGCTTCCTGCGGCGAGAGAACCTTGCGGCAATTCCATGCCGGATGGGAAAAAGATGCGAGCGCGGCCCGCTGCTGCACTCCGGCGGCCCCACAACACGAAGCCGTTGGTGGCTACCACAACGGCGGCGCACAGACCGGTGCTTTCCAGCCACTTCAACGCAGCGGCCGTCAGCGATACATCATAGCGATCAGCACAGTGCTTCAAGAGGTCCAGCGTCATGCGCTGTTTACCTACCTGGGCTCGGAAATCGGTGAGCGGCATCAACAGATAGGATGCGAACTTATCTGCCTCCCGCTCCTGCTGCCGCGATCCGCCCAGCACGTCGCTCTCACCACACTCGAATCCTGCGGGCGCTTGCTGGCGGTGACAAAGGTAATGTCCCCATTCGTGCCCGAGGGTGTAATTAATGCGGCCTGCCGAGCGGATGCCCGGATTATACAGGATGGCCCACCCGCCACGCTTTTTGAGCGGAGCAAGCGCGCCCTCGAAACTCGGCACCGGCGCTTCAATGATGTCCAGGACGGGATCGCTGAAACGCTTGGAGTATTCGAGCGCGATTTGCCGCACATCTACCGGGAACCGCGGCCCCCACATCGTCACGAGGGTATTGGCCCACCCGCTTGGGGTGGTGGGATCACTCCTCATCGTCCAGCACGTCCAGAATCCGCTTGAGCTTCGCCTTCACATCGGGATCAGCTTTCTGAAATCGATGAAAGAATGCTGTGTCTTCCACATCCTCGGTCGGCTTGACCTGCGAGGCGTCAATCAGGAACGCGGACGTGACGCCTAAAGCGTTCGCAATCCTCTCAAGTTTCTCGGCAGATGGGCGGGCAACGTCCTTATTTTCGATCTCCCACATATAGCTCTTTGAGCTGTCGGTCGCTTGCGCAAGCTGTTCAAGCGTGAGCCCGCGTTCCCGACGAAGTTCATTGATCTTGGTGCCGAGCAGGGATGGCATCTGTCCTCCGGTGCTGTTAGGGAAGTTCGGCGATAACCTGACTCCTTATGCTTGACAAGCGAACTCGTGGTCACCATACAGAACGTATGGCAGTAACGAACTCGCCTGCCACGAGCTTAAGGAGCCTTGATTATGGCAAAAGGTAAAAGTGGCGGCGGGCACTACCGCAGCGCAATCAGTGGACGCTACGTGACCTCGGCACACGGGAAACGCAGCCCGAGCACCACGGTCCACGAAGCGAGCGGCAAGAGCGGAAGCACCGGCGGTGCGTATCGCAGTGCGATCTCCGGGCGCTTCGTAACCTCCGCGCACGGCAAGCGGAGCCCGAACACCACTACCCACGAGAAATGAGCCTTCAGTGCCGCCCGCTCACCCGGGCGGCGCTTCCTTATCAGGAGACGATGCGAAATGGCCTACCGTACATTTCCGTGGAAGAGGAACTACCGCAAGGTTCCCCCGCACGTTCTGACCGCGCTCGAAGAAGTTGAGGGCGATCTTATTGTGATTGCGGCCACGAAGAGGATTGCTCGCGCAGACATCGAACGGGGCCAGTACGCCCACATCGGATTGCGGGCAGCGGACGGCGCCATAATCATCGACGGGCCGGTAATGCCTCCGGCGGATGCCGGTAAATGGTCGGAGCGTAATGCCCACGGGTGGGATCGGAAGCGAACCGACTGGCCGATGGTCACGAAGACCTATGTATTCGAGACGCCGAATTTTGGGGATGCAGCCACATACGGCACCCACATGCATACATGGGATCGTGAGGTTTATCAGCATCAGGTGTTCGAACCGCAGGGGATGCTGATCGAACCGGAGGTGCTGGAAGACGGGGGCGGTGATTACGTCGCCATCAAATTCACCCTGACCCCTTACCTAGAGCGGGCCGAACGCGAGTTCGATCTAATGCTACTGTGGTCCCTAAATGTTCTTCAGGAGAACACGGGTGTAACGGGGGTTTTCGCGGCCAACGCCACGCGGGACGACTACATCGCCACCATTACCCTCGACTGGCAAATCTTCCCGCCGGGCACGATAGACGAGGTGATCAAGCGGCTGGCGCAACAACCAGTGGACCCGCGCAACGCACCGGACTTCGACAAGCATGTCCGCAACCGTGTGCGTCTCTTCGAGCGGCTGAACCCCACCGCATATATTCGCGGGCAAGGCGGCTTCGGCTCCTATTTCGGAGCTCAGTTCGCTGACGATCTGGTGGTGTTCGAGAACCTCAAATACGGAAATGCAGTTTACGTCCTCTACGAGGATTGGCCTATCATTTCGCAGCGCTCTCGCCTCGAACTGCTTCGCGACCGCGACGCCCACTTCGATCGCATCATCCACTCCGACGATTGGAGGGACCGCCTTCTGGCATTGATCCAGAAGGGGCTGGACGAGCGAGGGCTTGGGCGTCGTGGACGAAGGTTGTTCCGCTGATAGGAGGTGGCGCCTTGGGTCTGTGAGTTGGTCCAGTTCTTAAGTTCCGCATGAACGAAGGACAGCTATCAACGAACAAGCTACGGCTGCTCACTGACCGCTTTGTCGACGGCTGATGTGACGCTGCCTCAGCACTAAGAATGTTAGCTTTCAGGAGTATCGTGTCGAACGCCACACTGGGAGAATACGAAAAGGCGGCCCGTCCCGATTGGGACGGACCGCCCGCCGAGTGACCTGGACCTGTCAGGAGGGGTCAGGCAGCCTGCTCGGCAATTTCGTCAGCCGCGTCGTCGCCGACCAGCTCATCGGCATCTATCCCAACCGGTTCGACTTCTTCAGAACCGGCGAAACGCATGATTGTCGGAACCCAGGCCTGTGCCCGTTTCTTGACGTCGACCTCGCCAATGAAGTTGCCCGAGAAGATACGCTCGGCAGCACTCGCCAGCTCGGCCTTCTTCGATGCGGCATAGCGACTGACCAGTTCGGGACCACCGACGGCGTCGAGCGCTTCGAGCGTGCGCGCCTTGGCCACGCGGTCGAAGTAGTTCGCCGCAGTGGGACGCCACCAATGCGCGGTCTCGATTTCGAGCAGCGAGCCTAGTGCTTCGTGCAACGGCACCGAGCGCTCGCCTTCGCAGGCAAGGCTCGCGACAAGCGTACGCGAAACGACATGGCCAAGCCACGCAGAGCGCGCCTCGTCGGAAAGCGCCCGGAATTTTGCGAACCGCTCGACATCGCTCTCGCCCGAGCGCCAGCCTTCATCGAGCGAGCCGGCGAACTCGGCGAGAGCAGCACTCGCTGGTGCGTCCTTGGCCTCGAACCCGGTTACCGGGCCAGACGCGACCGATCCGACAAGCGTCGAAGCCTTCTTCGCGCGCCAGTCATGCCCATCGGCATCGGCAAGCGTGAAGACCATGAAGTCAAGCGCCAGTGCGGGATCGTTCGCGAGATGGATCGCAAGGATGTCGCGGCGCTGCATCGCGAGCTCATCGAGCAGGCGCTGGGAGAGCGAGCTCCCCTTGGGCTTCGCCGCACCGCTCTCTTCAATGGGCTCGACCACACCTTCGTCAGCAATGATTTCGGTCTCGGTGTAGTACTGCGGGACCAGTGTCGGCTCGCCATTTCGCGAGAGGACGAGGAAGGCACCGGCCTCGGCTTTCAGTTCGTCGGCGAGTACCGGCGGCCGGTCATTGAGCGAGCGCATGGCGCGGTCGATGACGACGAGTTCCTGTTCGGCCTTGGCGACCTTGTCCTCGTCGCTGTCCTCGTCTTCGAGTACGGCGGCGACGCGGTCGTAGTCGGCCTCGAGCTCGCCGAGCTCCTGCGCTTCCTGCTCGGTCATTGGCGCAGGCTCGCAGGGCAAGCGACCGAGACCTTCAACAAGGTCGTGGCTGACGTAGTTTCCAAGGGTCGGCCGAACCCAGGCAAGGCCATATTCGAGCGCGGTCTTTTCTGCAGCTTCGTCCATGGCCTTGTGCGCGAGGTCCTCGAGCAGCGGGACATCGATCCAGCTCTCGCTGGCATCATCGTCGAACAGTTCGCGCTCGATCCGGCCGCCTGCGGCGAGGTAGGCATCGCGTCCAACGAGCACGGCACGCGGATCGGAACCACGCACCGTGGCATCGAGCACCATGCGGCGGATCGTGTCAGGCGTGATCTGGTACCAGGCGTCCTGTAGCTCGGCATAGACATGCGCCTGGCGCTCCACGTCGGAAATCGCGCCATAGGCTTTGGCCATGTCGAGCGTGATCGTGCCCTCGGCGAGTGCTTCGAAGACGCAGGGTGCCAGACTGGCCAAACGCAGGCGCCCTTCAGGCAAGGTGCCCTCTTCGGCCAGCGCCAGCAGCGCGGCGAGGCGGCGACCGCCGGCCTCGACCTCGAACTTGCCGCGCTTTCCTTTGCGCACGACGAGGTTCTGCAGCAGGCCGCGCGCGGCGATGTCTGCCCGCAGCTGGAGGTCGGCGAGGACATCGCTCGACTTGCGAACGTTACGCGGGCTCGGGACGAGCTTCTTCAAGGGTATCGACTGGATCATGGGTGTTCTCCTGATGGTATGAAGGCGCAGGTGAGGATCACGAGGCCCACAAGCCCAAAGGGCTCCCTCCACTCTCATTTATGAGATTGGGGTCTGCCCGAGGGATCAGGCGGCAAGCGCGGGGAGAACCGACGAGGCGCTCGACACCGGGACAAACAGCCGCGTGCGGTAGCGGATGATCTCGGTGAAGCAGCCCTTGCCCTTGTACCAGTCGAGCCGATCGGGCGAGAACCCGGTAAGCTCAAGGCGCTGTTCGCCTCCGACCAGCGAGCGCTTCACGGTCAGGGAGTCGTGGCTTGCGAGGCACAGCGGCTTACCGCTGGCGATGACGAGGTCGCCGATCTGCTCGGGCGCCGGTCCGGTAACTCGGGAAAGACCGAAAGTTTTGGCGATTGCGGCGAGATCGATATCGAGCACCTCGCGCCCGATGATCGACTGGCCGTCCTTGGCAACGAGCCGGGTGACGCGGACATGATCGCCGGGAAGGCGCTTCCAGACCGGAAGCAGAAGTCCGGTGGCGAGATGGACGCGCTCGGTGAACGGTGATTTGGCCGCCTCTTCTTCCTCGGTCCGCCAGGTGCTGGTGAATGCGGTGACGCCAACTTCTTCCCAGTGGCTCTCAGCGAGTGCCTCAAGGGTCCAGTTCGCGGACTTAAGCGGGCGCAGCAGGCGCCGGCGTTCGATCACGGCCCCGTCGTCGGCGATGAGGCGACGGGCTGGAACCGACAGCGCGACCTTGCCTGACCGCATATTGCGCACGACTACTGCGCATGACGGGGAACTGATCGCGGACCTGCTTCGCGGCCCGGTTCCATCGGTCGTGCTCATGAACCCGCCATTTGCCCGCAGCCAGGAACGCGGCAAGGACGGTGAGACCGCCATGCGTCACCTGCGCGGTGCGATCCGAGCGGCTGCAAATGGGGCGAGGATAGTCGCCATCATGCCCGGAGGCTTCGATGCTTCCACTTTCGCCAAGGCACAAGACGAAGCGTCACAGCTCCTTGATGTTCGCCTGCAGCAGATGTTTCGCCGGACGGGCAGCCAGGAAGGCACCTCGCTGGAACTGTCCGAAGATGGTCACGCATACCGCCAAGGCTTCTTCCTTGGCGACGGGACTGGAGCGGGCAAGGGACGGCAGATCGCAGCGGTCATTATGGACCGCTGGCTCGCCGGCGAGCGGCGTCATGTCTGGATCACCAAGAACGAGGCGCTGCTCGAAGATGCACGCCGCGACTGGGAAGCGCTTGGCGGGCTACCGCTCGATCTCCAGCCGCTTTCCCGCTGGAAACTCGGCCACCCCGTAACGATGCCCGAGGGCATCCTCTTCGTCACCTACCCGACACTGCGCTCGGGGCGCGCCGAGGATACGCGGCTCGACCAGATCCTTGCCTGGGCGGGCGAGGATTTCGATGGCGTGATCGCTTTCGACGAAGCCCACGCCATGGCCAATGCGCTCGGGGGCTCTTCAATCCGCGGCAAGGTCAAGGGCTCCGAACAAGGGATGGCGGGCCTCAGGCTGCAGAACCATCTCCCGCGCGCCCGCGTGCTCTACGCGTCTGCCACTGGCGCTTCGGATATCGCCAACCTCGGTTACACCTCACGGCTTGGTCTCTGGGGACCCGAGACCGCCTTTACGACCCACGAGGCGTTCATGACCGAGATCCGCGCGGGCGGCGTCGCGGCGATGGAGCTCGTCGCCCGCGACCTCAAGGCCCAGGGACTCTATCTCGCTCGCGCGCTGTCCTTCGCCGGGGTGGAGTACGAGATCCTCGAACATAGCCTGACCGACGCACAGGTACGGATCTACGATGCCTATGCCGATGCCTGGGCGATCATTCACCGCAACCTCGAAGCTGCGCTCGAAGCAACCCGCGTGGTCGATGAAGACAGCGGCGATACGCTCAATCGGAACGCCAAGGCTGCGGCGCTGTCGATTTTCGAAGGCACCAAGCAGCGCTTCTTTGCCCAGCTCCTGCTTTCGATGAAACTGCCGAGCCTGATCCCCGCGATGGAAGCAGCGCTTGGCGAAGACCATTCGATTGTCGTGCAGCTGGTCTCGACCGCCGAGGCCATGCTCGACCGGCGCCTTGCCGACCTTACCGTGGAAGAACGCGAAGCGCTCGATATCGATCTGTCCCCGCGTGAATACGTCATCGACTACCTTACGAAGAGCTTCCCGGTACGATTGATGCAGGTCTTCGCCGATGAAGACGGCAATCTTCGCTCCGAGGCGATGAGCGACGAGGAGGGCAATCCCGTTTTCTGCGCCCGCGCTATCGCCGCGCGCGATGCGCTGATCGAACAGCTCTGCGCGCTGCCGCCCATCGCCACCGCGCTCGACGCGATCATCGAGCACTTCGGGGCCGAGTCGGTGGCCGAAGTCACGGGTCGGACCCGGAGGCTGGTCTTGGGCCGTGATGGTCAGCAGCGCCTCGAACGGCGAAGTCCCAGTGCCAATGTCGCCGAAGCGCAAAGCTTTATGGAAGGAAGCAAGCGCATCCTGGTCTTCTCGGATGCGGGCGGCACGGGACGATCCTACCATGCCGACTTGGGCGCCAGGAACCAGCAGCGCCGGGTTCACTTCCTGCTCGAACCGGGCTGGCGCGCCGACAACGCCATCCAGGGTCTTGGTCGCACGAACCGCACCAACCAGGCCTCGGCCCCGCTGTTCCGCCCGGTCACCACAGATGTGAAAGGCGAGCGCCGGTTCATCTCGACTATTGCGCGAAGGCTCGACGCTTTGGGCGCGCTGACGCGCGGCCAGCGCCAGACCGGCGGACAAAACCTCTTTGACCCGGCCGACAATCTTGAAAGTGACTATGCGCGCGACGCGCTCAGCCGCTGGTTTCAGCTACTCTATGACGGTAAGCTTGAAGCCACCACCTTTGGCAACTTCGTCGAGCGCACCGGCCTCCGGCTGGAAAACCCCGATGGCGGGCTGACCGACAATCTCCCCACGATCCAGCGCTGGCTCAATCGCATCCTCGCGCTGCCGATTGCGCTCCAGAACTCCATATTCGACGAATATCTCGGCCTCGTCGAAGCGCGGATCGAAGCCGCGCGCGAAGCCGGAACGCTCGACCAGGGACTGGAAACCGTGAGGGTCGATCGCTTCACGGTGCTCGCCGATGAACTCCTGCGCACCGATCCCGTGACCGGAGCCGAGACCCGCCTCGTCTCGCTCGAAGTGACGAGGCACCTTCGGCCTCTGCGATTGCAGCGCCTGGTGCGGATGCACGAGATCGGCAGTCGGCACGCGATCCCGATGGCCGAAGAGAAGATGTGGCCCAAGCTATCTCGTCTCGCCGCATCGATCTCATTGAGGACCAACGAGGCGTTCTGAACGCTGCCCCACAGCGCAAGGGCACCATTGCCTGCGGACGGTTCGAGTAGGGTATCTTGCGCAGAGACAGCTGCGGCCTTCGCCATCAGCCAGGCCAGCATTGGCGGGGTCGAGAACTGCTGGAGCTCGACCTGTGCATCGCTGCGAACGTGCCGCGGCGGCAAGGCGGCTTCGAGCCAGTCGAACCGCGCTTCGGCTTCGTGCACGCTTGTCGCCAGATCGATGCGTGAGGACTCTCGAAGCCAGAGCAGTGCGCCGATCTCGACCGCGTTGTTGTAGTCGTCGATCGTCCAGGCGCTTCCCCAGTCCAGGACGCCGGTCTCTTCGGCGAAAAGACCGGCAATATTGGCACGGGTAAGGTGACGTCCCGAGGCGAGAAGTGCGGCAATCCTGGCACCGATAGCGTAGGCCAGCGGTACTGGCGACGGTTGTTCGCCGGCGGGAAACAGGTCTGATTGAAGCATGGCAATTCGTCCTCCTGATGAAGGCATCGGGACACGCCCTCTGCCGGATCAGGAATCCGAGAAGCCCTCTCTCCTCTTACGGCGCCGCCTTGCGGCGCAGCCATGCCGTCAGTTCATCGTTCCAGTCGGTAGCGGGTGATGAGGGCTTGCGAACGTGGATCGTTCGCCCATCGTGGGCATAAGCTGCAAGGCCACGCGACGCAGCCAGCTCGCCGCCAGCATCGTGATCGACGAAGAGGTAAAGCTCGGTCACGCTCTCGGGCACGCTGACGAGGCCGAAGCGCTCATTGCCCAGAGTCGCCCAGACGGGAATACCGGTAAGAGCGTAGGCCGACATCGCGCTCTCAATGCCTTCGGCGAGCCCGAGCTTACCGGAGACCGGAGCGAAGAGGCGGACAGCAGCTTCACCGAGCGCACCGAGCGCGCGCTTCGGTTTGTCGAAAGCGGCCTTGGCATTGCCCGAAAGGAACGTGCGATGGACGGCGATCGGTCCCTCGTCGAGGCTGACCGCCGCAATCATGGCCGGCAAAAAACGGGTGCGTCCCATCGGGCCAAGCGGCGTTCGTGGATGGAAGCGGAGCGCCGGAGATGCGGCGAGGATTCCGCGGCTCTCAAGATATGCCTTTGCCTGACTGGCACGCAAAGCTTGCGCCTCGCGCCAGATCCTCAGCGCTGCCGCCGAAGGTTTGTGCGTTCTGGTCGGCCCGGGATCATCACTGATCGCAGATCCTGAAAAGAGCGAGGTCGCCTCGAAGCCTTCACGCGCCAGAGCAGCCAGCACGCTCTGCTGATCGCATCCCGCGAAACAATGGAGCAGGATGGCGTGTCGGCCGAGCGACACACCGAGTGAAGGCGTGCGGTCATCATGCGCAGGGCAGCAGGCCATGCCCTTTGTGCCGGACCATTTGCCGCCTAGCGATTCGCAAATGCGGCGGGCGGTCTCGGCAAGCGACCGGTTGGAATGAGTTTGGACAGACAGGGACATGCGAGCTCCTCAGCATGCAAAGTGGCCCCCTCATCAGCGTTCCTCTCCTCTCCCAAAGGCAGGCATTCGCATCTTTCCTACAGGCTTATGTTCTATTTATGTTCCATTGCGATTCGGATCAATGGAGCACCAATCGAGATGACCTTCCTCAAACGCCTGACTGCGATATCCGTGGCCTGCCTGGGGATGATCGCGACCCCCTCCCAGCAAGTCCGCGCCCAGGATTTCACCTTGTTCGAGCACGCGATCGTTCCACCGAAGACGGACCAGCAGCCGGCAAGGCAATATCTTCCTGCGATCTACCGAGCCGGGCCAGCAGACATTTCCTACCGGGAAGGCCTGTATATGGCGGCAATAGCGGAGGCCGAGCGCCGGTACGGGCTTCCGACCAACCTGCTTCGTGCTCTTATATGGGCTGAATCCCGCTTCGATCCGATGGCTGTGAGTCCAGCGGGTGCTGCCGGGCTTGCTCAGCTCATGCCGGCCACCGCGCGCGAACTGGGCGTTCGGAACCGTCATGACCCTCTTGCATCGATCGACGGTGGCGCCCGGTATCTTCGCGACATGTTGAACCGGTTCGAAGCGGTCCACCTGGCCTTGGCTGCTTACAATGCGGGCCCAGGTGCCGTCTCCCGATCACGCGGCATTCCCAACAATGGTGAAACGCCGCAATATGTCCGGTCTGTATTGGGACGTTGGCAAGCAATTGGTACGTACAATTGACGAAACTGCCTGATTTCCGGCTATTGTCTGAAATCATGTGCCGGAATGAAGACGGACGCCGCTTGTGAATGAGACCCCCGGTGAGCCATTCGACTTTCGCAAGGCGTTGAAGGCACAGAAGCGCCGGAAGCTGAGAAAGGAGATCGCGTTGGGTTTGGGAGCGTTCGCGATCGTATTTGCTGGAGGGATGCTGGCACTCAACTGGCCAGTCCATGATGCCAGCCTTCGTAACGACGATCAGCAGCCTCACACTCTATTCCAGCAAGCGAGCTCCCCACAATTCGACATCTGCGGATCCATCCGGCGCACATGCGTCGTGGATGGAGATACTTTCTGGCTTGATGGCGTGAAGATCCGCATTGCCGACATCGACACTCCAGAAATTGGCCAGCCCAGATGCGACTATGAATACCAACTCGGCATGCGCGCGACGCATCGCCTTGTGGAACTGCTCAATGGTGGACCCTTTGAACTCAGAACCATCGGTAGCAGAGATGAGGATCAGTACGGCCGTAAACTGCGGGTCGTAACGCGCGGCGGCCGCTCGCTCGGCGATCAGCTGGTCAGCGAAGGGCTGGCGCGGACCTGGACCGGGAGACGCGAACCATGGTGTTGAACCGCGACCAGGAATTGTGGGCCGTCGCGCTCTGGGTCGAAAAGAACCATGGCGAAGAGGGAACCGCGTATATCGCGCAGCAAATCGAGCGGCTATCCAACGAAGGGGACGAGGCAGGCATAGCAACGTGGAAGACTGTTGCTGAGCGCTTTGAGCAGCTTAGCTGCCAAAGCTCTACGAACTGAGGCTCGGCACGATGCGGAATTGGCTTCGAATCTGGGGCATCAGAATTGAGTTCGCCTTGTTGGCGTCTGTGTCCCTTGCGGGGCTGATCCTGAGCCTCCAATCCTGCATTGGGTGAGAAAAAATTCGTTCCCCCGATCAACCCTTCGCAAACTTGCCCTAGATGACCTTTCCTCCTGTCCGGAGCTCATCGAGGTAGTCGCTCCACCATTGAGCCATCCGCACACGCTCGTCCCAATGTTTGCCGCGATGGTAGATGCCACGCACAACATTGCTGTCGCCATGTGCCAGGGCACGCTCGATTGCATCCGGATTCCAAAGTCCCGACTCGTTCAGGAATGTCGATGCTGTCGCCCGGAGTCCGTGCGCGGTGACCTCTTCCTTCGAGTATCCCATGCGACGGAATGCAGCATTGAGCGTGTTTTCACTCATGGGACGCTTGGAGCTGCGCGCAGATGGGAAAACATATCCTTCGCGGCCGAGCATCTCGCCCAGATCAGAGAGATAGCCTCTAACCTGCTTGGAAAGCGGGACGGCATGCGCTCTGCGCGCTTTCATTTTGCCGGCAGGAATCTTCCAGACCCCATCGACGAGGTCGATCTCATGCCATTCGGCGTGCCGCAGTTCGCCGGGGCGCACGAACACATGCGGCGCGATCTGCAAAGCTAACTTCGTCACCATATAGCCAGTGAAGTCGTCGATTGCGCGCAGCAGCCCGCCTAGCTCGGTGGGCTCGAGGATGGCTGCATAATGCGTGGCTCTCGGCGTTACGAGAGCACCCTTCAGCATACTGGTCGGATCGGATTTGCAACGGGTCGTTGCAACACCATAGCGAAACACGCGGCCTGCGAATGAGCGGCATTTCTTCGCAGTCTCGTGCTTACCAGTGGCTTCCAGTCGTTTGAGAGGAGCCAGGACTTCGAACGGCTCGATCTCGTGGATGGGTCGGTTCCCAATGGCAGGCGCAAGCTTGTCGAGGAAATAGTTGGCCTTGACGATCGTCCCATCGGCGCGGCCATTCTGGACCATCATCTGTTCAATATACTCACGCGCGACTGCCTCGAACGTTTGTGCAGAAAGGAACTCGGCGCGGATTTTCTGCTTCCGCTTCTCAAAGGCAGGGTCGCCCCCAGAAGCAACGGCACGTCGCGCCTCGTAGGCCGCGTCTCGGGCTTGCTTGAGGCTGATGTCGGGATAGCTGCCGATGCAGAGCTTCTTTTGCGCACCGCCGATCCGGTATCGGAATCGCCAAAGCTTGCTGCCGGTCGGCGTGACCTCGACATATAGGCCGCGCTCATCGGTTACCTTGTACGGCTTATCCTTGGGCTTGAGTGCGCGGAGGCGAGTATCTGTCAG
>Ga0208032_1000578_pt1 | contig 19228 bp, 24 predicted proteins | sample MalvirAntarct_66_FD_184254 | JGI IMG/M metagenome (GOLD analysis project Ga0208032, IMG submission 184254) | Marine viral communities from the Global Malaspina Expedition - Malaspina viral metaG Antarct_66 (SPAdes) (version 2) | ecosystem: Environmental > Aquatic > Marine > Oceanic | place: West... | reverse complement strand
AGTATATATAACCCCGAACCCCGATCCCGAAGACCCGAACCCGAAAGCCCGACCCCGAAGGGTCAGGTTAGATTTTAACAGATTAATTCTTTTATATCGTGATACTGTTGGCCGTCTTTTGCGCTATATTGTGAGAAGTAAGTGCCTGACTTTTTAAAAGGATATTCTGTTACACTCCATTTATTATCATATTGTTTATTTAAAAAAACGTTCATAGCGTTTGAGCTGTTAAAGCATTTAACAGTATATCTATTGCGACTATGTAAACTTTGCGGGCTTGTAATTACTGAATATTTCATGCTGCTTCTCCCTTATATACGCGATCAACGCAAAAACCATAAACGAAGTTCCATTGATCACAGCCTGCCCTCATCATGCTTTGCGCCTGCAAAAATTCATTTGGGCTAACGTAGACAGTCAGGTTGCTTTTGACATCCTCCCAACCTTTGCACTCAACGGTGCGGCCATTGTTTTGAGTTAAGTAAAGCATGATCTTTATCCTTTGCTAAAATAATTTACAAATTCCTGCGCAGACTTACGAGTCCAAAACTCTTGGATACAACCGCCATCTACTACATGGTAAACAGTCACCCCGTTTGAATTCTTTACCTCAGTGATTTCCATCTTTCATCTCCTTTACTAGAATAATCCCACATTATCCCACACCTATATATATGTCAACAAGAAAAATAAAAAAAGATTCGGCGCTGCTTCCTGCTGCACCCTGGCAGCTTTCGAACAATTATTCGGGTTATCTTACCCGGCTGCGAATCCCGATCCTAACCCGGTGGCTGCCCGGAAAAAACTACTGGCTGCAATAACACTGCTATAGGTAACCCGAACAATTCTTCGGTTTGTTTTCCCCGGCTGCGAATCTAAATCCCGACCCCGGCAGCTTGGCAGGTGCTGCTGTTACAACTGGTGCAACCCGAACAATTCATCGGGTTATTTCCCGAACCCGATCCCGGCAGCCCGAATCTTTTATTTTTTATTGAGGGATTTTAAAGGCTGCTGAGGGCAACCCGAACATGTTTGCTAACTCGAACCCGAATAAGTTTGTAAAGCTGCTAGGCGATGTGTTTCTGGGAGTCTAAGACCCCGTAAGACTGCCCGCGCATAGCGCAGAGCTTATTCGACAAGGCTTTCGCTATCGTAAGTTATGTCGATTTGTTCGGGTTCTATGGGATTTTCTTCAGGTGTTACATCAATCATTCGATCTTTAGCACGAGTCATAAATTCCTGTAGCTGTTGAACGATTTGATCACGGGTTAGGGCATCAACGTTTTCGTGTGTTACGTGGCTACGGGCTACCATAAGACCCGTTACCTTGAGGCGGAGTTCTTCGGCTTTAATAGCCGCCCCGAAGTTTCCTGCTTCCCACGCTTCATCTCTAAGCCTTTGCATATCCCGAACAGATTTGGTCACTGAGACCCCATACTTGCTTTCGAGTTCCTGTCTCATTTCTTCCATGCGTTCTTTTACGACTGGGTTATTGAGAAGCTGGACGGCTCTAACGTTTGGGGATTTATATCCTGCTGATCTGGCGGCTCCTGTCTGAGTCATATCTTTATGTATATAATTATCTAAAAACTTTTGTTGTTGCGGTTGCAACCTACGCCCGCCTTTTTCAATCTGTTCTCCGACCTTTGGCATTTAGAAACCTTTTAGCTTACATCACCTCTAAAACATAACCCGAACAACAAAAGATAACAAGCCCATAATAAACCAATACTTCCCATACTTGAACAATTTTTCTAAGATTATTAATTACATCAAGGGGGGGACTGTATATACCCCCCTATAAGGGGGTTGACGTAGTTGACGTAAAATAACCTATTGATATTAAACGATTTTCTACGTCAAAACGCAAAGTTGACGTAGTTGACGTAAACAACCTAAACCATTGAAAACAAATACAATTCCACATCAACGTCAACTACATCAACTTTTGACGTGAAATAAGTTGACGTAGAATATCGTTTAAAATCAATACATAACTTTTCTTATCTTTTTGCTTGACGGTACTAATCAGTATAGGTATACATGGGACAATTCTAGCAAACGGAGACTAACAGCATGACAAATGAAATCAAAAGTAATATCATCAGAGACCTACAAGGCATAGACGAAGCCGTGAATAGCCATGTGCTTACATTGGCTGGAGACAACCACACAATCAGAATGTTTTCTTGCTGGATTGATGGGTCGTACTTAGGTGAAGACCACTACAGACAGAACCTTAAGCGAATAGGAGCCTGCGAGGGCAACCGCAAGAAGCTACGTTCATTCGTTATCGAGCAGTTTACTAAGTACATTGCACACGATGCGAAGTGTTCTTACGGATATGCTCAGGAAGTTATCGTTGATTACTTAGGAACTGAACTACTTCACAACCTTAACTCAGAGCTGATTGACTATGTAACTGAATTCCACGCTGAAAAAGTGGGAGAAGTAGCATGAGCAACTACAGTTCAATGTCAACACGCATCAAAAAAGCAGTAACAATGAAAGACCTTTGTTCTTTGGATAAGTCTTTAAGCAGGGTCTATAACGTGGGCGCACTGTCTACCAGTGAGTTTATGAGACTTGACGGAATGATCCTTGATCGTCAAATTAAGTTGGAGGTGGCGTAATGTTTTATATGGCATATGGAATGAATACCAACCGCGATGCAATGGCGGCCCGCTGTCCTAAAGCAAAACCTATGGGCGCGTTTTACCTGCCGGATCATAGGCTAGTATTTCGCGGCGTTGCTGACTTTGTAGAAGATACAGAAAGCGTTTTACCTGTTGTACTGTGGGATATTACGCCCGATTGTTTACGTGCGCTTGATCAACTGGAAGGCTACCCTCATTTTTACAATCGTCGCAAGTTAAACGGCGCTTGGATTATTTACGAGATGGTTGACCAAACCCGAACGAATTTGCCAAATAATGGATACTATCGCATGATTGAGGAAGGCTACAAGGATTTTGGCCTTGATGATTGGCACTTACGCCACGCAAAAGCAGATGCAAGGGATCTAGTAGCATGAAGTTTATTCAACAAACAAATATAAACGGGGGCATTATTTTGCTGCCCGTTGCACAAGTTTCAATCACTGAGGTTGAATTAAAGTGGTTAATCGAGGGCTTAGATGCCCTTGTTTTGCCTGACAGATCAAAACGTATTAAGCGTTCTTTAACGCGTTCTTTAAAGAAATTGCAAGAAAAGCAAGGAGAAAGTAAATGACTAAACAAACATATAAAAAATGGAGCATGGCAGATCATGCTGAACTGGTATTGATGCGCGAAGCTAGAGTAGCAACCAAAGAAATCGCTAGGGCTTTGAAGCGTACACCTTCATCTGTAGTTAATCACATATACCAACACGAAATACCATATGGAAGAACTGAAACTTTTAACGAGGTTATTGATGCCGCGCTTGCCAGAGGTGAAATAGAAATTAGCAATAATGATAATATTTTGTTTAAACCTGATATAAATAATAAAAATCGTGCGAACAAATGGATTGCACGAGAGAGAGCATCCCGAAAGCAACGCAGAAAAAATACTTTTATGATGGTTATAACTGCTTTTATTGTTTTTGTTGGGCTTGTTTCTATTTATCTTCAAATAACATAATTAAAATGACCCCGCAGAAATGTGGGGTTTTTTATTGTCTAATTTATAACCCGAACAAGTATTCGGATTACATAACCTACAGCGGTGTTTTGTGTACCTGTAGTATTTTAACCTATAGCTGTGTTTTATGTACCAGTAGTTTTTTTAATTGACTGATTACACATTCCTACGTTATTATAAATACATCGCATTGTTTTTTTTTGTTTTGCAATGCGCATAACTACACCCCCGACTGGCTAGGTTTCGCACTGCAACGTTGGGGGTTTTTTTATGAGATGATGAAAAACGGATTTAAATCCCGATTACAATCCGACCCGAACATAAATTTTATTATATATACTGTTGACCCCGATCATAAGAAATGTTATGTATTAGGTCTAGCAAAGAAAGGTAATAAAATGACGCAATCATATCAATGGCTTATCACCTCAACTGGTTCTTTTGGGTACGACAAGCAAAAGGTTATTTATAGAAATTTATGTATATCTGAAGAGCTACCCGAAAACTTTGAGGATGCCTGCCACTTGGCGTACGATCATTGCAAAGATGATGAATCAATCCGAGTTTTACGCCTTGATCGAGATACCAACACATTTGAGGATCAGACCGATGAGGCTGCATACTTTGTGGCTCTACACCTGCTTGACCCAAGCGACCAAGAGTATGGCTTCCCCGAATGGGCGCAGGACGCGTTCGATAGCATTGATAAACAACCAACTGAAAAAGATCAAAACTAAACAAACCCGAAATGGAGAAACAAATGATTAAGAAATTACAAGATAAAAGAAGCAACAAAAAATGGACTGCTAAGGAAATTCAAGATTTGCTTCAATTTAAATCCCAAGGCTTTAGTAATAGCGAAATTGGTGCTTACCTTCAACGATCTGAAAAAGCTATTGATTTAAAAATGTCTAAGCTAAGGACAGCGATAAAGGGCGCAGGAATGTCAGTCGATAATCCTCCTTCTTTAACAAATCTCAAACCTTACACACATAAATTTGAACTTCCAAAAAAGAATCTTATGGTTGATCGCATTTCTGAGCGTAGAATAGAGCTTAGTAAGCAGGAGAAGATGGAAAAAACCATAGCCAAGCTTACGTGGGTTATCTGGGTTGGTGCGATTTGTGGTGTGTTCTGGATTGGTACTATGGTAGGGAAAATATTGTAATGTCTGAAAAAGATTTAGAGCTTCAACGTATGCTTAATGACGTGTTTGCAAAAGTATTTGGAAAGGATTGGTAATGGCTAAATGGAGCAAACCTATAACGATTGATACGTCTCAACGCCCTACATTTAGGCATATCCTTGAGAGATTAAAGGACATCAAGACGCAATCCGATTTGGAAAGCTTAAAGGACGAGGTTCAAGGGTATTTACCCTTGGATCAGTTCGAACAGGATTTTGATGTGCAGTTTGCAATTGAAAATATCAAACGTGATTACATTTCAAGAGCTATAAGCAACAGCAAGACGCTGTACGAAGCCGCAGATTTGCTCGGCTTAAAGAGCTATCAGGTTTTGGTTAATTGGATGAAGAAGTTAGGTATTGAAAAATAGTCGCGCAAGGCGGCGATTAATTCGTGTAAATGTTAGCGCATTTGGTAGCGAATTTATCTAAGTTATGATCTGATATTAACTTTGCCCGTTTAAATCTGATTAAATTTAACCGCCTTGCCTTTCTTTTATAAACAACACAAAAACTCAGTCAATCAATTATTGATTGAAAGCTAAATAAATGGTATAACCCGAACAAGTTCACTCGGAGATTATACATGGTAGCCTCACCCTACGCAAATTCTATAAGACGTATGCCGTTTTCACAGCCTAGTTTTTCGTCTGGAATTATGGGTACTCCTTCTCTTATGAGTTCCCAACCTACAGAAGATAAGTTTAAAGGATTTACTGGTTTAGGAAATGATGGTTACGGAAGTATGTCGCAAGGTCCAAATGATCGTAAACTTTCAGATGGTTTTTTTGTAAACGATCCAAGAAGAAAAGGACCAAAACCTAGTCTTTTACTTAATGGCGTTATTCCTAGAGGTGGTTTTAATATAGACCCTATGAATAATTTATCTGGGGCTTCTGATCCGATAAGAAGCGAATATGACAGACTAAAGAAAGAAGCCGCAGATCAAAGAGCCAACGGATTTATGGGTCGTATTGTTTTACCGACAGAAAATCAAACTTTTGAACAATTTAGAGATGCACGTAAAAATTCTGAGGACTATGATCCTTCATCCATGGCTTCGAAACTTCAACCTGAAATAGACCCAACCACTGGCCTAGATGCTTTAACATTAAAATCTTTTGCGCCAATGCCAACTTCGGCAGGTAATATTTCTAACAATTCAATGACAGCAGACTTTGGTATGCCAAAACCTAATTTTAATCAATCTGCTTTTGATGATTTTATGGGTGGATTAAATCCAGATCAAAAAAACTTAATTAACACTTATGGCGCAAATCAAAAGTATCAAGAGAATCAAAGGTATTTTAACTCTGGGTTTCAGCCAAACATGGGTATGGGTATTGGCAGTCAAAGACCTACGGGTATGGGAATGTTTGGTGGATTTCCTCAAAGACCTCCGCAAAGACCGCAAGGTATTATGGGTGGATTCGGCAGACCTCAGTTTCCTCAGATGATGCAGCGCCCGCAGCCAATGAATTATTCGGGTTACGGCGGTATGCAGCGCCCGCAGCAGAATTTTTACGGAGGAATGCAGGGTGGAATGCAGGGTGGATACGGAAGACCGCAGCAAAATTATGGTGGATATGGTGGATATGGTGGATATGGTGGTATGCAGCCCCGTCCGCAGCAAAATTATGGGCAGCAGCCATACAATAACTCGAACAATTTTTCAGGTTATGGTCAGCAGCAGCAACAAAATCCATACATGCAGCAAGGTTATGGTATGCAGCCGCAGCAAACTCCTTATCAACAATACGGGATGCAAGGCGGTGGATACCAACAAAGTCCATATCAACAGCCCAGTCCGCAGCCACAACAATTTGGAGGCTACGGAATGAATCAAGGTTATGGTGGTCAAGGTGGTTTCGCCCCGATGTCAAACCCGTATCAACCGCAGCAGTACGGAAATAACTCGAACAATTTCTCAGGTTATGGCGGATTTAATCGTTAATTTTTTCTTGGCAAATTGTAACGATCTTTAATTATTCGAATAGCTTTCTCTGACGTATGTATGATTGGAGAAATATCTTTAACCCCGAAGCCCCGAAGCAACAACATGTTGATTGTTTCCGCTTGCTTTGACAACACGCGATAACGATATGGGATTGGTGTTTTATCTAATTTCAATATAGATATATAAGGTTTTCGTTTCTTATAATTAGGAGATATTGTATTTAATCTTGGGTTATCATTACGATCTTTTTTGACTTGCGCCTCCCAAAGTTCCCGATAAATGTCTTGGTATCGCTCTATTTTATTCTGGTTCATTGTTTTAATTCCTTTGCTAGATATTATCTCAAACTGTATCTCGTTCATATTCACCGCGTGACATTGGGCCATCAATTGTACCCAGCCATCTCTCAGACCCCGATGATGTCATTGAATACTTGCGCATTAGCCCATCTGCACAAGCTTTTGTCACCGCATTTTTAATTGTTGTCTCTAATCCAGCAGTTTTTAGGTATACTGCGCATGGCTCTTGAGAATTTGACTCTTGAATAGAACGATATATTCCATCATGCGCACCACCATGAGTCACGGCGCGTCCTTCGTTTTCTCTCATTCGAACGAAATCAACAATGTGGATCATGCGTTGACGAACTGAATGCGACATGACAAGCGATCTAATATCTACAGAGCGATCCTCTAGCAGACCAGTGTTCGGGTTACGAATAAAGTGTCGTATGTCACGATTAGCTGGCCCGTTTGATTTAACGACAGCTCCATCAAACACACCATTACGTGTATATTCTATTTCAAGATCACGACAGCGTTGTTTTCCTGTGCTTTCATCTACAGACCAGACTGCAAAAGCAGACCGAACGCCATCAACGATAGCAGAAGTACCCCGAATAAGATTACGAGCCTGTTCTGGTGTTTTGACAGGATCATTGTCTTTAATCTTTGCCATGTGGTGGTTGACCATCACAGTAGCGCCAGTTTCAGTAGCCATCTGCGCAAGTAAACTCATAAATGCAGCTCCAGCCGCAGGATCAGCGTTTACATCTGCGTGAACAAACGAGGCCATAGGGTCAATTACGATTAGCTTTAATGTTTCCATCTCTAACATCTGATCATAAATTCGAGAGAATTCATCACCCATCAAATATGTATTGTCAAACTTCTGCATGATTGGAAACACACCACCAAGGTTTGGCAATGGCAATATGCGAAGTTTGTGGCTATATGTTTCGCGAGATTTTTTAGGATCAAGTCGCGCAATACGTCTGTGCATCTCGTCTTTATCATCTTCCGCAGTAATTAGAATTACATCGCCATGTTGCGCAACTAAACCCCCAAACGCACTTTGCATAGACGTTCCAGATGCAACTTTCATTGCTAAGTCTAGCGTCATCATGCCTTTACCACTATCACCAGCGGCGGCAAATACACATGGAACTCCAAGAGGTATAGTATCACCGATTAAAAAGCTTTGTGTTGGAGCGGAGCCAACAAAGTATTCATTAATCAAAAGGCTTTCATCAAGCAGATTGATTGGTTTCTTTACGCTTCGCTCATTCTTCCTTAACATCTTTGTAATGTTAAATTCTTCATCTATAGCATCAGCAGCGTCCCACTTCTCTGGCTTGGTTGATGGTATTTTAAGCATCATAACTGTTTTTGCACCAGCAAGCTTAACGTTTTTTTCTACAAGTGCGGCAAGCTTCTTGCCAGCATCATCATTATCAGGCCATAGAATTACATTCTTGCCCTTCATAGGAGAGAAATCAAACTTGTGTGATGTGTTTTCTGACAACATACCAGCACCACCTATGGTGCATGTTGCATTGTATCCAATAGCATTCAAAGCATCTGCGCACTTTTCGCCTTCTACCCATATAACTTTATCTGAACCTAAAATGTTCGGAATATTATATAATGGTCTGGGTTCTGGAATACCTTGGCGACCTTCCATGAATTGACGGAACTGCTTTTTAGGCTTACCCAAATCATCCCGGATAATTTCTCCAGTTAAGTCACGCTCAAAGTATTTTCTTACAGACACAATGACTACACCATTCTCATCAGTATAGTTATATTCGTCCTCAAAATCTGTGCTTGGGTTAATGTTTTTCTTTTGTTCGGGTTTTGAGAATCCACTTTGAGCAGTTGTAACAGCAAAGTTAGACGGATTGTTCGGCTTAACAATGTTATCAGGTGGAGCTACATAGTCAGGCTGCACATAGACCTCAAATAGATCGAAGCACTCTTTTAAAGTATAGCCTCTACCTTCTTTTAAAACCTTACAGATACCACCAATGCCATCACCAGATTCAAAGTCTTTACCTGTAAGAAACCACGGACTACTTTGATCTATATTAATAACCATAGACCTGCCAGCTTCGCCGCGCAGTGATCCTATATAGAATTCTTTACCCCTTTGAACACCTTGTGGATATGTATCTATAAGCGTCTGTAGCTGTATACTACGAGGTACTTCCTTAGAAATACGTTCCGCCACATCCCTTGGTGACTTGCCAAAACTCATTATATTCATTGATTAGCTCCCCAGCAAGTTTCTGTAAACTCACAAAACTTACAAAGAAAAAAGTCTTTGCTATGAGCAATACGAGGCAGAATGTCACCTGCTTTCGCGGCAGTCAATATGTTCACTGCCTTGTCGCTTGCCTGTTGAGCTAATTTTTTATCATATGGAACAAGTTCGTAATAAACTTCTGAAGTGTTTTTATTCACCACAGTAAACAAAGCTGGGTTTTCGTGAAGCTCCATATATGTTTGATAAAGCGCAAGTTGTGTAGCATATACTGGGTTTGCTTTAGCAACGCCATGACGAACAAAAGCCTTAAACTTATTGTCGTTTGCTGACTTACATTCCCATAATGAAGGATAGCCCATTGCAACTGGACCATCACATACAACACCATCTATGTGACCTTTTATTTCGCCATCAGCTATAGAAAATCCAAACTGCTTACCATCTGACTGCTCAGTTCGCAGATCAAACCCTGCATCTTTTATCCATTTAGACGCGTAATCTTCAATCTCGTGACCGAACTGGAATATACGCAAAGTTCTTGCAGTAAATGCTTTGTCTTCATCAATCGTATAATTTAAATATCTATACTGTATCTTGCGCTGACACTCATCACCAATGCTTGACGCACCGATATAAGAACGGCGTTCTCGCTTGCTTTCATTAGCTACAATAGCATTATCTACAGCTTCTTTAATATTATTTGCGATAGGATTTTCATTAGAATGGGATTGAAGTAGAAGGCCAAGTGCCTGTTGACTTATAGTAGGTTTCTTCGAGTGTCCCAATTTTAATCTCCTTATCTAGCGGTGTTGATTCTTGTATGGCAAATATTAGTGTGTGAACTTCTTCTTCTGTAAGATCGCAAAACCTTTTATTCCAACCAAATTTACTTAATATAAATGCCAACTCTTTTAGTGGCTTTTGCGCGGATGGCGCGTTACTTGCTGCTGTCAATGTATCGTCTCCCCTTCATGCAAACCGAACAAATCTATAGCTTCGTCTATTTCTTCGGAATCTGCTTCACTGTTTCTAAAACCAATAGTTAAGACTTCATTGCCCTTTACCCTTACGCTTGCAGTCCCGAACAGCAAAAGGTTTTCAGCGCGTTCTATGTGATCATTAATCACTTCATTAGCCACTGATTGGATTTCTTTTAAGTTGCTTGAGTCATCGACCCAGCACACTATTTCATACTCAGAAGTTTCAATGTTACCTTCTTTTTTCTGCGCAAGCATAAGATACATTTCGAATCTTGGCATCATAACTCCCGTGTGGCTAATTCACCACCACATGCCATATAACCTGCACCATCCACCCAGTTGTCAGAGTGTTTAGGGTTAGACTTAATGCGTGCCACTTTTAGGAGGTTCATCATAACACCTACGTCATGTGGCTTTACAATTACACCTAAGTAAATTGACCATAATTCTGCAATCATAGTAAAATTGCTTTCCATATCACCATGATCAGATGCGCGGTCTTTTGTGACGTATAATTTAGCTGTGTTTAGTATTTCGCTTCTATTCATCTTGTATCTCCATCAGCTTTATTCTTTCGAAAATTATCTTATCAATCTTTTGTTTATTCCAATAGTAGCTCAAACAACATCCTGCCTTATACTTAGTCCAAGAGAAATCAATCGCGCTAATTTGTACGCCGTTTCTACGCAAATGATCCTTTTGCTTGTCAGTAGCCGCTTGATTTAACCAACGCTTACTTTTGTTAGCCGCGTTGCTATCTTCAATCTCACGGAGAAAATCATCACCTGCTGCCATAGCTTGTACTTTATCACCGATAGAAACCACTCTAGGACGCCCATTCTGAGCCTTGACGATGGCTATCCAGTATTCTCCGATATTACCTACCAAAGTAAACCCACTGAAGCCCATAGCCATCATAGCGTTTCCATTTCCAAACGCATCAATCCACATAAACGGAGACATCTGCATCAGGTCATACTCAGTCATAACGAAGCTATCTAATTCTTCTTTGATTTTATTTTGGAACTCATATTCACAGATTGGACATACGCGAATATTTAAAGGAACTTCGCTATCACATTCTGGACATTTTTTTGTTGGCGCTTCGGCGTCCGGGTCTTTGGGTCTTCCATCTAGGTTTGCAGTTTCATCTAAAGCTCCATGAGTAAGTATAGATGTGCCAAAGTCCATGACAACGCAATCGGTCTTAATCGTATTTGGGTATAACTCAGGATCAAGAATGCGCAAACCACGCCCAATCATCTGCACCATTGTGCCTTTTTGTGAGCATGGTCTAGTTAGAATGATACAGGACACAGGCGGAGCATCAAATCCTTCTGTCAGCACCATAACATTCACAATTACCTGCGTGTCACCAAACTCAAGATCGTGCAGCATCGCGGCTCGTTCGTCTTTTGGTGTTTCTCCAATTACGAAATTTGCCTTAATGCCAGCGTTTAGGAAAGCTTCGCATACGTGTTCAGCGTGTAAAACTGTAGAACAAAACACAACGGTCTTGCGATCTCCTGCCTTCTCTTTCCACTCTTGTACGATACGATCATTAATAACCTGACGATCCATGATCGCCGCAACCTCTTCCATGTCATATTCTTTGCCACGCTTAGTAACGTTTTCAAGTTGTTCGCCTACTCCAAGATCAATCACGAATGATTTAGGACGAACTAAAAAGCCTTCACGGATTAAAGTAGCTAATTCAATTTGGTGAGAGCAGTTATTAAATACAGACCGCAAAGCTTTACCATCGCCACGATTTGGCGTTGCTGTAAATCCTACAATCTCTGCTTTGTCGTTATCTTCAAGAACCGCGTCAATAACCTTGCGATAAGTGTCAGCCGCCGCATGATGTGCTTCGTCAATAACAATCATATCAAATAAAGGACGATCTCTAAGGTTTTTATTCCTCGACATTGTTTGAACCATTGAGAACACAGCTTCGCCATCCCAATGCTTTACTGTACCATTGACAATGCTTGTCGTGATGTAAGGATTAACCTTCTCAAACTTTTGCTTGTTCTGCCTAACAAGCTCGTCACGATGTTGCATGACTAGAATTCTTTTGCCCTTATTGTGGCGTTGACCAACTAGAGCTGAAAGCATAATTGTTTTGCCAGCTCCTGTAGGAGCAACGACAAGGGTATTTCCGTGCTTATCTAATGCGTTACACGCGTCAGAAACGGCTACCTCTTGGTAAGGACGTAATATCATAATAAAACCTATTTGCTAGAATAGTTGGGGGGTTAGCGGCTCACGGCCCCCCTGTCCGTGTTCTAGCAGGCGCAGATTGGCCTTGCCGCTAGATTAACTTTGCGCCCATGCAGGAACTGCACCAGTTGGCTGTGGAGCCGTTTGTTGTGCAGTCTGATTAACCGGTTGTGTTTGTTGTGCCGGTATATTCCCTTGGGTAAAAAATTCGCTGTTTTCAGGCGTTAGTGCCACCATTAGCTGATTGCTATCTGGATAGCCATTAGTGCCTTTCTTTACACCAATTTTCGCACAAATCTCTAATGCGTTCAAGTCGAACATGCCAGAGATATTACGATTTTGTTGTGCTTGCGGTGACATGTCAGTAGGTAAAATGCTTCGTGCGCTTTCTACGATTGACTTCAATGTACGAAGACCGATTTCTTTTGCAAGAGGCATACCGCTTGCTCCTAGCTTATCACCATCTACAAAGATGCTGTGCCAGAACTTGCGACGATCAAAATCACCACCAATAATAGTAAATTCAAGGTTCATCCACTTTGCAGACGTACTTGCTGATTTCTTAAACCATTGGCCTTGACCAAACTCAGGGACTTCAATGTCACCAGCCTGAACTAAGACTACAGCACGAACTACAGTTCCTTTTGGAATTAATGTAAATTCTTGATTTTGTGGGTTTTCGTCTTGTGGGACGTTATTTAGATTAAGCATTATGCTTCTCCTTCGCTAGAGATTTGTGTTGCAGGATCGACAAAGGTTAATTCTTTGTCTGTTTTTGGACCACCACTGCTCATTTTCTCAATGAGCTTACCTAAGTGTGGTTCTTCAAGTGTATCAAGTCTACCAGAACGATCTTTAGCTGGGTAGCCCCATTCATTCAAAGGTTGACACACGAATGCTCGGTACTGTCCATGATCACCTGTCAAGATTGACATTGTGATTACTTCGTCTACAATTCCGGGCAATTCTCTACCAGTTTTGCTACCTTCTATTTGAAGGGCATACTGTTTTCTTCCATATTCGTCTGTAATCTCGTCAAGTATACCAACGAATATTACATTTTTTGATCGAATATGCTGTATGTGGGTTAGCCACGACATCATTTCACGACCATGTAAGCCATAAGCTGCACGAGTATCTAACTTGCCAGAGCGATCAGAGCGTACTTCTGGTTGCTGTAAGCACCATTGGAAGCACAATCGCCCTGCTACAGTTATTGAGTCAACAAAAAGTGTGTCATATTTGTTCCACACATCTTGTGATCCGTCACCATACATAGACTCGACATAGTTGTAGTGAGACTCACTATACGGCTGGTCTTCTGCTAGTGATGGATTTGGTCCACCTAAGAAGCAAGCTAAGTCACGACATTCTGCCCATGTTCTAGGTCGAACTACATCAATAGGATGTCCTTCAATAGCCGCGTCACCAGCCTCTAAATCCATAAACAAAGTTCTGTCTGGGTTTAGTGTGCGAGCTAGTGTAGTTTTACCTACACCACTTTGACCACACACTACGATCTTATGGCCTTTAGTCTCTGCCATACGTTGATCGGCTGTAATAATTTGTAAAGCCATTTTATTTATCCAATTCTACTGTGAAACGACCAACTTCTGTTGTTCGGCAATTTTCAAGAATTCTCTTGATTGTTGGTGGCGCTGCTGTAAACTTGCGCTCTTCAACGGCAAAGGTCATCTTGCCATAGTGTCGTGCATCTTCTTCAGACAATTCGCCTAAAGCTCTACGCAGTCCATCTTGATCCCATGAAATCTTTTTAGATAAAACTGCTTTGATTTTACGGTTGCCATCTAAGATGTGAGCCGTACCAAAGTCTTTACCTTCTTCATGCAAAGCATCTCTTGCACGAGATAAATATGTGCATGACAATTCATTTTCAACGTCATTTAATTCACCCTTCAGTTGATTAATAACTGATTTAAGTTCCTCTCGACGTTCGAATAGTTCGCGACTTTTCATGTCGTTTCCTTTCTGCTTGTTACTAGAGTCCCAACTATAAGCATACAGTGTGATATACTGTCAAGAACTTTTTTTCGATAAAAGTATTTCTATGCCTAAACAGGCTTTCATAAGCTTCTTTTTTAGCTTAAATTCAGGCGTTTCAACGCCCTTGGCATCGTCAACAATATCATGCCATACGCCATCTTTATCTTCGCGCTTGTAACAGAAGTCAGCGATGTAGGCACATATCTTCTGATCATTAACCATCAAGTTAAATCGCACCTGTAGCTCAAGGTCTTTGATTGTTCCAGCTCGTTCAAGCGACTTTAGGTAAAGGTAATGTTCGCCTTCCCATTTAGAATCAAACTTGATACCCTGAATGATAACTTTTTTGTTTCCGTATTTGGGTCTTGACCCACGCCGCTTGGGATTATATACATTAGGGAAAGTCATTTATGGGAAGGAACCTCCATGCCAAACCCCGGTAAGTATAAATCCGTAGGCGTCTCTATTGAAGCTTATGATAAACTTGTTATCATTGCTGAAAGCGAAGATCGCGCTATTGGGCGACAACTTGCGCGTATGATCGACGAAACATACGAACATATTAATGCTAGTGTCAAGTCTAGGCGTCAAGCTCCGAATAGCTATGGCACAGTTGGTCTAGGCGGTCTGTCTTCAGTCTCTGTTATAGAAGACTAAAGAAGATCAGCGTTACCTAAACCGCCTAACAAAGTAGCTGCGATATAAGGATTAGATTTAGCGCGTTCGCGTAAGTTTATTTGTTGCCTTTCGGCTCTAGGATCAACTCTTTGCGTTATTTGCAAGTCATCCACACTTATAGGCATAGAAACTTCTGGAATATCTATTGGACTTGGGGTTGGAACAATACCACGAGCCTCTTGATCTGCAAGTAATGCTCTAACACCACCTTGTCGGATTGCTGTCTGTCCACGATTAGCTGCTCTTAATCCCCCAACAATGCCTCTACCTAATCCAGATGCTCTTTCTGTAATTGGAACACCTGATCCAGTTACTTGAGCTACTGATTCATTTATAATTTGAGACACACTTTGTACCGTTGCTTCTCCACTTGTGCGTCCAGCTTTAAACTCAAGTGCTTTTCGTATGGTGCTAGGATTGTTTAAAATGTGATTAAGAGCTTTAAATCTAATACCCTTTTTTAGATTTGCTCCGGGTGCTGTTACCATACCTGTTCGAATAGATTGAGCCGCCAAACCACCAGCTCCTGTTCTGCCAGTATCACTTAAAAACTCAAGCATTTTAGAAAATTCTTTAATGTCAATTACTTGTTGCTTTCCTAACACTTTATTTAACATATCAGGTTTGTAAGCCTCTAACGCTTTTCTAAGAGAAGATGCAGCTCCTACATTTGCAAAAATTTCTTCATCTACAGAACCTAAAATATCACTTATAATTGCTCGCTTTATTGTTTCTCTTGCAGCATCATTATCGCCAAAGAACTGCATTACTCTGTCCATTTGAGAAGCAGAGGTGTCCCTGCTCAAAAGTAAAGTCGCAGCTTCTTCTGGCGCTATTGTACCGTCTGCCAGATTTCTCAAAGCTTTTGTCGAAAGAGATTTATCAAGACCTATTTGAGCGTCTTGAACTTTTTTTAAGGTAGAAACTATATTTTCGTTAGGGTTTTGAGACACAATCCTTTTCATAATTTGGTCATCAATTTTCTTAACGCCATTGTATGACAAAGACTTTGCAAGACTTTGAACCTCACCCCATTGGTCTCCAAATAACAACTTTCCAGACTTACCAAGCTTTCTTATTTTGTTATTAAACTGCACGCCATTAAAAGCTAAAGGATCACCAAAGTCTTTGTTCGCTACTAGCAGTGCGTCATCAAGATAGCTTTTAGCTAATGTTTGACGCAGTTCGTCACGACTTATTTGAGATATAGAGCTACCTGCTGAGTTTAAAACCGCAGATATTCTTTTAGGGCTATCTGTAATCCTGTCAAAAAGCTTACCTGCTGTAAGTTTTACATTTTCACCAGCATCTCCTAAATTCCTAATAATTCCTAAAGTCTCTAAATCGTTAAATAACTTTATTTCAGAACGATAAGATGCGCGAGCGTCTAAAAGTTGACCCATTGCCTTTTTTACTTTTTTAGCGTTTTGGTTGCCGCCCACACCTGTAAGTTTGTAACCACCATTTTTGTAGTTGCTAGGGTCCATCATGCGATCAATATCGCCCTTTAAACTATTTAAAAGCCTTCTAGGCGTGGTATCTTTGATGCTTAAAGCTGGGTCCATTAATGTGTCATTAATATTTTTTCGAAGCTCTTTAAAGCCATTGAAGGTAGTAAATCCTTCTTTTGCGCCCGCAGAGTTTAATTGATCTATTTGACGACCTATTTCTAAAAATTCTTCAGGTGCAACTTTACTAGCACCAGCATATTGATTTTCAATAATGTCATCAAAGCGAGTTTTCATTGCCTTTATGTCAAATAATGGCAGTTCGCTTCCTGTAACTTCCTTTTCAACTCCGTTAAGAGTTATTTTACCTTTAACTTGAGATAAAGAATCATCAACCAAATTAAATTGAATTTTGCTTTGCTTCATAAACTCTTCGTAATTTTTAACTAAAGACTCTAATACAAAGTCATCTATCTCTCCACCAGTTTTGGTGGTTTTGGTAAGCATAGAAATTGTATCGTCAATAGCTTTCATGTGAGCGTCTTGCGAAGACTTTAAGCTATTTTCAAGTTGCTTGGCCTTTGCTGGTACAGAATTCTTTATTACCTTTGCTAAATCATCAGAATTAGATATACCAGCCTGTCCAAGCATTTTATCACGTTTATTTAGCGCAAACCGAATATTTGCTAATGCTCTTTTTTGTTCTCCTCCTCCAACTGTTTGAGCGATTGCAGCAGTCTTAGAAACAAAAGCAGGCAGTCCTGCCGCTTCGTAGCTAGGAAGACCTCCTTCATCCATAATCTTGAGGCCAAGTTCTGCCGAATCTGCGCCTATTTCTCTTTCCACTTGTCCTATAGCACGAGCGCCAGCATTTGCGCCTCTTCCAGCAAGTCCAAATGCACCTTTTGCAAGTTTAAAAATAAGATTACCGCCAAAATCTAAAGTACCAGCTAATGCAGCTTCTTTAGCTACGTCCATTCCTACCTCACCAAGAGACTGCTTTTGAAGACCTAGAAGACTTTCTATACCTTCTTCAACAGACTGACCTAGAGCTGCACCACCCGCAGCTCCCACTGCACCTGTAACCAATCCCGGAGCGCCTAAAATACCTCCAATAATAGAGCCAATAGTTTCTGGAGCTAATCCAGCCAAATCGGCAACATCGCCAAAGCTAAATCCTTTATCTTCAATAACAAGATTTTGTCCAATAGGCTCCATGCCCTGATTTAACTGACCAGCTTCGGTTAAGGCTAATAAACCTTTAGAATCTTTTGTGTAGCCATCTTCTCCAACTATTCCTCGAAGTAAATCTTCCTTCTCTTCAGCAGTTTCCATAAACGATAGTTTCGCTCTAAGACCACTAGCCGCACCAGTTTCGTAATCAAAACCTTCGTCTTCTCCGGAGGTTTGACTAACAACGTCATCAAAAGACGTAGCTCTCTTCATTCCTAGAGAGCTAGTTCTAGGTTGTGATTCACGAAACTTTTTAAGTTGTTCTTGGGGAGACAATTTTTTGTTTTGTAACGACCTAAACTCAAGTAACTGCTCTTGGGGTGTCATGTATAATCTCCTGTTTACTTAAAGTCTGCCATCGTCAAGTTAGTGTTGTTAGCTGAATTCATTGCGTCAAGCTCTGCTTGAGTTGGCTTATCGCTTTTTTGATTTGAGCCTCCAGAAATAGAATACCCAAAATTCTCTTCAAATCCTTTTAATGCGTTGTCTAAATCTCTTTGAGGGCCAGTAACTACCATGTCGTAGACATATTCTACTTGATTTAAAATTAAATTTAGGTCCGATCCTTCTAAACTTAAATCAACTTTAGATACTCTTTTGTCAACTCTGTTGCGCTCACCTTCAGAAATAGTTCTTCCTGATTCTTTTAAAATTGCTAAAACATTATCAATAGCTATATTCGCAAGTGCTTGTTTTGCTTTAGCAGTTGATGATGTGTCTACATCCAAACCAAGGCTTTTTGCTAATTGTGCCACATTACCTGCTATTTGTTTAGGAAAACTAACCCCTTGTTGTAAGTTTTCGATAAGATTTTTTATTACATCTTCATTTTTATTTACTTCGGTTTGAAAATCTCCAAATCTGCGAACCACTCCCTCCTTGCTCTCACCAAGTTTGTAACGTGCTGAAGCTTTTCCACCATAATTAGCGTCTGCTGGATGTCCTGCGACTACTAACGCGGAAGGCAAATCATCTGCTTTACCACCAATTAAAGATACATTCTTTAAGTCGTTGGTCCACTCATCACCAAGGTCAAGACCTTCAGCACGTTTTGCAAGAATTGATAATCTATCACTATAATTTATAAAGTCATATTTTTTTGAAAACTCTGGATCATTTATAAGTTGATTAAGCTCATATTTGTTAAGATTTTCAGATTGTCCTTTATCAAAACCTTCAAACGCGGCTCCGGGCTTACCTTTTTCATAAAACCAATATTTACCACGATTCATCATTTTTTCTTCATTAGCAGCACGAGTAGCCTTGTCAGCAGATTGAGTTTGCAATGCGTACTTGCCACCAGCAAGAGCGCCCTGACGAGCGCGGTCTTTTGCTTTTTGCAAGACTGGCATA
>Ga0208032_1000573_pt1 | contig 19284 bp, 28 predicted proteins | sample MalvirAntarct_66_FD_184254 | JGI IMG/M metagenome (GOLD analysis project Ga0208032, IMG submission 184254) | Marine viral communities from the Global Malaspina Expedition - Malaspina viral metaG Antarct_66 (SPAdes) (version 2) | ecosystem: Environmental > Aquatic > Marine > Oceanic | place: West... | reverse complement strand
TTGGAGCAGGGCAAAGTACATTTGTAACCTGTTCAATTCTTGCAGCGTTATTTGTAATTGCTGCTAAATCATCTTTATCATTTAAAGTTGATCCAAAACAAGCTATAAACGGTTTAAATGTTAATCCGCTATATCTACCTGTTGGATTTGATGCATCTGGTATTCCATTAAATTGCTCTAAAGCAGTAAATTGAGCCGAACCATAAGAATTTAAAACTACAGTGTACCAATCATCACCAAATTGCGATAATGAAGCTGCTAACGTTACGGATCCAGCACCATTTACTCTAGTTGTTTGTGCATATGTAACACCTGCTGCATTATTTGAATTGTCAAAAGATGTTTTAACCTCTGATGATGTTGTTCCTTTCCACTTTGAAACTAGCGTTAAAACTCCAGCAACATTTGTGGCAGTAAAAGAACTACCTAAAACAGCCGTTATTGCATCTTTAATTTTTCCAGCAATTATAGTTGGCGTATCACCTAAAACAACCGAATATTCATATGATTGAAAATCTAAAGTTTTACGCCCTCCAATTACCACTGAATGTGTAGCATTTGCCGTTGCTGTTCCTGTTACGGTCCAGGTAACTGTTGTTGCCGTTGCACCTCCATCTGTAATTTGAGGGAATACATCTGTTGGAATTCCACCAACTCCATCACCAGAAATAGGGCGTAAAATACGCATCATTTGGTGTATCGGTGAACCGTAACCATAAGTTTCTGCAGCCTCTTGCGCTGATGTTATTTCTTTTCTGTTTGTACTTAGTCCTGTTTGATTAGCAGTGTTCGCCTCCCCAAAGATAGCTATTCGCTGACCTAGATTTGGCGTTGTGTTGTCAAAAGAACCCTTTTTTATTTTGTAGCCAGAAACTCGTGAACGCCTTTCTGGTGCTACAGCGGTTGATAATGCCATTGTTTATGTTGTTAATTTATATTGATAACCCTTTTCTGTTAAACCTAGTTTTACACTAGTAAAAGAATTGGCAATGGTTACTCCCTGCCAAACCTCTTGATTTTCTAAAATTCTGACTGAAAAATTCAGTCTAGCCATTGATGTAAATGAACTATCTTGTGCATTCGTGCTATCAAAAACCTCAAAATTCTCACAATATGTACCACTAATTATTCCGTTAGGTAAAGATAGTGTTTTATATTTGGTTGATTGTAAAATAGCTCTGCACATTCCAATAAATTTATCTCTAAGCTGTGATGATTGATACCCACCAATACTATTCATATTAGCTTTTCCAGATGTAAAAACATCAATATAATATGAAGTGTTACCCATTGCATCATGCTCATTTATTGAGCCATAATTTGATGAGTCTAACAACACATTAACCATTATTTGTTCATCTTGTTGAAACGGAGTTGATCGTCCGACATATACGTTAATATCTTCTGAAAAGCCTTGTAGCGTCTTTTGATTTAACAACTCCGTTGTCAATATTGCACCAATAGAATCTCTGACTTTCTCAAATCCTTGTTCCTGTATTATGTTAGTTATTAACGCCATTATTCAAAATCCCCTAAAACACAAGCTATTAATCCAAATGTTTCAGATGGAAATACCTCGATAATTACATATAATTTTACAACTCCAGAACTATCAACTACAGAAACTTTGTGATTTCTTAGTGCTACTTCTTTCCTTGCATTTCTAACTGGATAATTGGCATCTAATAAGACTTTTTCATCCAATGTAATATGAGCGTTTTTACTGTTTATAGCATTTCCATCTGAATCAAAATTAATCCAGTGTTTCGAAGCTAATCCAGTAACATTTAAAGTAATACCCAAATCAGGAGTTTGCAACTTTATGTTTTCCTGGAAACCCATAGAAGTTACAGCCTTTTTTGCCATTGCTTTTGCCATATTAAATAGATGTCCAGCCATAATTATTTATCATCTGCTTTTGCTTTTGCCTTAGCGTCTGCATCTGCTTTTTTATCCTTTACCAACTCAACATATTTCCCTTTTAAAGCTCCTTTTTCATCAGGTAATAATTTACCATCAACAAAATCACCACTTTTAGCAATTGTATTATCTTTCAATAATAATGCTATTACTTTAACTCTATACTTTGCCATTGTTTTTTATATTTTAAAAAAGGGGTTTAAGAAAATCAAACCCCTTTAATTATTATTATGCTAATACTTGTGCAGTGTAAATTTTATCAATTGTAACTGGCATAACTAATGGAGCTGCACTAGTTTCAAATATTCTACTCATTGTTCTTTGATCCGTGTATGCTCTATTGTAATACTCCGTTTCTAATGCATATGGCATTCCTCCAGAGTTTAATGCTGGAATTGCACCAAATACTGTTTTTGCTTGAAAATCATCAGGAACCATTACAAATAAATTACCAGCTAAATAATAATTCATTGCACCACCTGCAGTTGTTTGATAACCCTGGTTATAAGTCCAAATGTTTATAATGAAATCACCCGTTGCCAATCTACCTTGAAAAGCCATACCAGTTGCATTATCCATTTGAGGAAAATCAACATCTACTCTGTTAATTCTTCTAAAATCACTTTCAGCCTTAAATTTAGTGTTAGCCATTAATGCACTGAACGCCTCTCTACGCATGTAAACGTTTGCCGTATTTCCTCCAGAATTACCCTCATCACGTAAAAACGTCATTCCATCTTCAAAATCTTTGAATGGATCTGATGCTGCAGCACTCCAATAAGCAGCTGCACCAACATCAACAATTGATGCCGCTTTACGCTTGTAATCAATATTAACTGAATTAGTAAGTGAAACAATACCAGTTTGCAATACATCTGCATGTTGCTTTTGGATGTTACGCTCTACCATTTCACGGTTTTCATTCATTCCTTTTACAGTTTCCTTGGTCATCATTTGAATCTGAGGTCCTATTGGAGCTATAGATGAACCAAAAGTAGTATCATAAACTTTATCAGCTGAAAAATTGTAATCCAACTTAAAATAAGGTGGTGTAAAAATCTTTTCTGTTGATCTTGTTCTTTTTGTAGCTGATGCATTTGCAAAACGCATAATGTCAACGGCTATCAATTTGTTGTTCCTACGAACCTCTAAAGAAATATCTCTAGTTGGTGTCGTTTCTCTTGGAAACAATCCAGCAAAACCCGATTTTACTAAAATTGTTTCATCAAATACCGCAATTACTTTTTGCGTTATTAATTTCTTGTGTTGTAATAAACTTAGTGCCATATCTTAATTATCGTATGATGTTAATTCTGTTACTGGACGTGGATCGAATCCAATACCTGTTAAAATGTCTTTTAAATGTTTTGCGCCAACTGTTGTGTCTAATGTCACACCTGCTGGTAATACTAGTAAACCACTATCCAATTCACCTTGTATTGCATAGCTTACTTTTGCAGTTCCTGCAATCGCTAATGTTTCAGCATTAGTTACTCTTAACACTCCAATTACGTTTGCTAATGTAGCTCCTGCAATTGCTGGTATCACTTGACCTGCATTTGCAATATCTCTACGTACCAAAATTCCTTGTTCTAAATCTAATGCAGCACCCGTATTGTTTAAAAACGTTGCTGATTGATATTTGTTGTCAAACAAAAATACAACCTCAGTGGAAATATCCAATGTTGATTGTGCTGATGTGACGTTTCTTTCGTTATATTTTCTTGCCATCTTGTTTTAAATTTTAAAGGTTTGCGTCTTTACCGTAAAGAGCTGCCATTTCTTTTTGCTCTGCAGTCAAAACATCTTTTTGTGATTCATCAACTACAATATCTGGAGTTGAGTCCTTTTTCATTGAAGCAATTCCGTTCATGTTGTTTTGCTTAACAAATAGCTCTTGCATTTGCGTTTGAGTGATGTTTTCACCACTAGCAATTCCATTTTTAACCGTTTCAATGTCTGTGTTTGCATGAGCCATCCATGCGCCTGCACGGTCTTTTTCAGCCATTACACCCTCATTGTGGACTTGACCACATAAATCAGGGTGATTGTTTTTTAATTCCTGTAATGTCATTACACTGTTGTTTAAATTATTATTATTATTACTCTTATTACTCTCTACTAAAATACTATTTACAACATCCTCAAACGATCCAATTGAATCAACCATTGAGCCTAAAACATCACCAGCACTAAACATTGCACCTGTTGTTTGTTCCTCTTGTATATTTGGCCTATCTTGTTTTATTGCATTTAAAAATTTCTCGTTAGCTGGATTTAATAAATCTTCAATCATAGGTTGAAAATTATCATTATTTATAGCCTCTTCAAAATTAATGTTCTTTTGTGTTGATTTAGTGGCATAAATACGAACGTGTTTAACTCCGTTTTCATCTGTTGCCGACTTTGGAAAACCTGCAAACTCAATAAACGTCCCTAAACTACCAAATTTATTATCAGCGCTTTCACTTACTATATAATCACAAGCGGAAATGATACCATAACAAGCACTTGCAGCAATTTCACCTTCTTCAACAAAGGCATATGTTGGTTTTTTCGCCTCTCGTATAGAATCTGCCATGACTTTGATTGCATTTCCTGCACCTCCACCACTTTTAGCATTGATAATATGTCCTTGAATACGATTATCAGCATCCATTGTGCGGATTTGTTGGGCCATTTGTTTGGTCCCATTACTAGATGCACCACCATTTTTAGTAATAACACCATCTAAATTAACAACATTTATTAATTCAGCATCATTATTCGAGGCTTTTCCACTATCACCAATAAAACCAACATTTTTAGTGTCGTATAATTGGAATGAGTTCATTTTTTCCTCACTAGCTTCAAACTTTACGCCATTTCTAAAGTCCGTAAACATCTGCCACAACGCGCCAAACGTGTTGCTATCAACCATCCAAGGTGTATTTCCGTAAATCTCTTTTGCTAAAGGAAAGTTTATCATAAAACAAATATATTAAATTATTTTGAATATATACTAATATTATTACTATATTGCATCAAGTTTACTTTTCATAATAGTATATTTATTTTTTTAGTTAGTTAGAAAAAGCCTTTATTAATTTAAAGGCTTTTTTTGTTCCAGTTTTTTGTGATTTTCTCAACTGTACGCGCTCCAAAATAACCTCCGTAAACAACCAATAATAAACTACTCAGTAAATTAATCCACTCGTTTTTAACTGTAAAACCTAAAATTGAACTATCCAACACAATGTAAATACACAATGTAAGAGTTAAAAAAGCTAATACTAATGGACGTATATTTTTACTTAGCCAACTATCAGACATCATATCACTATTCCATCGTTTAGTAACTTCTTGCATTTCTATTTTATCAAACTCAATCTCTTCTAAAAGAAATTCTTTATCCTCTGGTGATATTTTACCGTTTGATCTTATCTTATCACCTAACAACTCCAAACCTTTTAAACCTGTAATTGTTCCAGCAACTGATAATAACTCAGGAGCAACGTTCTTTCCTTGACTCAACAGCCATTTTAAAGCTGTACCAACTCTAGTTTTTCCGTTTATATCTTTGTACTTTGGTTTTGGTTCTGTCATAATTACCAGTCAGCTGCTCCATTTAATAAATCATCTTCACCCCAACTATTACCCTCTTCTCTTTTTTTCATATCTATATATTTTTTAAAATAGTTTTGTGGTCACAATCCACATTAATACACTTTTGTTAAGGGTTTTTCTTGTTGCCAAGATGCAGCACGTATATTTCCCTAAGCCGAATTGTGTTTTTTGCTTAACTACCTATTTTTAAAAACAACCAACAACACGCTAATTAATATCTACCAAAATTTAATGCATCTTTTACAAACCGTAAAAATGTGTTGTTGGTGTGTTACTTATTTATTTAATTGGAAATGTGGCATATCAACAAACTTTGTCCAATCACCACCCCATTCTAATTTTACATTATACCTATCCTTTGCAACCAATTTAATATGGTCCGCAATAATAGTTAAATCTTTTTTACCCCATGATGCAGATCCATTTTTGTAAACGTAAATATCAAAAGCATTTCCGCTTTGGTGATACGATTTCTTATTGAATCCATCAAGTTGGCTTTTCTTTTTTCTGAACAAATCATTTTGTTCAATCGCGGTCCTCAAACCTCCGTATTCTGGAATACCAAAATCAATTGGACTAGTTTTAATTGCCTCAACAATTATAGCAATCAACAATGGATTTACACAATCCAAACGGTTTAAACTTCTTTTACTTAATTTAAAACTCATAATCAGTCCCTATTTTGTTTATTCTCAAGAGCTACTTTAATATATGTTAACTCTTCAAAAATAAGTTTAGTATCTTTTGTGTCTGTACGTATTATTTCATCCAACTTATTTAACACTTTATTGTTAATCCTTTCGTTATTAGTTATACGAATATTAGACTCTGTAAGTCTTGTTTCTACTGAATTACCCCATGTAATAATAATTACAAAAACTGGTATTAAAATAGTTAACAAATTCCCCAATGTTATTTGGTTTTTCATTGCTTTCTCGATTGGCATTTGAAATTAAATATTAAAATTAGTACTATTAATAGTGGTAATTTATATACAGATAATTGCTTGTAAAACAAGAAATAATCAAGTATATCCAAAACACTTATTATTAAAAAAGGTAAAATCACAGACCTTGTACTCTTCATAGATTTACTATACCATAAATAAAGTATAGTTGCTATAGTAATCATGTTACTACAGTCAAGCAATATATTCGAAACTAGCCTACCTCCGTTTGGGTGAAGATAAAACAAAAATACATCTGCTCTTATTCCAGTACCTATTAAGTACTTATAAGCACCTCCGAAAAATACGCAGATGCTTAATATTGTAATTATATATGAGTTTGATTTACTCATTATACTGGTTCTTCTTCCTCTTCTGGAGGTGGTAAATCTCCGCCTATAGAACTGCCTTTTGAATGTGTAGAACCTACATCCTTTGTGGCAATGAAACCAACTCCAACAACTAATAATAAGAAATCAGTAACCTCGATCCCTCCATTATTATATATATTCCAACACAATCCAAGCAATGCAATTACTCCAATCAATGTTGTTTTCCAACTTTTAAAAATATTTCTCATATTACAAATATAGTGTTTTTTTTATTAAGGAACATCATTAACTATATCAGCACTTGTCATGTTATTCATCAACAACATTACAAATCCAAAACTATCATTTAGGACTGGGTATGTGTCACCATCCCCCATCCTGTAACCAGTTGTAGGAGGTGTTGTTAATGTGCTCATATCAAAAGGAAATCCACCGTTATATAAATCCTCTGTAGACTTGACATCAAAAATATAAACCTCGTCTATTTTACAATCGTTTTTCAACCAATCATTACCTCCAGATCTTTTACCCATTTGCAATACATTACTATCTATAGAAGAACTCCAGCCAAAATTACCGTTACTATCTGAAGTCGATTGACTTACATTGTCAATACTTATATCAAATCTACTATAGTAATCATTAATAGATCCACTAGAAGATCCCGTAGTACCTCCATCATATCTGAATTTTAAATGTTTCCATGTGTTTAAAACTAATGAGTTATTAGAAGTTTTTAACCTTACAAAATTGTTTTTACTTCCATATTCCATGTAAACAGCCTGTTCACTTCCTTTGTAGTATATCCATATATGACCACCGTTATCATGATCCCCATCTCCAAAGTAAAAAATCGTTTGCTTTGCTCCACCTGTATGTGTCCCTGGTTTAAACCACAATGAAACAGTCCAAGCATCAGAAACACCAGAACCATTTGAGTCCCTACCCAAAGAAGTTGATAAATTAGAAGCAAAAGGAGTATTTAAATAGTCATTTTGAACAAATTTTATACTCTTAGTGTTTGAAAATGGCGGATTAGACACTGTAAGCACTAAAGTTTCAGAATCCATTCCATTATAATTTATAGCCTTATGAGGTATATTATAAGTCCCTAAGTTAAGATTTGACCCTCCTATTAATTTACGCACATTACCTGAAACAGTAGTTATCCCAGGTACATTTGTTAAATCCCATTCATAACCAACCCCATATAAAGCAGTCATTTCAAAATTTAAAGTTTCTCCTGTTGTTAGTTCTGCTGTTAATTGTGATGTTATAACAGGTATATTTGTAAACGGCGTTCCACTACTTGCAAAAATTGCGTTTAATGAATTTGTCGTATCTACTGAATTTGTACCATATGGATCATCGTTTTCATCTATAAATTCATCATACCTAGTATTTGAAACCAAATCTAAACTTCTGGCTAAATCTAAGATGTTTACATTGTCTACATCCACCATGCTCTGTGATGCTTGAAGGCTGTTTAAAAATTGAACTCCGTTTGCATCCTCTATAAATATAGCATTTGCATTTATGTCTTTGTATATCTTTACCATAATTAATATATAAAATATTTAACTGCTATACCATTATTAACCAATGTCCCTGTGGTGCTTAACTTAACCTGTAGCCTTGCCCCTCCTAATCTTGTGTTTTCATCTCCTATATATATATAGTTAGTCCCTACTTCTTTATAAGAAACACCAGAACCCCTGTCTAATCTAGGGATCGGCAATTCTAAAGGGTATTCAGACCCAGATTCACCTACAAAATATCTCATTTCTAAACTTGCATTGTTTGTGTCTGGTATAATATTAAAATCATGCCTTAAAAATAAATCATCATTAATTTTAAAGTCAGAAAATATAAGTTCACCTGTTAAAGGATTTAATAATTCTGATATACCTCCTGCTAACACACCTGTACACCTATTAGAAAACAACCCTAGACCATCGTTAGGAATATCAGTCCATGTATCTGCCACAAGTGAAATAGCTCCTGTTGTATCGTTATAATCTATCCACGAACTAAAACCTGAAGCTCCCCCGCTCGCTTGCGGGCTAGACTTTCCCAGCTCACTATCCAAATAACCATAAAGAATAGTTAAACTAACAAAAGCATCACCATTCTCATCAAGTAAAACACTAGTTAAAAAACTATCTTTTTCGCCAGCCTTACTGTTAAACTCACCCTCTAATCCGAAAAAATTAATCGTTGGATCTAATTCTGTTTCATTGTAAATCTGATATCTTACATCCTTTGATGGATGTCGAGAGTGTTCAGTACCATCATCATCCTTAATAATTAAAAAAAAGTTTCCCGAAATTTTTAATCTATACATATCTATTGGTTATTATATTTTTATTCTAACTTCTCCTGTAACAGTTTTATACATGTCATCAGCTATTAACCCCCCAACTCCAGCGGCAGTGTCATCAGAATATGTAGGTATTACTATATTAACTGTATTTGTTTTAAACGTTGCTTTAGCTACTCCGCTGGATTGTATAATGACGTCTTTACCTCTAATTATAATGTCTTTCCAAATAGCTCCTATTCTCTTAAATGCAGTAAAGTAAGCAATACCACTATTATAATCTATCTCTATACCCTCACCTGTTGGTGCAGGAGAGAAAGTACCACTTATTTCTAAACCATTATTAATTTTAGTTTTCTCTTCAAATGTATTTTCTCCTTCAAACGTATTATCTAACTGCAATATACTTTCAGCTTTTAAATCAATAACAACTTTAAAAGCATCATAAACAGAGTTGTATATTTGCCTGTAACCTATATCGTTAGGATGAACATTATCTACGCCAACATTATCTATATCATAGAAATCATTAGTTTTAACAATAAAGATAGGGTACGAATCATTAAATAACCCTACTACATTATTAAGCTCTGTGTTTAACTCATTTATTATTAAGTCGCTTGCATTAGATGGAGCTGTTGCATACCCAGCAGCATTTAACCTTGCAGTTTCTAGCATTATTATTGGTGAGCAAAACTTAGGTTGTTTTAAGTGACCAAAATAATTAATTGGCAAATTGTTTGTATCCGTATGCGTTACCCTTATTGTATGCTCTTTATCTTCTAATCCCTCAAAGTATAATATAAAAGGGGATAGAGTATTACTGTCTGCGCCATCACTTATACCATCAGTTTTGTTATTTAAACTATACGATACAGCTGCTCCCCCATCAATACTTACATCAAATGAACCGTGAACTTGAGCCACACCGTCACTACAGATCATAGCTAGCACTAAATTGCTATCTTTAAATGTATATTCCATGTAGTTACCTGAAACCTGAGAGTATTTACCGAAATTCTTACCGCCTACACTTGCACTATTATAATTAATCCATGTACCGCTTAATACTAAGTTTGAATCAACAATACTTGTATCTAAAAACCTATCTAGGAATTGATTACAAATAATAGCTTTGTATCCATTAGTTATTTTACTCATGGTTTTTACCCCATTACCTCCTCTTCTTACATCGTTTAATCCAACTAATAAAGAAGTTAAAGTATTATCTATAGGATTTATATTTGCATTATGTAGTTGAGCACTTTTTTGAATGCCTCTTCCTCCAATAGCTCTATTTGTGTTTGTTAAATCATACAAATCACTGAATAGTTCAGTATAATCATTTCCTGCCGTTGCACCTTGTCCAGCTGTTATACTGTCACCATAAGACTCATAAGTCTTAGTGCTTAAAGTTTTTGAATCTGATTCAGTTGGAGATACACCATCAACCGATGTTTGAAACCAATCAACACCAACTCCAGGCTCTGAGTTTTTACCTGTTGTATTAGTATATTCTTTTGAATTATGACCTACAACATCACCAACCCTAGAGCGTAAATTTGCATTCCACGTTACCGTTTTATTTTCTGTCTTCTGTATTATTTGTGTCATCTTCTACTATTGGTATTAATGTTTCCTCTTCTAATGATTTACTGAAATTTTCATTCCAATCTCCATATCCTAAAATCTCAGTCGCTTGATCTCTACTAATTAATGCAGTTGTATCATCACTACCTAATGCAGCTCTAACGGCTTTAACTTCTTTTAATGGATCTATGTGTGGCATCTTTTTGCCAAAGAATCTAGCATTTGAATACGCATCAATAACCATAAAGTTACCTTTATTCAAAGCATTTAAAAACCCTGGAGCAACAATTGTATTATCTAAAACATGATATTCTAAAAATGCCCTGTAAAAATTATGATAAAATTTCTTTGCAAATTTCTGTCTGCAAACCTCAACTATATGTTCCCAACTATTAATTGCGGCCCTACTTGATGAATAACTTTGTTCATAGTATTGTAATGCAACCTCTGGTGGAATATCAACAGATGCACACAATGAATAAAAAACAGATTTAAAAAATTCAGGATATTGTGTTTCCGTTTCTCCTGCAAAGCTTTTTACCTTTGCCCCCATTGGCATATTGTAAACTTGATTACTAGTTGCCTGTTGGATTGCATTTCCTGTTCTACCAGATTTATCAAAATCAGAAATTTCCTCTGCAACTCCCTCAACAGCTTTTTTAGAACCAAAATTACTAATTGGATTTTCACCAGTACTATCCTTATCATGTTCAATTGTGTAAATTAAATTGGCTGTTTGTTCTGCTTTTGATACACTTGCCTCAGAATAACGATCCAATTTCGATATCTTTTCCATTATAGAAGAAATAAAAGGAATACCACGAACACTATCAATCCTGTGTTTTGTTCCGTATATCATCCAAGCCATATTCAAACCACGACTATTTACCGCCTCTACTCGTTCGAATTTCTTAAACAATGTATTTGTATCTTCATTATTTTTAACCACGTAAAAAGCAACATGCGACCCTTTAGCATCTAATTCAATACCATGCTTGATAATGTTACCTGATTTTTTACTCTTCAATATGTCATTTCCCTCAACTGGAGTTTCTACATGCTGACCATCCACAACCTGCATATTAACACCAAAATCATCAACTCTTAAAATACACAAAGTATCACCACCTAAAAATGCAGATTTTAAAGCCTCGTTTGCTTTTTCATGGAACCAATCGTTTTTGTGATAATCAGAATGTTTTGAGTTTGAATATAAATTAAATAAAGCCTCAGTATTTTTTTGAAACAATTTTAAATCCTCATCAATACCAAACATTCCCAAAACAACTTTGTTTGGTTCAGCTTGCAACTTTAATCCACTCCCTAAAATCCACTTGAAAAACTTTCCTGTAATTATACCAACTAAATCTGTTTTTAATTGTAAATCATAAGACCTTAAACGTAATTTAATATGGTCTGGTGTAGTGTCTAAAACAGCACCTAATTCACCATCAGTTTTTTCACCATCATAAACATCTGTAATTATAGGGTTATTCTTTGAATAACCACGATCAGCCATATAATTACCCTCTAATGTGGCATTATTAAACAAACCTTTAATATTATCTAAAAACCCCATACTAATAATTTTTTCTACCTCTTAATACAACACCTCTACCATTGTATCTGTTAACATAAATTTGTTTTATCTGCTCTAACCCAATAACACCGTTTTTAATTTCGGCAATTGATCTAAAACCTGTCGTAATTTTCATCTGACCATCATCCATGCTCAATGATGCAGTTCCTGAATTAGAAATGCTAGTAATTGTTTCTAATAATAAAGCATCAATAAGCGCGTTAATAGCTGTGATCTTTGCTAAAATAGATGTTTTACTATCTACGTATTGTGTCATTGTACAATCCATAAAAACAAAAATACAAAAAATAAAACTAAAAAGGTAAATTATCGTTTACTATTCCATCACATACAAATTTTTTACCATCAATTATTATATGTTGCCTGTGATTCTTAGCTCCATTATAACTTATATTATTAAATTTAACATAATTTGAAATGGTTTTTAAATCTAATTTATGCGCTGATAGTTCAATAATTTGCACCAACTCCTGTTTGGTAAATTCCTGATCAATTTTTAAAAGGGTTTCCGCTATTGACTTCATAAGGTGCAAATTATTGAATGGTGTTTATTTACTTGTTACCTGTAATTAAAAAAGGCACTTACTCGGTCGGCTCAATATTACGCTCTTTAATCTCAACTAATAAAGGGTTTTTATGTTTGCTGTTTTTGTAAGGAAAAACTAAATTATTAGTGTTTGCGTATTTATTAACTAATTGTTTACTAATAATACATTTATTTTTATTAGAAGATATAAATACTTCTTTAGTTACAGTATCAGTAATGTAAACGTCTTTATTATTTCTTTTGCTAAATTTATTTACAGTATTTTTTAAATAAGTTTCTTTTTTTTGAACAGACCTACATTTTAAACAAGTGTTCCTGCCATAAGAACCAAAGTCTTTTTGAGTCTTTAATTCATTACAAACTTTACATCTTCTATGAGTGGTTCGTTTATTTTTTATTATTGCTGTTTCTTTAGTGTATTTATGGTGTTTTTTTCTCGCTTCTTCTAAATGTTTTACATTACCTAATTCGATACTTATTTTATAAGATTTCCCTTTTATTTTATTATATGATAAATTACAAAGTCTATTGTCTTTTTGAATTTTGTTTTTATGATAAACTTCATCGTTTAAATTATCGTTTTGTAAATTAGGATTAAAAGAGTAAAAAATAAAAGCAGAAACGTTTATAGATGTTACTATATTATTTTGGCTTAAAGGGCAAGTTAATCTACCATCAGGCACTAAAACTTGTTTTCTTATCTTTTCCTTTACCCATCTTTCAGATTTTCCATTAGGAACATATCTCCCTAAACTTTTAATCCTTCCTAAATTAGATACTTCATAAACACCATCAAAACCTAAAGCATCAACCCATATTTCATCATCTAAATCTTCAAGTGTAGAATTGTTGTATATTTTGCTTCCTACGTCAGCAATGCCTTTTTTAAAAACAGGTAACACCGTATATAATTTATTGCTATCCCTTATCATATTTAAAGTTTTTTACTATTTATTAAAGTCATTTATTAATCAAAGTTCCTGCTTATTTACACGCAACAAACCATATACACGTACGTTATAGTCCATTATGTTAAAATTCACCTTTTTCCATCATGTCAAGGCATCTATAACACTTGCTTTCTCCTATTTTTCTATCTTTTGGGCATTCACATAACGGCGCGATAACAGTATGTATATTTAATTGCTCTTTTTTTCCGTTATCCAAGCCAAGTAAATATATTTTATTCATATAATGTAATATATAGTGTTCTTGATTAACTCTATTTGCTAATAATTTAGCTATTTCTTTTACTTTCATTTCTATTTTTTTAGTTATTATTCACACAACTAACCATACACTTAACATTATATACAATACTATTTTTTACCACCAACTAGTACGGCTTCAATAAGTAAATCCTGTATGTAGTTCTTTAAATCTTTGTTTGCTTTAACAGCTAATATCTTTAACGGTTGCACTATCTCTTCTGGTATGTCAATTAGTTTTCTCATTTTTTAATTTTATTGTACATCGTTTCAAAATCCGTACTAGTCAATTTTAATTCTTTTCTCATTTCATAAACTAAATCTCCAAACACTTTTCGTTTCATAAAGTCACTTTCAATAATATCATAGTAAAGATTTTCAAATTGTGTTTGAGTTGCCATATTGTTTGTTTTAGTTTTTTATTCCTTATGGTGTAAATATATACTATATATACGTTAGTACCAAATAAAATGGCGGTTACTTTTAATTTTATCAAATTAATTTGCCTACCCTCAAAATAGTAAAGTAAATAACAATAAATATAAATGAATGATAGAGGGGCTCGAACCCTCAGAACTTTTTACAGTCCTATCCAATTCCTCAGATGTGTTATCCATTTGCACCACATCACTCATTATATTTTAACCGTTAGGGTGCATTAGTTCTTGCAAAACCCCGAACTGCATTTTATATAATCCGCAAACTCTCTACTTCTTGTTTCATCGGCAGTTTCTAGTTTTACAGTAAATCCTTCGTTTGTAAATTCAGTAAATTCTTTTTCCGTTTGCTTATCTATGTAGTCTATGTGTCCAGCTAATATAAATCCGTTACACTTCTCACATATTGCCACTTTGCTAATTTTTCCTTCTGTTCTCATTTTAAGTAACGCACCCTAACACTTTGTATAATTAATAGCCTAGTTAAGGTGTCTTTTTAAAGGCTATTACTGTTTAATTAATTTGTTGTTTATCTACTAAATTCTGTGCGTATTGTCGGCTACTAACCATACAATAAACGTTAGCAACAATGCTTTGCTTTCATTTCTTCTATCCATTCTATTGCGTGTGGTACACATTTTCCATGGCTTTCGCATTCTGGAATAGCATCTAATACTCTTTGTCTTTCATTTAATAGTTTGTCAGTAACTTCAAGTTCGTGCTTTAAATCCGCACAGTTGCTAACATCAAATAAAATCAATAACTCATCTTTAGCTTTTTCCCTATCAAATTCTATTGACTCTGTAAAAACATTTTCTAGTATTTCTATAATCTTTTCTTCCATCGTTACTATTTTTATTTTAATTCATTAGCGTTTATTGCTCTGGGTCTATACCTTTTTGCAATTTTTCTAATAGTTTTATTTCTTCTTTGGTAAATTCAACACAGCTCCAAGGTTGGTCTATGTCGGAAACATAATTAGAACCAGAGCAATTAAAAGTATGTTCCATAAATCGATCAAGCAACGAAACGCTAACAAAACCTATATTTAATTGCTCTTTCTCTATGTGTTTAGTCACAAATTCAGCAATTATATTACTGTTTGGTTGCTTAATTCTTTCGGCACTACATAGCGCTTTATTTAAAACTGTATTTAAAACAAATTCTATATCCATTGTATTTTTATTTAATTAATTAATACTCCACGCAACTAATCATAGCCAAACCGTTATATTCAATTTAGCCTTGCAAGTGTTTTACCATTTTAATAAATTCTTCTTCCTTATACCCTTGTGCTAATTTATAAATGTCAGTAAGGCTAAACTGTTCGCTTTGCAATACAACAACGGGTATATTTAATTGCTTTACATACTTCTCTGCAAAGTCAATCATTTCTTTTCGGCTGTATAATGGTGTACTGTTAAGCCTTTTATTTTCAATCCTTTCTAAATACTGTTCTGCATTCATATCGTTTATTTATTAAATTCTGTTATTATTCAACGCAACTAACCATACCCACGAGCGTTATACCTGCAAATATAATACTATTTATAACATACACAACTATTTTTTGTAATTAAATTAAATGTTCAGTAAACAAGGCCCAATCTAAATTTTTATATTTTGTTGGATCACTACGTTTAATCAAATCAATCCAAATATATTTGGCAGCAATATTATAAACCCTAACATCAAAGAAATGATTCTCAATACTACTCTGTTTTTTCTTCCAAGAATATCCAACAACCTCTCCATTTACTTTTTCCTCCTTGCGTTCCTCACTCTCATAATGTCTGAAAAAACCCTTAACAGAATATTTGCCCTTTGCAGGTTCTGGAAAATTCATAAACCCTGGTAATTGGGTTCCATCATCAGATTTACGCAATTGCATGTTTTGAGATAACTCATCCTTTAACTGGCTCACCTGTAATAAATACAAACTAGAACGCTCAGTTGATTTTTTAATTGGTTGGGTATCTTTTGTTAGCTTTCTAAAATTAAGCTCTGCAGATCCTTTTATTCCATATACATTTATTCCTGTACCACTAAATTTATTAACAAACTCATAAGCGTGTTTCGTAAAATGTCCAGTATCAATTAATGTAATTGCAATATTATATAAATCACCACTCTCATCAACTAAATCTTTTCGGATGATTTCCTCTAGCCTATCCCACGCACTATTACTTTGACCGTGCATATATGTTAGTTTTTCCCTGGATAAATCATCATTCTTTTCAGATTGTGTTTTTGCTCTACCCCTTTTAAATGTTCCAATACTACCATGATCAATTGAATAACTGGATCCGTTTGATGTATGGGCCAATATTTCCCAATCCAAACGGACATCCTCAATATCATTATTCATAATACCACCTAAATCAACTGCCATACTAATCAATGCAATCTTTCCATTACCATCAGCATCACATGTTAAATTTGGAACTACACCAATATCATAATCACTAGTGTTTTCCATAATCCTCATTATGTTTGGTGACTTTCCACGTTCCTCAAATGGTAGTCCTAAACGAATGTTGTTAAACGTTTTTAACTTATTAATGTTTATTTGACCATTTGGCGGCACCGCCTCCAACCATTCAGTTACTAATTTATTCCATCCAATAAACCCTGGAGGAATAATCAAACTATTCATTGAATAACTTCTCATGTATTTATCATTTGGCTCTGCTGTAGCAATCCATTTGCCATTCATATTTAATTTATACTTATCCTTTTCATCAACCAAATTACCGCAATGAGGACATTTAAAATGAACGCTGTTTTCAATCAACTTCAAATTCTTATCCAATTTCCAAACAATACCGGCATACGTTCCATCATCTAATTTAATTTGCCAATCCATAGGCATCCAATCATCACATGAATCACATTGCCAATTCCATTTCCGCTGGTCCCCCTGTAAATATGTTTCGTAAATATTTGAAATGCTCGTTTCAGTCGGTGTGCTGATATAAAAAGTTTTAGCCAAATTCCCAAAACTCGTTTGCCTACCCTCAATCAAACTACGCAAACTACCCTCCTTTTTATCTGCCTTTGGTGCAGCATCAAAATCATCAATGAACACCGTTTTAACACTAAAAAAACGGAACTTACTCGCGTTATTGGTTCCCTCAATTATCATGTTACCACCCAAAAACTCCTTAGATTTTGAAGTGTCACCACTCCTTTGACCTTGCGCCCTAACAACATTGGACCGTATCAAATCATTCAATCCACTGCTTTGCATTATTGGATCAAACCTCTGTTCAATTGTTTTCTTTGCTAAGTCCTGATCTCCTGCAGTAAATAAAATACTACTAGCATGTTCCGAAATTATCCAAGCCATACCAGGAACAACCAAACCCTGTGTTCCTCCAGATTGTGCGCCTTTCATTAATGATGTAACTCGTATTGGATTTGATGGATGTAATATATCAATCAACTCTCGCATGTAAGGTGATAAATCATAACTAAATTTTCCGCTAAACCTAGAGACGGAACCAGTTAATATTACATTTTCTTCTACCCATTCACTTGGAATGGATTTTACAGTCTTATAATTAAAAACACCCTTATGCATTTTATCATATGCATCGGCCCATATTTCTCCAATGGTCCTTTCTTGTATTTCGTCACTCATAATTTATTTCTTTTCACCTCTAGATCTGGTTTCTGCGTATTTGCTTATCTCATTTTGAATCCTACTATTGGAAACCTCATCAGCTTTTTTTATACTAAGACCTAACAACTCACTAATCTTTTGATTAATTTCTGATAATAAACTCCTATCACCTGCAGCAAGTATATCACAATAAACACTTGCAAGATTCTCATTGTCATTTTGAAATGTTGTAAATACCGTATGGATAGATTCTTTTAAAATGATATTAACTAATTCAAGTGGCATTAATTTACCAGCTAATTTATCAACCTTTATTTGCTCTAATTCTGCCTGGCGTTCTGCCTTTAATGTATCAGCAATTTGTTTACGTAAAATCCAATCAACAGATATTTGATCCTTTTCATTTTGATCCTTACGTTCCTTTTTCTGCTTTGCTGTTTCCTTTTTAGTGGCTCCATATTCAGGATCAGAATAATCAATTGGTTCAACTACTTCTTTATATATTTTTTCTATTTTTGGCAGCTTTACAACCTTTGGTTTTTTCTCAACCTTTGGAGCATGAGAATTATTAAAGTATAATTTATTGAACGCATTCTCCGTATCAATATTTTTATCTTTAACAATTATTTTTCCGCGCTTAATATATGTGTTGATTGTCGTTACTGGTTTACCACACAATACAGCAAATTCCTTTCTGCTTACTATTGACATTTTTTAATTCCTGATGGTGTTAAGGTAAAATCTAAATCTGCTGACTCATTAAACAATTCTTCAATAGTCTTTTCTTTTTTAGCGTAAACCATTAACATCTGTATATCTATTTCATTCATAGGAATACCCTCAAACAAAACTTTTTCTTTTGCTATTTCAAAATCTTCTTTTAGTCCATGCTTAGAGTAATTAAAAGGTTCACCATCCACACAAGGAACAAACATTTCTAATTTTAAAGGCTGGTTTAAAAAGTTGGCATAATTTACATGGTCCTCTTTTGGATTAGCCAATACATAATCTACCATTGATATTAATTTCATAATCTATATTTTTTTAGTTGTATTATTTTGTATTATTCCCTTAACACATAGGGGTTTGAACGTTTTGTTACAATTTGTGTTATTACAAAGATAAGAAAATTTAACACATGACATAATACATA
>Ga0208032_1000572_pt1 | contig 19287 bp, 26 predicted proteins | sample MalvirAntarct_66_FD_184254 | JGI IMG/M metagenome (GOLD analysis project Ga0208032, IMG submission 184254) | Marine viral communities from the Global Malaspina Expedition - Malaspina viral metaG Antarct_66 (SPAdes) (version 2) | ecosystem: Environmental > Aquatic > Marine > Oceanic | place: West... | reverse complement strand
CCCACTCGTGCGGCAGACGTTTATAAGGTTATGGATGTAGTTAGAGGAAAAAGAGACGACACAGAGTTTGATGAAAAAGTTCCTAGAGATCAACCCGAGTATGCTGATAACCCTAATTTATTACCAAACCTTACCGACACAGAGTTTGAGATTGGGGGGCGCGGTGTAGAACAAATCGATCAAGTAGACACTTTGGAAAAAAATATGAAAGAACAGGGGTATAAAGCGGCCCCTGTTCTTGCCGAGACCACTGACGGTGGCGAGACCACTACCATAGACGCACTGCTTGCTGTGGTTAATGATGGAATCGACTCAGAACAAGTCAGCAATAAACTTGCTCAAATAAATCTGAATTCCGTTGGGTATTCCAGTGATGGGACTCCAGCGCAAAACAACAAATATTATAAACAACTGATCAACGACATTATGGGTGACGATAAATCGGACAAAGAAAAGAATCAAGAAAAGTGGAACAACTTTGCTATGATCGGGTTTGCGATTGCAGCGGGTCAGTCCCCTGATGCTATGTCCAATATTGCTCAAGGAATGCTGCAAGGCACCAAGCTGATGGCAAACCAGAGGGAAGCTGATATTGCCCGTAGGGACAAGCGCAAGGGCATGGAGTTTGATTTGATGCTATCAGATCGTGCCGCGGGACAAGATCGAAGAACTAAAACGGATGTTGCCACTATCCGCGCCGAAGGCACTCTGGAAACAGCTAGGCTTAAAGCGCAACAAAAAAGAGACGCTGAAACTTATTTAACCTCTCCCATTGGTAAAGAGATGTCTAAGGTGTTCGCGGCCACAGTTTCGGAGGCAAGATCAGGGGGCCGAGAAAACCCTATTCGGTATGCTATTACTCAAATGCAAGCTCAAAACTTTGAAGAAGGCGCAGTAGAAGAGTTTTTAGATTCTATGCGTATAATTCAAGAAGTCGATGCCGCATCTGGTCCTACGGACAATAAAACGGATAAGTTTAATCAAATTGACATTGGTAATTGACGATAGGAGAGTATCATGGCAACTTTTGCTGAATTACAAGATGCGGCGATTGCTAGGTACGACAGCGGGGACATTGAAGGGGCTAAGCGTTTAAAAAAAGAGGCTATCGCAACTCAAGAGTATGAACGCTTGGAAACAGAGGCGATATCAGCCTACGACAACGGCGACATAGAAACAGCCAAAGTCTTAAAAAAACAAGCTATTGATACTATAACCCCGTTCCAAGAATCACGGTTCACGGACATTGGTCGCGGTATCAAGGCGGCTCCTGTTACGGTCGCGCAAGGTATCTCGGAAGCCGCGGCATTGGCTTTAGACTACTCTATGGGCACGGAGTATTCTCGCCCTGTCACAGAAGCGTTTGAGAAGTTCAGATCAGAGAACGACTTAGACCCACGGGGCGTGGCAGGCCACGTCACAGAAGAAATCTTGGCTTTCGGTCTTGGCTTTATCCCGATTGCGGGTTGGGTGGGACGTGCCAGTTCTGTTGCCCGAGGCACAGCTAAAACAAAAGCCACCAGTAGGTTTTTCAAGAGTGCCGAGAAGTTTGGCGCAGACCCACGGGGTAAAAAACTACTTGACACACGGGCGAAACTAATAGGAGCCACGGCCATTGCTGCCACAGGGTATGAAACTCTGGTCACTCCTGATGGTAGGGCTACTCTGTCTGATGCCTTTGATGCTATGCCTGACGCTTTAAAGACTGAGGATACCAGCGGCTTAGAAGGTTCCGAGTTTTTAAAAGCCCGTGCAAAGAATAGGTTAAAGCGCGGTCTTGAGGGTGGATTATTTAGTCTAGGCGTTGATGTCGGACTGCCCTTGGTTACTCAGGGCGTGAGGGTTGCGGGATCGTTGCCGGGAATAAACATTGCAACTGCTGGCGTGGCTCAAGGGACCAGTAAAGTTTTTCAAGTGGGGACTAATTTGCTGGGTCGTTTGCCGGGCGCTAATACAGCCAACCGTAAATTCACGCAATGGTTCAAGCCTGCATCGGTTGATAGTTCTGCGTTTGTAGAAGAGGTGTTGGATGTTAAAGCGGTGGGTGACTCTGGTTTAAAAGAAGGTATGGACTCTTACCGACAGTGGGAAAAGGCGTCCGGTGAGTTTTTAGAGTATGCCAAAATCAGTAAGTTTAAAAGTTCTAAGTCAAGAAAAGAACTTCGGAACAAATTGTTTCGGTATATGCAGAGTGGTGACGAGTCGGTTCTTGATGGGCTGAATGTTTCGGCTAAAAAAGCTGCTAACAACATGATTAAGTTAAATCATGAGTATCAAGACCGGGTGATTAAGGAGTTGGAAGATGCTATTAGAAATCCAACTGACATTTCCACACTTGAACAAACTAAAGCCGCTTTAGAAATGATGAAAAAGAATCGGTTCACTGATGAGATAAACCCTCTTACTGGAGAAAGAGATATCTCTGCCCCGGGTGCTTATTTAAGGCAGAGATTTGATCTGTACGAAGACAAAAACTATTGGACCAAGTTTGATTTTAAAAGTGAACCATATAAAAAAGCCCTCGCTGAATCAAAAGCCTATGTTAGATTAAATGAACCTACAGCGACCGCATCGGGAACGGAAAGATTAAGTGAGTTGTTTTCCACTACTGATATGCCCGAGTTTGTGGAAGATGCCGCAACGGGAGTAATGCGGTTGTCCAGTGATGACTTGGATAGATACGCAGAACGTATGCTTCTCAAAACATTAAACTTAGATATTGCCAAAGGTCTGACCTCTCCTGCACAAGCCTTGGCGCAGAACAAAATGGTTATGTCAGGCATTGATCGTAACTTCAAACCGGGTAAGGCTATAAACTTAGCTGACGGTATCTTCATCCCCCGTAAGGATGCCATACAAGAACTCCCTGCTGTTAGAGTTCTAATGGGGGAACTAACTGAACCTGAACAAGCGTTTACTTCTACAATTAGCGACCTAGCCAGAACAGCAGCGTCGATGAAATTCTATCGGGGGGTTGCTGCGGATGAAGCATCAGGCGGTTTTTCTGTTAATGTGCTTACTGCTTTAAACAGACTTTCTTCAGACGAAGTAAACCTTCCTATGATTGTTAGAAACCCGAATGAATTTACACCGGAACAACTCAAGGCTTCTCTTGAAGATGGTGCGTTCCCTTTAGGCGCGGATAACAACGCAGTATTAGATGTAGAAAGTGTCCTTGCTTCCAGAGGATACACAAAGCTAGAGCCCGAAATGGTTCCTGATCCCAGAGACGGGATGGAGGGTAGAGGTGTTCTAGCAATGGAAGCTGAACAACCGTTTCAAACGCTATCTTCTCAAAGCATGTGGGTTTCTCCCGCAGCAAAAGATGCTCTTACTACCCCAGCACGAATGGGTCTGGACGAACTGGGAGAGGTTTTTGCAAGCGCCGCGGTTTTAAAAGGCGAAGCTCAACGCATGACCATTGTGCCCAACATCCTGTCCCAGATTAGAAACATCTCAGGCAACGTAATTGCGATTGCTCAGAACGGAAATATAAAAAGAGACGGTGATTTCATAGATACATTCCGCCTCATTGCAAACAATGTAGACAATATGGACGATGCGGCTTTGCGTAAGTTCTCTGGGGAATTGGGAGCCCTTGGGGTCATGGACACCAGTCTTGTAACGTCTGCCTTAAACAACATGAAATCCGCGGCCAAGGAGTTTAGTGTTTCTGGTAGTTTAGCCAAGGTGCTAGAAACTACAACAAGCGCAATTCCATTTATGCGGCAGCTTGAGTCTATGTACTCGGAATCGGATTCGTTTTTTAAATTAATGTCGGTGTTCGCAGAACAGGGCAAGGTTGTTAATGCCCTTGGTAAAGCAGGAATGGACATAGATAATTTGCCCTCTGGCGCACTTGACGCCTTGGTTAAAAACTTTATTGAACAAGGGATTGCAAAGAGGGGTGCCTCTTTGTCCATGGACCAATCCCCGTCAAACTTTTTACTGACCATGGCAGGAGACACAGTAAAAGATACTATGCCTGTGTATACTCGTGTTGGTAAGATGATTAAGAAGCTGGACGCGCTTCCTGTACTGGGCGCGTTCACATCTTTTGCATCCGAGAACATTCGCAACTCAGCAAACACATTGTCTCGGGGCATTAGCGAAATGGGGTTTGTTGCTTCTGACGAGTTAATTGCGGCATTGGGTACAGGAGGTAGGGCCAAGGCTAAAGCGTTAGAGCGGCAGATCAGAGGCATAGGTGCCCAACGTCTGACATCTTACTTAGCTGTGTCTCAAGTTCTACCCGCCGCGATTACCAAGGCGTCCATGACCGCAACCGGAACCACCGAGGAAGAGTACAATGCTGCTAGGGTTCTGACTCCTGAGTTCTACAACGGATCAGAGTTGCTTGTTATTGATAACGACAAACGAGGCAAAATAACTCTTGGCAACCAGAGTAACATTTTCCCGCACAGTTTTGTAACCGATCCTGCCAGAGCAGCATTGCGCCAATATTCTAAGGCGGGTTCTTTGGGTAAGGGAGAGGCCGAACAGATTTTGTCTGGGGCATGGGCTGGTGTCAAAGGTTACGCGGAACCGTTCTTGCAAGAATCTCTTATGTACGAGAAAGTACGAGATGCAATGCCTCAGTCATGGCTTGGCCGAGGTGGTGAAACCCAGACAGGTTCTAAGGTGTGGAGGGAGTCAGACAGCTTCGGAACTAAGTTGTCTAAAGCGTCCGTTCATATCGGCGGTACATTTCTTCCCGGGTACATTCGTATGGGTGTGGAATCTAGGGGCGGTACGTTTGTAGAAGGCAGATTGGGACGGGCCCTCTTTGATCTGCCGGGAGCCCGAGGACAGACGTATACTGGAGAAGAGGAACTGGCTCGTACTCTTTCAGGAATTACTCCCATCGTTGTTAATACAAGAACCGACTTTGGATTTGCGGGTGGGGAGTACAACCCCCTGCGGAGTTCTGCCAAGGGTCAGGCAACGGCCACAATGAAAAGGGCGGATGCTACTGTTCCAGAAATGTTGGACTCATGGAACACTTATCTGGACGATCTGTTTCGTGTGCAAAGTGATTTGTTTTATAAAGTCGAGGCTGCTCGGGCCATTGGCACCAGTGACACTGTAATTAGAAAACAGTTAAAAGCTGCCAAGGTGGGAACCGCGGAATTAAACTCCATCATGAGAGGGGAGTTCTGGCCCGGGTTGGCATCTCAAGAAACTATAAAGAGTATTCGTATTGACATGCGTAACCCAGACAAAAAACGTTTGGTTGAAGACATTCCGTTTTTTGAATTCAATCGTTTATCTAATCAAAGGCGTCGAATAAAATTGTCGCCCGAGACAGCAAAACAAGAGCGGTTGATGCGTCTTGCGGATCGCCAAGCGCAGAGACAAGCCGAAGTTGATGCGGCGGCTGCGGCGGCTGCGGCTCCACCGCAGACCTTTGTGGAGCAACTTTCTAATACCGCAACGGGTGTGGTTGATACAATCACGGACACGGCGTCTAATGTAGCGAACACAGTCACGGACACGGCGTCTAATGTATCGAACACAGTCACGGATACTGCATCCAACGTGGCTGGTGCAGTATCCAATGCTGCTACAAATGTAGGAGATGCAACCGGAAACTTCCGACAACGGGCACAGGTCTTAGCCCCATCTGTGTTTGGTGATCCCGCCAACCGAGAGATAATAAACCAACAGGCGAATCAATAGGCATCTACCGTGACCCTGATACCGTTGCCGCCGAACATCCTAATTAGTTCGTCGGCTGCGGCTTCCGTTTCATCCATCATGTCTTGGTCGTTGGTTAGATGGGCTAGGTTTAAACTGGTTGCCACGAAGTCTATTAAGGCTTCTACTTGTGCAGGGTGCATGTCTTTCATGCCCAGCGTTTTCATCTTTGGATCAATCATTCTATCTGTCCCCAATCATCTTGAATGTCTACGTCAATTTTAGATGGTACTTTTAACTTCACTCCTGTCTCCATGATTTCTTTTATCTCGGCAGTTTGTTCTTCGCTGTCTATGTTAAAACATAATTCATCATGCACCGTGAGCATAGGAGTATGACCCGCCTGATAGCAATCAAGCATGGCCTTCTTAGTTTGATCCGCGGCTGATCCCTGAATCAGTTTGTTTAGGGCCTTGTATGTGAACGCCCTTACAAGGTTTTTGCCCAGCGAACCGTATTCCTTCACGGCTTCTTCAAAGGGTAGAGGCTTGTTGTATGCAAAGCCTGATGGCTCCCACAAATGGAACCGACACTTGCGGCCCAGCAGAGTGCGTATCTGCCCCTTGTCGTTGCCTCTCTTGCTTGCGGCCAGTGCCAGCGCCTTAACGAACGGTACGGTGTCCCTGTGGCGTCCCATGAGGTCCTTGGCGGCTTCTTCTGTGATACCTATCTGGTCGGCTAGTTTGGCTGCACCCATGCCGTACATAATTCCAAGGTTCACGGCCTTGGCATCCTTGCGGCTGATGCCTGCAATGTCGGCAACAATCTGATGAAGGTCCACGTCAGATGTATTGTACTGGTCAACGATATTATCCAACACACTTTGATCTGGCATCCATGGTGTACTGGCCGCAAAATGCACTAGCAGTCTTGGCTCTTGTGACGAGTAGTCAAACGACCCCCATCGTGATCCTTCTTCTGGGATAAACAACCCGCGGATCATCTTCTTAATCTCCTTGTCACGCGCAGGAATCTGCTGGAGGTTAGGATTGGACGAAGAAAACCGACCTGTCACTGTACCACCCTCGTCACGGCGTGTGGAGTGCAGTTCTGTGTGTATCCTACCGTCTGTCTCGTGGCGCAGGATGCTATCAATGAATGTGCTGTCAGCTTTATCGAACTCTCTGAGCTTGACTAGCTTCTGGCATACCTCGGCAGGATGAGCGTTTAAATAGGCTTTATTAAACGAGGGTGCCCCCTTCTCTGTCCTTGGGTATTCCATATTGAGCTTGTCAAACATCTTGGCAATAGATGCCGAGGCCCAGATGTCCACTTCCATCCCAGCTTCTTTCTCAACGAACGCTCTTAGTTCTTTGGTCTTACCTCGGATGATCTTCTTGTTCTTGTCTGCCTTATCCAGATCAACCCGAACACCTTTGCTTCTCATATCCAACAGGCAAGGGATCAAGTCGGTTTCCAGATTCCAAATCGCCCACAGGTCTTGCTTTTCCAATTCGATCTTCAACGCTTCCCACAGCTTGAGAGTTGCAACGGCATCCCGTTCTGCATACGCGCCCACATACTTAGGTGGCAGCGTGTACATCTGTGACTTAGCGTTGATACCCCACTCAGAGGCGGCGGCTTGCAGTAGCTTCTCATCCTTGCGAATATCTGTGTAGTCACGGGCCATAGCATCCAAACCAAACGACCAACGGTTCTCGTCAACCAAGGCACCCGTAATCATCGTGTCAATGATCCGACCTTTAATCTCTACACCCTCGGCCCTTAACCAACCTGCATCGTAGGTCGCGTTGTGCATGATCACGTTCATGTCAGGCACAGACATCTGTTTCTTAATCCACTTCATCGTGAACTTGGGATCAAGGTTGTGGCCGTTCTCGTGGCGGATCGGGAAGTACCCTTTGTACTCCCCCGCCGCAACCGCAATGCCTATGATGTGCCCATCTTTTCTAGCCCAACCGGGACCAAGGGACTTGATGTTGGGGTCCTTGGTCTCAAGGTCCACGGCAACGTTCTTATACCCCGTTAGATCAGGAAACTCTGGGGGGATATTCCAATCCTTATCCATAATATTTAACTCACCCTTAAACTGGTGATGCCAATCGCTACCAAATGATTCAGTCACTTGTCGCCCCTCTTGTTAGCAAACTCTGCACCAAGGGCGGTATAACCCGCCTTGTCCACCCACGAATCCATGTGGTCTATGTTCTCACACAGACGGGCGGTCTTTACCCAATCCATCATTAGGGAAACGTGCTGATTGGTTAAGTACCCATGGGTCTTTAGGGCCCCGTTCATAATTACGTTCCAGCCTGATGCTATCCTGATAAAGTTCTCACTGGCATCCCCATAATCCTTGGCCCTCTGCCCATTGATAGTTTCTTTGGCCTTGTCCAGCAGTTGATCACGATTCATCTTCTGTCTCCTTCGCCATCATGACCAGCACCAAAGAATTACATTTGGGGCAACTCAGGTTTGTTTCCATAACGTAATCGTCGTCGTCATCCACGTCATGATCCCCACCCCAGATTAATTCAGTTTTACAATGCCAACAGTTCATAGCGTATATCTCCCTTTTCCCCATGTCATCTTCGTCATATCTTTCACTCTCGTAATACGTGTAAATCTAACCCTTAAACAATTTGCTTTCCCACTGGCACACCTCGTTAATATGCGTTTGACGTGTCGTTGGTCGGACCATCCCCACCTTCTCAACCCACCCCAACTTTTTTAAAGAGGACATCATTGCCCCCCACACGTTATGGTGGTGGGGATCGGACATCCCTTGTGTTCTGCAAAATGCACATATATTTCCTCCTTCAACAATCTTGTTTTTAGATAAATACCTAGCCGCGTTTTCGTAATACTCTTGCTTCCACTCGTCATCTGCGTGAATAAACACACGAGCTATTTCATCTTCAATAAAATCAAATCTACTTTGAGGAACTGGTTTTTTATTCATAGCGTATACCTCCAATCTTTTCTGCATTGCAGAATATAAAGCCTCTCCTTGGCCCTCGTTACACCAACGTAAAACGCTCGGTGTTCATCGTCAGGATGTTTAGATTCCGCGCAAGCACGGGTTGACCCGGTATAAACAACACAGTTGTCATCCTCGCCGCCCTTCATAGCGTGAAAGGTGGATAACTTAATGCGAGGTGCCGATGTTAAATCCTCACCTCTTCTTTGCAATGCCTCTATGTAATCTCTTTCCCCACCCGAAACGTTCAACACATCGTATGCCGATGTCTCAGCCCCGTACAGTAAACCAAAAGAAAACCGCAACTCATTCAAGGACAACTCGGAGGTCGGGTCCAATGCGTCCAGCAACTTTGAGGAACCTCGTTTGACTGACGCATTACGTCCTTGTTTCGGTAGCGAGGAGTATAGGTCCTTAATTCTCTGGACGCCTACCCTCTTATCTTGGCACAGGTCTTCCCATGTCAGCAGGTTTGCAACAAGAGTATCTGACAGACTTGATCGACCCTTGATGGAATACTTAAACCCTGCGTTCCTAACCCACTTTGATAGTTCATATACCTGTGAATTTGTACGCGCCATAATAGTCCAAGACCCACTTAGAATAGGAAGACTATCAAGGTGATAAACGTAATCGACCAGACCTTGTTCCTCACGAGGCAAGAACTCCTTTTCTACTCGGCCACTGATCCTCTGCACAATCCTCTCGGACAGGCGATGCACACTTCTGGGTATGCGATACGATTGATTTAAAACCTCAACGTCTTCCGCCGATTTAATAAACAAATCTACGTCTACCCCAGTCCATCTGTGAATAGCTTGGTCATCATCCCCAGCTATAATTACCTTCTCTGCGCGTAGGGCCAGCTTCTTAGCCATTTCCCATTGTAGAGGTGTGAAGTCTTGGGCCTCATCAATAAACAAGTAATCCAGATACGGGGCTTCCCCTATCTCAATGTACTTCTCAATCATGTCCACAAAATCGTATTTGCCAAACTCACTTTTGTATTCATCTATCTGACCACTGACTTGAACCAGTTTGGGATAGTACAGACTACGGTTTTCAGATTCGTTGAACTCTTGATCCAAGGTTATCATTCTGTACCGCGCCCGTGTATCCATCTGTAGATACTGGGAACCCGACCCCCCGATGCTGGGGATTATGATACCGTCATCCACATTAACTCTGTCCTTACCCTCAAAGTCTAATCCCAACTCGGCACCAAGGACCTTATAGTCAGCAATTTGCATTACGTCTTGCGCCTGCAAACCAAGGCCATTGAAACCAAAAGAGTGGCTGGTTCTCATGTGCGGGAAATCTGTGGCCTCTAAATTAAACGCCGCACAGGATCGGGCAATCATCTCCTCAATGGCCTTCTTGGTGAATGAAATCACCCCAATGCGTGACGGGTGCGTACCCGCGTCCAAAGCTGACTTGATCTCTTGGATCAACCTGTACGTCTTACCGCATCCCGGCGGTCCCAGTATTAACTTTGCGTTTGGTATCATAACTCTTTCCCCCTTGGCCGTGAGCTTACCCAATCCTCAACTTCTGTCAGCACCCATCGGCTTGCTGATCTCTTGGTGTTCTCATCCCCTAAAACAACGGGCTTGGGGAAATCTGTGGTCTGAGCCATCTTATAAATATAAGACTTGGATACCCCCAGTAGTTCTGCAACTTCTCCTACTCTCAGAAGTCTGTTAGAATGGGATATCATTGCTCATCTCCTTTACGGGTAATGTTGTGGTGTCTTCTTCATAGCTTGGCACCGACCAGCACCGAACTGTAGTTCGCGTTCCATCGGACTTATGGACATTCTGTTTGAAACTTTCGCCGCCAAGATCACGAATCATCTGAATAATCTGCCCTCGATTCTCAACCTTGAATCTTCTCTGGTGCAAGAAATCCAACAGTCCCTCTAACTTGAACTTAGTCTCATCACCATCTGTCCAAGGCTTGCCCATTTCCATTTCTTCTGGGGACATGGCCCTGATGTGGCTGGTACAATACGAACGAATGTGATCCTTAAACTGCCCCATGACTGTCGCTTCTTCTGGTACTTCCAAATGAGTAGCAGTTTTCATCAGTTCATTGACCTGCTTCTGCCACCTATCAGGCTTAACTTGTGGCGGCATAAAGTTCATCTGTTCCATACAAGCCCGTTGCCAGAGACTTTGGTTCTGCAACTGCTCCGTTGAAATCTGTATGCGTCCACCGTTCACATCCATGAAATAAACCCTTGGCTCGGACATCATAATCGTTAGACCCCCGACCTGTGGTGCATCTGGTGCATCGTTGCCTATTCCAAACTTACGAGCGGCACAGAGCGCAGGATCACAGTAGCTTTTAAAAGGCTGATCTTTGCATGTGTATCCCCAATCCTTTTTAGCCAGAGACTTACACAGGTTCGACATTTCATGCGAACTTAGCGGATCAGCGCACAGAGTCCGGTTGTCCTCCTCTGATCTCTTCTCCCAATTGTCGCTAAACTTTAGCTTGTTATACACCCCGCACATAAACATGCTCTTGTTGCGTTCTTCTGAGACAGGCCCGTCAGCAAACAAATGCTCAAGGCACGGTGGCCCATCAGTAAACAACTTGCGTTCACCAGCGAACCGTATGGCCTCAAGCTCTGGCAAAGATATGGATGCGGCATCAACCGCATCCAGAAACTCATCCAGTTCAAGGGCCTCGGTGTTGGCATTAAAACAATATCTCTGCGGCATCTCCGCATTGAAGTACGGCATGTTGATAAAGTTACCCACGTCCCCACGCTCTGCGATAATCGTGTCTTGCTTGGGGAATATCTCGCAACCACTAAATCCCATGGCTATAGACATCTCGGTTAGATAATCTCGGACCTGTGCTGCGGACTCCCACTCTTTCAGAAACAAATACAGATGGGCCCCACCCGACTTGGATCGGCAATGAACCAGTGGCAACTTTAACTTCTGTATCTTGGATTGAACGTCCTCGTGATTCAGATCGTAGATGTCCACATCCAACGCGCCAAACTTACACTGATTGGATTCGTTGATTGGGATAGCGCCAATGCCCTGCCCCCCGTCGATATGATCTTGAACTAATGCCTCTGTTAAAGTTTCTCTTATTATCTTGCTGTTGCTTTCAGCTTTTCCGTTTCGCCCAACACGCCCAACAGTGGTCGTGCCATGAGCATTAGATGCTCCCGCGAATGCGGCAAGCAATCTCTTTGCCTGTGACATTTGCTACTCCTAGATGAAAACCAGAAGACCCCCGCGGTGACTCATTAACGCGAGGGCCCTCCTTAAAACCGCTTAAAAGGGAATTTCATCATCTTTTAATGCAGTAGAGGGGGTGGAGGCCCCTTCTTCTGCTGCGGCTTTGACTTCACCAGCAACAACACTGTCGCGGAATGCCTTTGCCTCAAGCATCAGGTTTCGGTCTTCCAAGACACCGATCTTCTCAATAGCATAGTTGAACCACGTACCTTTGTCGTTGCTCTCCTCAACGGTCTTGAACTTCCAAGATGTTGCGAACAATGGTGGTACAAACATGGCACCTGTCTTGGGATGCTTGATCTTCTGCATGGCAATGGTTGTCTTCCATCGTCGGCTGACCTTGAGTTGTGTTGACTTCATGTCGATCACAACAGGCTGAGTCATACCGTCCTCATCCACAATCAGGGAATAGTGCTGGTCAGACTTAACCAACTCATTGCCATTGGGCAGCATCTCCTTTGCACCCTTGCGCTCGGTGCGCTGCAATACGGGATCGGTTGCATTAATCTCACCTTGGAACCCGCCGCCCATGTCCAGAGGAATGAACTCAAGGTATTTAACAGTCTGGAAACATGGGATGACAGTGATTCCGTCCTCGCCCTTCCACAACTGTTTGGTCACGGTATTAAACAGATCACCCTGCTCGGCACCTTCTATGTAATCTGCTTCCCGCTTCTTTAGCTGCGGAGACATGGCTTGCAGAACACGAACAAACGGTATCTGCATTTCGTCAGCGGCAAAGGACGCACCCTCACCCGCGAACTCCATGATATCGTCCATTACGTCTGTACTTAACTCTGCATTCTTTTTCGTAGCTACTTGATTACTCATTGTTCTTTTCCTGTTCTTTAATCTGACGTTCAATTTCTTGCTCTTCAAGAGCATCTTCTGCTTTCTGGATCATCTGATCCTCAATGACTTGATCCTCATCAAAATCTGTCTCGTCATTGTCCATGAAACCACCGTACTCATCAGTGTGGTCTTCATCTTCCATTTCCTCTAACATCTTCTGCTTATACGCGCCCATTATGCTTTCCTCTTTATCTGTGCTGCGTTTGAGATGAAGGCCCCGAACATATCCAAGTCGATAGGCTTACCGTCCATGACGCGCTCTTTCACAAACGCTTTCAATGTGGATGGATGTACATGGGTCTTGGTCCGTGGATCGTAACCCTTTTCCTGCAACAACCCGACTAAGTTACCCGCCAGATTGTCCTCACCTTTACCAAACGTAAGTGTGACATCGTTCTTGATGATGTCATCCAGACCATGCTCCCGCAACCAAGCAAACGCCTGCTCTTTATTAGCCACTGGAATTGATGCCGCCACAATCATCTTGCGCTCAACGGTTAGACCGTCAACGTCAAGACGCTCAACGCCCATCTCGTCCATTAGTGCTGGGATGTTCTCAACAGATAGCTTGTGCTTCTCTTGCTTTAATGTCTTGAGATGGAACTCGGCTTCTTCGATCTGACTTTCGACATCACGCAGAGTGCGAACCAAAGAACTGAGGTTCCTTCCGGTATCAACATTGACGTTAGACATTGCTGCCGCCTCGTCAAAGATGTCTTCAAAGATATCGTTCATAAGTTTTTTCCTCTTCAGGGTTGATTTAACGAACAACCTTATGTTATCCGTACTGTGGACAATAGTGGAGGTATGTCGTGACTGTCAAGTATAATTATAAATTAAAACCGTTTGAGCATCAAAAAGAATCCCTCGCATCTGGGTGGGACAGACCAGAGTTCGGGTACTTCATGGAGATGGGTACGGGTAAATCAAAGGTTCTGATCGACAACATGGGTATGTTGTATCTTAAAGGTGAGCTTGATTTCGCTTTGATCATTGCGCCCAAGGGTGTGTATCGCAACTGGGTCAACAAAGAAATCCCAGAACATATGTCCGATGACATCCCGCACCGTGTGATCCGGTGGGTGGCAACGCCCAACAAGAAACAACTAGAAGAGATGAGGTCACTCAAAGATCAGTTCGATGGGCTGACAATCTTTGTCATGAATGTCGAATCGTTCTCCTCACTTAAAGGTCAGAAGGCTGGGAACTGGATGGGGCAAGCGCGTGGTCGCAAGGGCATGATCGCCATTGACGAATCAACCACCATCAAGAACCATAAAGCCAAACGATCCAAGGCCCTGATGAAATTTGCAGCCATGTTTAAGTACCGACGACTGTTGACCGGATCACCCGTAACCAAAAGCCCCATGGACATATACGCCCAGTGTGAGTTCCTAAGACCCGGGCTGTTGGGGTTTGAATCGTTCTACGCATTCCAAGCCCGTTACGCCGTGACGGTGCGCCGACAGATGGGAGGACAGGCGTTCCAACAGATCGTGGGGTTCCGTAATCTGGATGAACTGCACAAGAGAATAGATATGTTCTCGTTTCGTGTGCTGAAGAAAGACTGTCTTGATCTACCAGACAAGATTTACACAGTACGTTATGTGGGCATGACCCCCGAACAGTTGAAGATGTACAATCAGATCAGAGAGTACGCCATGGTGATGCTTGATAACGGTGAGATGTCTACCGCCCCCGCTGTCATCACTCAGATGTTACGGTTGCAACAGATAATGTCAGGACACATCAAGACCGACGAAGGGGAGATGATGTACTTCCCTTCCAAACGAATGGACGCCCTTGAGGAAATCGTCAATGAACACGATGGCAAGGCAATCATCTGGTCTCGGTTCCGGTACGACATCATTCAGATCACAGAGATGCTAAACAAAAAGTTCGGTGAGGGCTGTGCAGTTTCATACTTCGGGGATACATCCGACGATGATCGCGCAGCGGCGGTGCTTAACTTCCAGAACCCAGATCACCCCCTCAAGTTCTTCGTGGGCAACCCTGCAACCGCAGGCTATGGCCTGACGTTGACCGAAGCTAACTTAGTCGTGTACTATGCAAACGACTTTAATCTGGAAACGCGCATTCAATCTGAGGATCGTGCCCACCGTATCGGACAGAAGAACAACGTGACTTATGTTGATTTGATCTGTGAGGGGAGCATTGATGAGAAGATCGTGGAAGCATTGCGCGACAAGATCAACATCGGGGCTAAGGTGTTGGGTGAGGAAGCAAAAGCATGGCTAAGTTTGAAACCCACGACGAAATAATAGAAACGATGTGCGACTTTAAGAAAGGTCTCCGTACTCTTGAGACGGGGACCAAGGTTCTTGCAGAACAAACGGGCCTGACCGATGACGTGGCCCGTGCGTTACTAAAAGGTATGAAGAAGTCTCGTACCAACGTCACGTCGATCAGAGGTTACTCAAGAGAAAAACCGGGGGCGCTTGCATCTAAAATCGGCAAACCTAATCAAGCTAAAATGTAAAAAATGGCCCGTGTGAAGATGTTGAGGCTTCTGTTTAAAAACCACGGGCCAAGTTAGAGGCAGAAAGGAGCATGTTCAAACGCAAGAGGTTCTGCAAAATACTTGTATCACGCTTGTTCCAACTCTGCAATAGACTTTCTTATAATCACAGAGAGTTGACGAGCCATGGACCTTTGTTCTGTGGTCGCTAACTTCCGCAACAGATCATGATCCTCTTTTAATAAACCAACGTTTTGAAATTGTTGTTTATCATCTTCTTTCATTTTTCTTCGTGCCATGTAGCCCCCAGTTGTTGCTCGTTTGTAAAAACTTCTACACTAACTGAGGGCCATGTGCAAGTCACTGCCATAAGTAAGCCGCAGTGGTGCGGTATCGCTGGCTGGTTTCCAGATGTTCCTTGATCGTAGTTACATCCATGTCTAACTCACAGGATAGTTCTTCTATAGTCCAGAACTCCCCGTTCTTACTCATGAACTCGTCAATCTTTATGGCGAAGTGAGTTGTCACTTCGGGGCATAACGATGATATGTCCGACACACGAACACAACGGTAAGGTATCTTGTCCCTCTTGTCCTCGTAGTTGGGTATGCAGTGTCCAGTTACAAGCATTCCCGGTTTTAAAGACATCGTTCCCATCAATCGAGAATTAAAAAACACTCCCTTCCCCTCGTCGGTAACTCCGAAACCACTCTTGGAGTAAGTGGTTTCTTCTATCATAATTGTCATCTGTGTTGTCTCGAAATTCTGTTGCATCTGCATCTTGGCTCCTTTGTTTATTTAATTCCGCTATAAGCTGCTCAAGCCTAGGGTCTGGGTGCTGGTATTCTTCTTCACTCATCGTGGTAACTGATACCTTGATTTAGTTCTGCTTACTGCCTGTCTTGTTATTCCTAACAACTCCGATATCTCAACGTTCTTCAACCCCTTTATCATCATACGGTTAATGACTTGCGCCTTCTCCGATAAATCAAAGTTCTCTACAACCTTAGTCTTGGGCCTTCCACCCTTCTTGTTGGCTCGAGCATACCCGCCTTTGAAATGAGGACTTAGGTTCTCTAATCTGGGGTTGTCCTTCTTGTCTTTCTTGCACTGAGCAATCCAACACTGGTTGTACAAATCCTCGTACTTAATTCTTTCAACCTCGGTCATATGTTTTTCCCCACCTGCCTCAATGTCTGTACAAAGTTATCCAGTTCCTCATGAGCCGCAAATAAATCGAGACCAGCATTGGGTCTTGCGTCTCTTCTGTATTTCTCCTCTTGCAAACGATCTACTTGCTGTTTCAAATATGATAGTTGAGATTGTTGAAACATAGTTAATTCCTGTGATTTCATTGCCCGTCCTCCTAATGGGGGAGTTTCCCCCGATGATTAGTTCATCTTCTTTTTTTGTGATTGCTTAATATCAACCATGCCGCTCAAAATTCCGAACATATCTTTCATCTCATCGTCATCCATATAATGAGATGCCGTGTTTAATAACGTTGCCGCTACCTCATCCCCTGATAACCTCTCAGGCATTAGTTTAACTATGTTATCAAACCATGTAGGGAGTTCATCTTTTTTGAGTGGTTTTTTATTCCAACCAATAGCAGCCCCTTTTGTTTCAAGCACCATTGATACCACGTAAGACTTGCACATGGCCCCACCATCCCTGCCGATCCACTCCTTGTAACTTTGAACCTCGGCCCAAGTTTCCAATAGTTTGAAGCGGAATTTGAAGTTTAGCTCCTCGTCGCCTGTGTTCTCTTCTCTCCAAGATACTTGATACATCTTAATCTCTCCTTATTTATGTTTGCTATCTCGTCCATCATGAAATGATACCAGTCCGACACTCTCGTAATATGTGTACATTACCCAGCCGTTGGGGAATGTGTATGATCTATAAGGACCGTGATCTGCGTCATCGCCAACGTCTTCGACAGCGTTGTGGTATCCTTCTGCGTCTTCGTTAAACATTTTGCTCATAGTATTTCATCCTTCGTGGGAAATCGCTTTGCCGCTGCTAAATTATCAGCCACACCTATTCTTCCATGTCGCTGTCACAAAACTCCACTGCTTCGTAAAGTTCTACATCGGTTAACCCAGCTAGGCGTTTAAGTATTGCGTGGCGTATTTCTTGCGGATGGACGCCACTTCCGTTTTCGTTGGGGCAATTCTCAACGAAAAATGCTATATCGTACATTACACTCCAAGTCATAGTATTTCATCCTTCGTGGTAAATCGCTTTGCCGCTGCTAAATCGTCATCAACCCTTGACCCCGTATCTGCGTAATAGGTCTGCGCAACTAGGTCATAGAAATGACAAAGGTCCTCCTTTATGCAACTGCTATTTAGAATTGTGTGAAGGCGGAGATATACATATTTAGTGGACATCTCACTGTCCTGCCAACCTTCTTTATAAGAATCATTTATCTGCATCTCACCAACTCCCGTAATAAGTTACAGTGCGCCAGAAACCATCGTCCCGATCCATCCATGCCGCAGCATCCTTAAATGTCTTAATCGTCTTGGCTATCTGCTCCGGTTGTAACTGGAACTCAATCGTCTTGGCTATCTGCCTATCCCCTTCGGGTAAATGATCCGTCTCAATAACTTCCGCAATCTCCCGTAAATGATCCGTCTCAACAGCTTCCGCAATCTCCCGTAAATGATCCGCTGTAAAATATACCTTTCTGTCATCATTCGGATTGTAATGGTCCTCAATGTAAGTGTGTAATGCCCAATGCTTGCGCCAGTATCCAAGGGTCAAGTCAATGCTCTCAACCTCATAACCGTCAACAATAGGTCTCTTGTGTGTGTCAGTGCAGGTCGGGGTGAACTTGTGTCCCCGTAAATACATATCTAGTCCCATTATTTCTCTCCTCTCATCCACTTTAAATCAGCAACTAACTGTCGCTTTTCCTGTACCAAATCATCAACCTTCTGGGTCAGAGAGGCTATCACATTGCGCTGCTTTGCGGCCTTCCCCTGCAACGCCCATAGCTGCTGTAAAACCTTCTGATGCTCCTCTCGGTTTATCATTCTTAATCCCTCTCCCGATTGATTGCGCTACTCTGCGCTCTTTCCTATTAACTGGGTTCTCTGCGGCAACTGAGAACCTAGACTTTACCAACTTCAAAAATCTCTTTGAGGTATGCCCCGGACTTTTACTCATCCTAATACCCCCAATCTTTCTGATCGCCGTAATCTTCAGCCTCGGCATAACCCTCATGGTATGCCGCAATCTCAGACGTATTCATCTGAGCCGCAACGGTCTTGATACCGTGACCCGTACCCTGCGCCCAGTAGTGAGGCTCCGGTGGACGGTGGTAGTAATAATCCGCGCCACCTCTATCCCTAGGACCGCCATGGCCCGTCATTACTTCTTCATAAAACGATGACATTACTCATCTCCTTTTCCTTAGTTGATTTGTTAGATATTCTCACCCAGAAGTCGAAGGTTAACAAACTACCCTATAATGTTAACCATCAGCCACACCACGTTGAAATAGGCTTGCCAACTTGGCACGGTGAATGGCAATCCGGTCCCCGTATGTTCTCTGAAGGTTGTTTCGTTCCCATATTGTGTTCAAAGTGGGGTGGCCGTAATGCGTCCCAATCGTGACCGTCACATCAATGTCGCGGTCAAAATAATTCTGAACCTCATAACCGTGCATAGCGTCTACCTGCGTTCTGAACGTCCAACCCAAATCGTTATTAGAAGGATCCCGCCATGGCTCCCTGCGGAACTGAAATTTACGCAAGTCTAGTTGCTGATCCATAATCGCGCACAAATAACGAGGGTTCCCGTTTCTGGAATTTGGCAACCGTTCTATCAAACGTAACTTGCCTGTGTGCTGGGTAATGTTTTTCATGCTACTTCATCCTCCAGTGCAAAAACTTCAGTCTTAACCTTGTTCCAATCAACAACGTCAATCGTCCCGTTGCCACTGGCCCATTCAATAACAGACATCTCAACATCTTGATTGAAATCCACCGGATCAATGTCACAGTAAACCAACGTGGCAACCAATAACGTCATGACCTCATTATGAT
>Ga0208032_1000568_pt1 | contig 19352 bp, 13 predicted proteins | sample MalvirAntarct_66_FD_184254 | JGI IMG/M metagenome (GOLD analysis project Ga0208032, IMG submission 184254) | Marine viral communities from the Global Malaspina Expedition - Malaspina viral metaG Antarct_66 (SPAdes) (version 2) | ecosystem: Environmental > Aquatic > Marine > Oceanic | place: West... | reverse complement strand
GTCGAGACCTCATTGTAAATACATTACAGTAAAATAACCTCTCGACTCCGCTCGAGGGGACCGTAGCATTTATTATAACTTACATTAAATCAATGTATTGATAATATTTTTATGTCGAACTCACGTTTCTTACACAAATGTATTCATCCTCTACACGGTATGGGAATAATAATAAAAAGTTGGTCTATAGGGTAGAAAGAAAAGTCGAATGAGAATGGTTTTATATCAAAATAAAAAACCTCCGAATTATTCTTCGGAGGTCTTTTAAATGTGCCCTATTTAAAGAGCTTTTTATAAAATACTATTTCTTATAATTATCGTTTAGAATTTTAACGATGGCATCGGTTACGTTATGTGCCTCTTTCCCGTAAAGAACACTACCCCCATCTCCACCGGTTAATATAAAGGAATAGCCGTTTGATTCCCCATAGGCTTTAATTTCCCTTTTAACTTTAGATACGAGACTATCCATCTCTGTTTGGCCCTGCATCTGTAATTGCTGTTCTTCTTGTTGCAATTGTTGTCCTATAAACTGACTACGCTGCTGTAACTGACCATACTCCTCTTGTGCCTTAGCCTGGGCCATTTTTTGTGCCTTGGCTTGGAAAGCTTGGGCTTCCATTTGAAAAGCTTGGGATATACTATCCCTCTTTTTACCAAAAGTTTCAGTTCTTGTTTTGAACTTAGCCTCAATATCCACCTTCTCCTGATAAGTATCCATTAACTTCACATTATCTACAAAAGCTATTTTTTCTTGTTGGCAAGATATTGCTCCTATTAATACCAACGCCAAAACTAATTTTTTCATTTTCTCTTTAGTTTAAATTTGGGCAAAAATAGAAAAGCTTTTTTATAATAAGAGAAAAATTATAATTATTCCTAATAGCCGGCTCCTACAGATCCAATACCTCCCTTTATCCCCATTTGAGCAATTGAAACTAGCACAAACCACATCGATAGATAAAATTAATTGAAAAACACAACACAATCAATACAATTTATTTTGTACAGGGTCTTAGGATGGCCATTTAAAGCCCTTCCGGTGCGCTTAATGCCGTTAGTCGTTTCACTCGATAAAATCCCCTTAAAGCCTCTTAAAATAGCTATTAAGCCTTCTTCAATATATAAATCAACGAAGAATACTCCTTAGAAACCAAAGCCCGTATATTAGACATAAGCCCAATCCAAAATGCCCTAATAAAATTCTGTTTACCGTTCTTATATTTTTCCGACAGCAGCGCAACATAGAAAGCATCAAAAAACATGGGCTTCGTCCGCACCAATTTCATTCCATGTTTTGCAAAGATGCTCTGCACACTCCTTTTGGAAAAATGCCAAAGATGTCTAGGTACATCAAAAGCCGCCCAAAATTCTTTATAGTACTTTGCGTCGAAGGATTTAAAATTAGGAACAGCCACAACTAGGGTTCCATTATCAGTTAGGAGTCCGACCAATTTTGCAATTTGGGATTCAAGATCGGGTAAATGCTCCAAAACGTGCCAGAGTGTAATGACCTCATATTTATCACTGGTTAGAATAGAGTCTAAATTCTGCAAAAGTGCCACCCCTTTTTCACTTGACTTAAGCCTAGCCAATTCATTGGGTTCCACTCCGGCAACTTCCCAGCCATATTTCTGAGCCACAGCCAAAAAATCTCCAGTACCGGCCCCAACATCCAAAAGTCTTTTATTTGAAGCAGCATAAGAATCAATCAGAGACAACTTACTTTTTAGATTATATCCTTTTACGGTATGATAAATCTTATCTACCAAAGACTTCTTGGCATCTGTATGGGAAATGTAATCTTCGCTCTCATAATATGTCGCGAGATTTTCCGGTTGCGGTTCAGTAACCAACATGTCCAGGACAGGATCGTGCAGTAATTTAAACGACTCTCCTGTGAGGGTATAATCTTTGGTTTCCAAATAAACTTTCATGGTTACGATGGATGAATAATATTTGTTTTTAGAAGCAACGAAGATACTTCAAAACAGTAGTACATGAAAGTGAAATCACAGGAAGATTCTACTCGAGAATCGAGATTTAAACCTGCCTGCCCGTTCCATTCAGGCGGGCCGAGAAATTCAACTTGAATTTACTTTCAATGCGTCGTGGGTTCCAGATGTAGTTTCTTTATACTGCCACCCCAGCCTAGCGAAAAGAATTTAATAAGTAGCAACAATTATTGGACTAAATCATAAATTAAAATTACAAAGACTAGTTAAAGAACAAATCCAAAGAATTAAAAAACAATTATGGCACCATGGACAATCACATTTGTGAAAGAAACAAAATATTACTTAATCCATCTAGATTGAATTCTAACTAAACCAATCCTGAAATAAAAGGTATTAAACCTCAGGGCAAGCCCTGAACCCAATATTAGGAATCGACCCAAGGGTCGAGGTATTGAACCTAGATCCCGCCGAAAAAGGCGGGATTAGTTCAACTTACAATTTTCAGTGTGTCTTACTGACTTCTCAAAATTGAGTTTCACTAATAAATTTCTAATTATCGAAAATAATAAACTATAATTTCAACCTAAATGGAAATCCTAATTCCTCTGTCCTTTAATGTTCTACAATTTTAAATTAGACATGCTAGGGAATTACATAATTTCATTTAGGATTTCTGGGCACAAAAATTGATTTATTTAATCCAAATTTTATGCGCTTCCAAAACAATGCCTAAACAAAAACGCCTGCCATAAAAAAAGGTGTTTGCCAATTTTAGTACGCAAACACCCTCCTAAAAAATTATATTTTTAAACGTTTTATCAGCCTTAAAAACGACTTTAACAATAGAAATGTTCCACGTGGAACATTCAATTCCCTTGGCAAATTATCGGCCCATATAGACCAGTAAAACGCTAATATCGCTAGGAGAAACTCCGCTAATTCTAGATGCTTGGGAAATAGTCACAGGCTGTATTGCCTTAAGCTTTTCCCGTGCTTCATAAGAAAGGGATTTAAGCTTACTATAATCAAAATCCTTAGGAATTTTAATATTCTCCAACCGTTGAAGCTTATCCGCGTTGTTCTTTTCCTTGGCAATATATCCTGAATATTTAACCTGAATTTCTGCCTGTTCCAGCACCTCCCTATCCAAATTATTATCAGAAACGAACTCTGAAACCCCTTCCAGTTGCAACATGTGATCCATAGTAACTTTCGGCCTTGAAAACACTTTAAACATCTTATCAGGCTGTTTAACCGTGGATGAATCCAAACCTTCTAAAATAGGGTTTATCTCTTCAGGTTTAAAACTAGTCTCCCTAAAGAAGTCCACAAAAGCATTGGATTTTCGCTCCTTCTCCTCCATCTTTTCAAGCCTATCCTTCTTAGCCAATCCCATTTCATAACTCCTTGGAGTGAGTCTTAGATCGGCATTATCCTGTCGCAAAAGGGTCCTATATTCAGCCCTGGAAGTAAACATCCTATATGGCTCCTCTGTGCCCTTCGTTATAAGATCGTCCACCAAAACTCCAATATAAGCCTCATCCCTATTAAGTATAAAAGCTTCTTTTTCATTAATTTTCAAATGAGCATTTATACCAGCCATTAGACCTTGGGATGCGGCCTCTTCATAACCTGTAGTTCCATTAATCTGACCAGCAAAATAAAGATTTTCAATAAGCTTGGTCTCTAAGGTATGCTTTAACTGTGTGGGTGGAAAGTAGTCATATTCGATGGCATATCCAGGCCTAAAGAATTTTACATTACCAAACCCTTTTACAGATTTTAAAGCCTTATACTGAACATCCTCAGGTAGGGAAGTTGAGAATCCATTAACATAAACCTCTACCGTATTCCAGCCCTCAGGTTCAACAAATAACTGATGGCTATCCTTATCTGCAAACCGATTGATCTTATCCTCAATAGAGGGACAATATCTAGGGCCCAAACTCCTAATTCTGCCATTGAACATAGGAGAACGATCAAAACCCTCCCTTAACAAATCGTGAACCAAAAGACTCGTATGGGTCATATAACAATCCCGCTGATGGGTCAAGGCCTTGGTATTGGAGTAAGAAAACTTCTCAGGTATTTCATCCCCTGGTTGGGGAATCATAACAGAATAATCCAAGGAACGACCATCCACTCTAGGTGGAGTACCAGTCTTCATTCTACCGCTCTCAAAACCCAAACTCACCAATTGTTCGGTAATACCAGTAGCCGCCTTTTCACCAGCTCTTCCTCCACCAAACTGCTTGTCACCAATATGGATTAAACCATTAAGAAAAGTTCCGTTGGTAAGAACAACAGACCTAGATCTGATATCCAAACCAAGAGAAGTCTTCACCCCCACAGCTCTACCATTTTCCACTAAAAGACCAGACACCATTTCCTGATAAAAATCCACATTGGGAGTATTCTCCAGAGCCATACGCCATTCCTCAGCAAAGCGCATCCTATCATTTTGTGTTCTGGGACTCCACATAGCCGGACCCTTGCTTTTATTAAGCATTTTAAATTGTATAGCGCTCTTGTCACTAACAATACCACTATATCCACCAAGAGCGTCAATCTCACGAACAATCTGACCCTTAGCAATTCCTCCCATAGCCGGATTACAGGACATTTGCCCTATAGTCTGCAAGTTCATGGTAACCAACAAGGTCTTAGAGCCCAAATTAGCCGCAGCAGCAGCAGCTTCAGCTCCAGCATGACCCGCACCAACCACTATAACATCATATTCCTTTTCAAACATAACTTTCAATGTTCCACGTGGAACAATTTAATTTTTTCATCTTCCTTTAACCTCATTTCCGAGGCCTCTTCTTCACTCTTGTCGCCAAACCCCAAAAGGTGAAGTACCCCATGAGCCATAACTCTCTTCAATTCCAGATCAAACTCAACACCAAAATCAGACGCATTCTCCTTGACACGATCCACAGATATAAAGATATCACCCGCTATTCCATTCATATCTTCATAAGGAAAAGTAATAATATCCGTATAAGTGTCATGATCAAGATAGTCCTGATTGATCTTCAGAAGATACTCATCATCACAAAAAATAAAATCCAATTGCGAATAAGCCTTATCCTCAGAAAGCACTATCCTACTAACCCAATCGGCAAACTCGGATTCATTGTCAATGCTAAAATCCGTCTCGTAGTGAAAATCAATCATCAATTTTAAAATAATCCTTAACCCTAATCTGAAAATTTTGCTGCAAAGGTAATGCTTGTCTATTTAAAATCTCCACATCATTACGATAATTATCTAATATTGAGGGCCTAGTAAGAATCGGGTTCTGAAACAAATCATTACTATTATTGCTCTCCCTTTCCTTGGTCTTTCCCTGTTTCAAAGCAGCATTATCCAACTTTAACATCTCCCTGTTAATGTTATTCATTTTATTCATAGTTTGCTGGGTAACCCCATTTCTCAATAAATCGTTCTGGAAATCCTCCATCTGCTGTACCAATTTCTCACCCAACTTACGATCATCATTGTTTATAAGATTCTTTAATTGCTCTTCCAATTGCTCACGCAACAACTGCTGCTCCTTATAAATTTCATAAATCTCATTAAGCTCCTCTTCGTTAGATCCGTTCCCACTACCTCCAGAACCCATCTCACTTACTTTTCCACCTCCACCACTATTGGAGCCCTCACCATCTCTAGTACCTTTACCGTTGCCCTCGCTACCTTTATCTCCATTCTCACCTTCCTGACCATTTCCATCACCACCTTCGCTACCTTTCTCTCCGGACTCACCTCCCTGTCCACTACCCTTTTTTCCTTCACCAGAACTCTTTCCCTCTGAACCCTTTTTACCCATTTCACCCATTTTCTCACCCAACTTTTCCTGCCCCAAAATGATATCCGGCAATTGAAAACCTTTTCCCTTCCCCTTACCCGAACTGGGACTTATACTCTGTTGCAAATTTTCCAAGACATTGGCCAAAAAATCGCTGAGACTATTGGAAGCATTCAAAACATACTTTTGATAAGACGCACCTTGATACATTTCACTCTCTGCCATACTCTCCAAGGCCTTATCCAAATTATAATACACCTCAGTAATTTGTTCGTTTACAAATTCGGAAAGTTCGGCCTGTCTTAAGGATAAGGCAAACAAACTATCATCAACGTGTTTAAACAATTCCCTCAATTCCTGCTGCCTTTTAATACTAAGAGTATTAACCGTACCGGACATTTCCGATTCCCCCAAGCTCATATACAAACCTTCCTGTTTAAACGAAAAAGTAATCAAATTGTCCAACAATTGCCTTAACATTTCAGCGTCCTCGGCAGTAGACGAACCACCTCCACCGCCAGAACTAGCGGACAATAAATCCTCTGAAAGTTCTTTCATCTTTTTGGCGGCAGATTTTTGTTTAGACTTAACATTTTCAAAAGAAGATTTATCACCATTTGGTTGCTTGGAAAGTTCGTCCATTACATCCTCTTGATCCTTCCTTACTTCCTCAACCTTACCCATATCAACCTTCAATTCCAAAGGTTTCTTTAAACTCGCAACATCCTTAATCAATTCTTCAACCTCTTTACTAATCTCCTCGAATTTAGCCTTTATGGAATCCTGTTCCTTTTGCTCCAATTCCGAATCCAACTTCTTCTCAGCCAAATCCTTCTGCTCCTTCGACAATTTATCCAAATCGCCCCCCAATTGTTCAGCCTTTTGCTGAACATAATATCTCTTAGTAAGTTCCAACAACTGTTCTAGGTTACGATCCGCATTCCTCTGCTTCTTTCCAAGCTCCTCCAAGCGTTTAGCCAATTCATCCTTATCCAATTTATCTGTCAATTTATTCAGCTCCTCCAAGAGCTTATCATTCTTCTTCGCCTCTAATTCCATCCTTTCCAACCTCTCCTTCAACAGTTCTTTTAATTTATTATCCTCTTCGGTCTTCTTAAGATTATCTTTCAATTGCCCACTAAACTTCTTCATTAAGTCCTCCTGCAACTCTTGCTTCTTTAAAAAATCCTTAATTCTATTCTGATCAGAAAAACTAAGTATACTGTTTTCCTTTTCCTGCCTATTAATTTCCTTTAAGCTCTCCTGTTGTTCCTTAGACATTACCAAAGATCTATCCAAATTCTTAAGAACAGATTTTTGAAACTCCAACTCCTTCTCTTTCAGCTGGTTAGCGTTCATAAATGCCGAGCTAAACAACTGACTCTTAGTAACCTTGCCCTTGTGAATAGCGTCATTATCCACTACTTCAAAATAGTAATCATACGCCTCGCCTTCTTCCAAATCCAAACCCGATGGAAAGGTGTAATAAAACTTGTTATAATTAACATTTGGTTTGGAAAGAACCAAAACATTCTTCTTCCCTTGCCCTTTCTTATAATAAATCAACCTAACAGCACTTAACTGGTAATCATCCGTTGCCTCCCCCACATAATAAGACACATTAGGGTTTAAGGAATCCAGCACCTGATCTACCCGCAAACTGGGATAGGCATCCCTAACAACCGTAAAGCGATATCCCAAACTCTCATAATTATCTACGTTAGCATTAGAAATAGACAATTCGTAATCCAAATCGGAAAAAACACGCTTATCCAAACTAAATGCATCTCCTGACCTTTTAAAATTTTCAATACTATCCCCCACCCTAAAAAGCACCTCTTCGGTAGTCCTGGTCTTCATCCTCCACGAAACAAAAGTGCCTTCGGGAAAAACCGCATTCCCCGTACTTTTTATTATATCATCCTGCTTTCCGGTATAATCCGGATAATCCAAAATCAAATCAAAATCAACTATACTGGGAACTGAAATTACCTTTAAAAAAAACTCCTTGGACCTAAAGCCATTTGAAACAAAATAGAAAGAAGTACCTTCCAAAGGCGAATTAAACTTGTACTGGTAAAATCCCTCATTAGACGGCAAAAGAAACTCTTCCCCATCTAAAACTATAGAAACATTCTCAGGTTTTACACGTCCCTCGGTAGTCACAGAAACGGTTAAGGACTCGCCCTCCAATACATCCAGATCAGAAGTAAGCAATTTAAAGGCAAAAGGCGCCGGCGGCTCGTAAGCCAAGTCGTAATTCACCACTCTTTTATAAGAACCGAAATAGGAAGCTATATCTCCAGAAATCCAAATTAACCCAAAAAATAACAGAGGAAGGAGCAAATACTTGGCATATCCCATATTCTCCTTAAGATCCACAGCCTTTACAAAAGGAACAACACTCAAGTCCATAGATCGCTGTTGAATACTCGCCAAAAGCAATTCTGACTTCTCACTACTTTCAGCCAGATCCAAAAGGTTAAAAAGCTTATCCTCTACCTCCGGAAAATGCTCTCCAATTAACAAGGATGCCTCCTTATTGCTCAAACCTCTCTTCCATTTTAATAAAAACGATAAAGGCGTAATAATAAACTTCCAAACTAGGTAGAACTCCACTCCAACAAATAGTACTAACAGTAGCAAACGTCCAAGAGAATTTAACCACAAAAAATATTCTATACCTAAAACCAACAAAAAGAAAAGCAACCCAAAGGCTATAAAAAGAAGCACACCCTTAAGCAACATCTTGGTATAGAACTTTGCAATAAAGGCATTAAGCTTTTCTAAAATATTACTATAATTATCCAAAATAGATCATTTTATAACCAAGGTACAAAAAAGCAACCTAGTCCCAAAGGCCCCAAAACCGAATCCGAAAATAGAACGCTTTATGTATCTTTGCGCAAAAATAATACTTCATGACCAAGAAAGTAAGAGTTCGCTTTGCTCCCAGTCCAACAGGACCTCTACATATAGGCGGTGTCAGAACCGCTTTATTCAATTATCTTTTCGCCAAAAAGCATAAGGGCGACTTTATTCTAAGAATAGAAGACACAGACCAAACTAGATATGTTCAGGGGGCCGAACAATACATAATAGACTCCCTAAATTGGTGTAATATACCCTACGACGAAGGCCCGGGAAAAGATGGCGGCTATGGTCCCTACAGACAAAGTGATAGGAAAGAACTATATAAAAAATACGCGGATATACTTATTGATAAAGGCCACGCCTATTACGCCTTCGATACCAGTGAAAATTTGGATTTTCACAGAAAAGACCATGAAGAAAAAGGTAAAACCTTCATATACAACTATCACAACAGGTTAAAACTTTCCAACTCCTTGTCCCTAAGCACAGAAGAAACAAATGCTAAACTCAAAGCTGGAGATGAATTTGTAATACGTTTTAAAACACCTCAGGATACCGAACTACATCTAAACGATATTATAAGGGGCGATATTAAAATAGACACCAATACCTTGGACGATAAGGTACTGTTTAAGAGCGATGGCATGCCCACATATCATTTGGCCAATATTGTTGACGATCATTTAATGGAAATTACCCATGTTATCCGTGGAGAGGAATGGCTACCATCTTTGGCCCTCCATCAACAATTGTACAATGCCTTCGGATGGGAAGCACCAAAATTTGCCCATCTACCCCTAATAATGAAACCTGTGGGCAAAGGTAAACTTAGCAAAAGGGATGGTGAGAAAATGGGTTTTCCCGTATTTCCCCTTACATGGAACGATTCCATTGGCTATAGGGAGGAAGGGTATTTTCCGGAAGCTGTCATCAACTTTTTGGCCTTATTGGGCTGGAATCCTGGCACCGAACAGGAGATTTTTACCCTAGAGGAACTTATTTCCGCTTTCAGTTTGGAAAGGGTAAACAAATCTGGAGCACGTTTTGACCCAGACAAAACCAAATGGTACAATCAGCATTATATGCAAACCCATGACAATACCGATCTAGCCAATGCATTTATGCTAAACCTTAAAAACAAGGAATTGGATTTGCCAAAGGACAAGAATAATGGCGATTACATAAAGCAAGTGGTTTCCTTGATCAAGGAACGTGCTACTTTTGTCAAGGATTTTTGGGAATTGGGAAGTTACTTCTTTTTGGCTCCAAGTGAATATGATGAAAAGGCCGTTAAAAAACAGTGGAAAGAAGACACTGCTGCCATTATGACCCAATTGATATCCCTATTAGAAGGAACAGAAGACTTTGGATCGGAAAATCTTGAATCTCAAGTAAAACAATGGATCTCAGAAAATGAGCTATCCTTCGGAAAAGTAATGCCCCCTCTAAGATTGGTCATAGTTGGTGAGATGAAAGGACCTCATATTTTTGATATAATGGCACTTATAGGCAAAACAGATAGTATCAATAGAATTAAAACGGCCATCACAGTGCTTTAAAATAAACCATATAGTAATCTGCCCAATATGAATATGCATTAGTCATTTAGATGAGTACTATTTTAATAGTATTACAAAAGCTTTGTAACATATTTGCCAAAATTGCAACATATCAACAAAGTCTTTTGTAAATTCATTAGCTAATTTTAAACACTAAATCATGGGTTCATTTTTACTGATACCGTTATTACTTATCGGTTTTGTTATTCTATTTTCTTCCTTCTTTACAGTAAAACAACAAACAGCCGTTATCATCGAGCGCTTTGGTAAATTCAATAGCGTGAGAACTTCCGGTTTAGGCATGAAAATTCCGCTGGTAGACCGCATTGTAGCCCGCGTTGGGCTTAAAATTCAACAATTAGATGTGATTGTTGAGACCAAAACTTTGGACGATGTATTTGTAAAACTTAAAATATCCGTCCAATATGTTGTTCTTAAGAACAAAGTATATGAAGCCTTTTATCAATTGGAATATCCACATGATCAAATAACCTCCTACGTCTTCGATGTTGTCCGTGCGGAAGTTCCCAAAATGAAACTGGATGATGTTTTCGTAAAAAAGGACGATATCGCCATTGCTGTAAAAACAGAGCTTCAAGATGCCATGTTGGATTATGGTTATGATATTATAAAGACCTTGGTAACGGATATTGACCCTGATGCTCAGGTAAAAGAAGCCATGAACCGCATTAATGCCTCTGAAAGGGAAAAAATTGCGGCCCAGTTTGAAGGTGATGCAGCGCGTATTCTAATAGTTGAAAAGGCAAAGGCCGAAGCTGAAAGCAAAAGATTGCAAGGACAAGGTATTGCAGATCAACGTAGGGAAATTGCACGTGGATTGGAGGAATCTGTAGAAGTATTGAACAAAGTGGGCATAAACTCCCAAGAAGCCTCTGCACTAATTGTGGTTACACAACATTATGATACACTACAATCTATTGGGGAAGCTACAAACACAAATTTAATTCTGTTGCCCAATTCGCCACAAGCCGGGAGTGATATGTTAAACAATATGGTAGCCTCCTTTACAGCCAGTAATATGATAGGGGAATCCATGAAAACGCAAAACAAAAAGAAAGACCCCAAGTAGTCAAAATGGCCTTTTAAATCAAAAACCTTTTACAATTTGTAGAAAACAAGTCGTAAAAGGTTTTTTTATTAGCCTAAAAAAGGGAACTAGCTAAATCTTTTCAATATTTTCTTTGCAACAAAGGAAATAATCAATTTCTGGGCTATTCCACTAACGCCCCCCAACAAATTTGTAGGATAAAAATTAGCCTTTGTCCTATTGAAGTGCAGTCGTAACTGCTCTTTGTCAATTTCTCTCTGTAATTTTAATATAGTCAACCTTTGATCTATTTCATCAAAAGAAGTGAAAACCTGTTTTGCCATAACTCATCAATCAAAATAATATTCAGAAAATTTCTTTAGCATAGGCCTGTCCAACATATCTCTGTATAAATAAAATATGATTCCAATTAAACCATAAAACAGACCCACGAACAAAAAACCTAAAAAAGTATTTTCCAACCAAACTCCAATGCCGAATGCAGCCGCACAAGACAACATAAACAAGGCAAGTAAGGCAATACTTCCCAACATCAACATCTTGGCAAAAGAGGTCATACTCCGCATTCCAATTTTAAACCCCTGAAGTTTGTAATACTCCCCGGTATTTTCCAAATAGGATCGGATATCCCCATCAACTTCAGAAATATTTTCCCTAATTTCCTCTAAGGCCATATAGTCGTCTCTTATTTTTGCAGTTGTGCATTCTTATTCTTAAGATCGGCCAACTTCTTTTCCAGTGCTATTATAATGTCGTCTGCCTTGTAGCTCATATTGGAAATAGTCTCTTCCAACTTCTGCTCAAAATCTATTTTCTTGGCCTCTGCCGTTTTGGTAAGCTCTTCTTTTGCATGGGATATTCTACTAGTTAGGTCATCTGTTGTCTCCATGGCCTTTTTCTTAATCCTTTTTCTAGTTTTGGTCCCTTTATCAGGTGCATACAAAATTCCTATTCCTGCACCTATGGCTGCACCTGTTAATAAAGCTAATAAAGTATTCCCACTATCGTTTGTCATAATTGTATTTTTATATTGTTATTAATAATAAATTTAGGACCCCATATATATTTCCTATACTTCTATTTTTCAAATTGAGGAAAACCTACATAATTGAAATTCCGTGTTCTGAAATATTCCTATAAGGCATAAAACTCAAAATTAAAGGAAAGGAGGATCACTGATTGACGCTATCCATCAAACTTTTGATTCAAACTCCCCAAATCGATAATATTTCAACCAAAATCCAATTAAAGGCCTTACAGCAGACCAAAATACCAACTGTTATGGAATTACCTTGGCCCAAAAAAAAACCACAGCATTCGCGAGCTGTGGCCTTCACTTTTTATAGAAAATACCAATTGTTATATCAAAAGGTATAAACTTAACTTATGTTAGTTTCTTTCCTGAATTTTGGCCCAAGTATCCCTTAGACCTACGGTTCTATTAAAAACCAACTTTTCAGGTTTGCTATCCGGATCAATATTAAAATAACCCATGCGCTGAAATTGAAAGCGATCCCCAATTTCTGCATTGGCCAAACTCGGTTCTACAAAAGCCGTGATAATCTGTAAGGAATCAGGATTAATAAAATCCAAGAAATTCTTGTCCTTGTGTGCATCCGGAGTTTCATCAGTAAAAAGACGATCATACAATCTCACTTCAGCGCTAAGGGCATGCTTTGCAGAAACCCAATGCAAGGTTCCCTTAACTTTTCTTAAGCTCTCCTCCGTACCACTTCCACTTTTACTCTTAGGATCATAAGTACATTGCACCTCAATAATATTCCCATCGGTATCTTTAGTACAGGATTCGGCCTTTATAATATAACCATTCTTTAATCGAACCTCGCCTCCGAGCTTTAACCTAAAGAATTTTCTATTGGCCTCCTCCATAAAATCCTCCTTCTCAATATATAGTTCCCTAGAAAATGGAAGCTGTCTAAAGCCTGCCGAGTCATCCTCCGGGTTATTTTCGGCTTCCAGCCATTCTTCCTCCCCCTCGGGGTAATTGGTCAATACAACCTTTAACGGATTTAAAACACCCATAACCCTAGGAGCAATTTTATTCAAATGTTCGCGAACATGAAATTCCAGCAAGGAAACATCCACAACATTGTCCCTTTTAGCTATACCGATAGTATCTGCAAAATTCCTGATGGATTCTGGAGTATAGCCCCTTCTTCTCAACCCCGATATGGTGGGCATTCTGGGATCGTCCCAACCCTTCACAAAACCCTGCTCCACCAATTGAAGCAACTTGCGCTTACTTACTACAGTATGGCTAAAATTTCTTCTGGCGAACTCCCTTTGTTTGGGCCGTACCAAATTTTTATCTACCACTTGGTCCAAAAACCAATCATAAAGCTCCCGGTGCATAGCAAATTCTAGCGTGCACAAGGAATGGGAAACCTGCTCAATATAGTCGCTCTCCCCATGTGTCCAATCGTACATAGGATAAATACACCAATCGGTATTTGTTCTGTGGTGTGCCCTATACAAAATACGGTACATTATGGGATCGCGCATCAACATATTGGAGGAAGACATATCCACTTTTGCCCTTAGAACATGCTCTCCTTCCTTAAACTTACCCTCCTTCATCCCTTGAAACAACTGTAGATTCTCCTCTACGGACCGGTTCCTAAATGGACTTGGTGTTCCGGGCTCTGTGGGAGTTCCCTTTTGCACGGCAATTTCCTCTGAAGTTTGGCTGTCTACATAGGCCTTACCCGTTTTTATTAACTCTATAGCCCAGTCATAAAGCTGTTGAAAGTAATCCGAAGCAAAACATTCCGTATCCCATTCATAACCAAGCCACTTAACATCCTCCTTAATGGCATCTACATATTCCTGTTCCTCCTTGGCCGGATTGGTATCATCAAAACGTAAGTTTACAGGAGCCCCGTACCTTAGTCCCAAACCGAAATTAAGGCAAATTGAGCTCGCATGACCAATGTGTAAATAACCATTTGGCTCAGGTGGAAATCTAAATCTTAGCTTCTCTTTTGGAAAGCCGTTCCCTAAATCTTCCTCAACAATATGTTCAATAAAATTTAGCGATTTTAATGCTTCACTCATATTCTCCTTTTTGATGCGCAAATGTAGGGAAAATGCAGGTAAAGCCGACGATAAAATACGCATAGCATACAATTAAGTGGGTTTCACAACAGATTTAAATACCCTTACAACTTTAAATTTCCAGTATTATAATTATATAACATATTTGTTGTTGAATACTTTGTAATTCAATGTGTTCCCAATTTTTTCAAAAAGTTATCTGATAATTATCAACAATAAAAGCTGGTAGTAACCCCTAACTACAACATCTCATGAAGCCGAACAAAAAAATTAACCTACTACCTTTCGTTCTAACATTGATGCTGTTGGGTGCAAGCTCAATTTCAGCCCAGACCCTGAACAAACCTACTCCGGCCGATAACCCTAATCTAGCGGGCAATTCGGTTTGGACCGCTGCCTGTGCATCTGCAACTTTCAATGAATATTTTATAAACTTCACTTGGCTACCCACTGTAAACAGTGATAATCAATTTGTTTTGGAATTATCCGATGCTTCCGGGTCCTTTGGCAGCCCTACAGAATTGGCCAGGGTAGCGGACAAGAATTCGGACTTTGACTTTGAATTTTCATTTGCATTGCCAACAGATACCAGGGGAGATGCCTACAGATTTAGGGTAAGAAGTACAAGTCCTGCCAAAACAAGTCCCGTATCGGATGCCTTTGAAATGTATTATATAGACTTCAATTCTACACTGGCAATCAGGGAATTGGGCGACACTGGAGCGCCGCCAGCGCAGAAAATACAATTGTGCAATGGGGGAACAACCACCCTGGAAGTATACAATGTACCCAATCCAGAAACTTATCGGTATAATTGGTATAAGAATACATCACCCTTTACCAGTAGCGGAAGCGGTTCTTCCATAGAAGTTTCCGAAAGTGGTTATTATGTTGTTGAATTGGATTACGGGTCCACCTGTTCAGGATCGGCCAATACCCAATCGCTTTCCATTGAGGTTGAAATAGGAACCAGTGTAGGCTTGGCCCTAAACCCGCCGGCCGAAACTGCATTGTGTTCAGGTCAAAGTTACGCGCCACTTGAGGCAAACATGAATTATCCAGACCTTGCCTACACCTGGTATAAGGGATCAACAATTGTACAACCAAGTACCTTAGGAGCATATACCTATAACATAGATACCAATGATGCCAATTTTCCTGGCGATTATTCTGTAAAGATACAGGGAGATGGCATTTGTACAGAAACGTCCAATACCGTAAGCATTACCAATGCCGGACTTTTTACCGTTTCTAGGGACAACCCGGCCAACATGGTCATACTGCCAGGAGCAACTGCAAATTTATCCGCATCCTCCGATGCCTCATCCGTAACCTACCAATGGTATAAGGATAACACCTTAATTCCTGGGGCAACAAACAGTTCCTATACAGCAAATGCAGTAGGCAATTATTATGCGGAAGTAACTCTAAACGGAGGTGCCTGTACCTCTGCCACCAAGAACACGGAAACTACTACATTGGTAAATCCTGATTCCTTTGAATTGATTACCAACTATACTACAGAATATACCGATTGTATTAATACAAGTGTAGCCATAGAGGTCAGTAGAATCAACGCCGTCCTATCAGATGGTACCAAAACCGATGTAACCACTGATCTTAAAAGCAATTTCTCTTACCAGTGGACCAGGGACGGAGCCAATATTACAGCTGCCAACGGAAGCAATATAAGTTTAACGAATACCAATGAAAACGGGGAATATAGGGTTCAGGGCAGCTTGGACAGTTTTAATTCAACTTCCAATGTATTACCAGTACGTTTGTTGACCAACGAAACCTTGACCATATCATCCTCTGGAACCGTAATCTGTAATTCCAGCGATACAATAGAAATTTCAACAACCACAACATTAACAGGAGAAAGTTTTGATTGGTTTAAAGATGGTGTAAACTTAAATACATTGAGCGAATCACTATCTGTTAACGCAGCCGGAACCTATCAACTAATAGTACAGAAAAACGGTTGTGATCTTCGATCCAACGAGATTATTATTTCTCCCTTGGACGACTCCTTGATAGCCCTCAGCACAGCCAATAACGAAGTGGTCTTTCCCGAAGGAGGTAGCAAAATTATATCAGCCAGTGGGGCCACAACTTATAAATGGTACGACCAAAACAATGTTTTGCTGAGTGATACGGACACCGTTTCCATTACACAGGAAGGTAATTATATGGTAACTGCTACGATAAACAATTGCGAGGTTTCCAAATCATTTTCTGCCTCCTATCAAGACACCTTTGGTATTCCAAATGTAATAACTGCCAACGGGGACGGGTATAACGACCAATGGATTATTCCCAATACATATACTAAAGACCCCAATATTTCAGTTATTATCTATAATGACAAAGGAGAGGAAGTACTTAGCCAGAACCAATACAAGAATAACTGGCCAGAAGCTTCCATGAAATTCCCAAAGCAAAATATGGTGTTTTATTATACCATTAAAAATGCCAAGGAAACTCTAAAGAAAGGTACTATTACAGTAATACGTTAATGCACCATGTTCAAGAAAAACTATTTATATATAATCTTTTTATTACTCTGTCTTTCCAAGGTTACGGGGCAAGAGGAAAGTCCGTTTGTTTCTTACGATGTACCCTCACAGAACCTCTTAAAATTCAATAGGTTTCTAATTAACCCCACATTTTCTACTGTAAGGGAAGACAAGTCCTATATAAATCTATTGCACAGAAACCAATCGGTATCTTTCAATGATAACAACCAAGACTATTTCCTTAGTTACAGTGGTCGTGTTAATGACCGTAGCGGTTTGGGACTTAGCCTATATACACAAAGAGAAGGATTAATATCCAACTACGGCGTTATGGCCAACTATGCATATGGCATTAAATTAAGCGACAAGAGTAATTTTACTTTTGGAGCAAATCTAGCTTATTACAACAGTGGATTTGATAGAAACCGCGCCAATGCTTTGGATCCCAATGATCCAGCTCTAAACGGGCTACAGGATTCCAACCTTTTGTCCTTTCAACCCGGATTCAATATTTCTTATGGCAAGTTTGATTTTGGTGTTTTCGCAGAAAACCTATTTGATTACAACCTTAAGAGCAGTGAAACAATAACGGAATTTGGAGATAAAACCTTCTCGGGACATTTACAATATACCCATCAGTTTGAAAACGGTGCCGGTATTTTTGAAGCAGGTCGTTTAATGCCTCTGGCAAGGGTTCGAAAAATTGGGAACGAAGAGGTAGTGCTGGGTGGAAGCCTTATCCTGGACCTGCCCAAACTAGGTTGGTTACAAGGTGGTTATGATAGTTTCTATGGTGCCTCCGCAGGTATAGGTTTTAACATAAACCGCCGGATATCATTAGGCTATACCATGGAAAAAGGCATGTCCAACAATTTTGACAATTTTGGATTAACACATGAAATATCCTTTGCCTACTCCATAACCCCAAACCTTACAGAAGATCGTGTAATGTTGGAAGAAGGTTATGAGGAATTGGCAGAAAATGAAGAAGAACAGGAAGATACCCTTACTACACAACAACTGGAAATTGAAAAACTGAAGAAGGCATTGGCAGAAAATGATGCAATATTGGCAGAGTTAATGTTCCGTCAGGATTCATCGGAAACCAACCGTCAAAAAGATTTGGAACGCAGATTTGAAATGGTAATGAAAATGGTCCGCGAAGAAACGCAGGGCAAGCGTCCGGACATTGAGGAAAAAGCCAAAAAAATGTATCTCGTTAACAATGAAATCGGGGGTCTGGTGAATAATTCCAAGCCCGATCCAAAAGAAAATAAACCGAACGTTATAAAACCTGTGGACAAAACCAAGGATGCTATAGCCACTAGGACAGTTGAAACCAAAATCACCCCCAAAGCAAAGGCTGAAGAAGCTGAACAAGATGAGTTTACAAGGGTAGCACAACAAAACAATATTAAGAGTAGAAAATTTAGGAATTTGGACGGGGTAGCCGACGGTTACTATGTTGTGGCCAATGTCTATAAGGGCGAAAAATATCTTAATAAGTTTGTAACGGAACTTGCCAATGAAGGAGTAAGGGCAGACTATTTCGAAAATTCCAACAATGGACTTAAATATGTATATCTAGAAAGGTATGATACCTGGCAGGAGGCATTGGCCGCCCATAAATCCAACATCAATGGAACCTATTCCAAGGATATGTGGATTATGAATGTGGACAACACCCGTTATACGGACGCTGATAAGGCCTATGTACAAAACGTAAACAAAATCAAGGAAAAATCATCACAATATGCTTTGGACAAACTTCAGAAAAATGTTGTGGTTAAAGACAATGTAACCGCAAATGATCCTACGGCGAAAGTGTACAAAATAAATGGTCTTGGAACCGGATATTATATTATTGCCAATGTATTCGCCAGTGCCAACAATGCCAATAGATTTGTAAAAATGTTAAATGCCCAAGGACTAAGTGCCAGTTATTTCATTAACCCTGAAAATAACTATAGATATGTATATCTTAAGAGGCACGAATCCTGGAACAATGCCTTGGTTTCCTATTACTCCAAGATCAACGATACTTACAACGATAAAATGTGGATCATGCGGGTAACGCCAAATCAAATGACATGATCGGGTGGGTCAATATAAAAAATGGAATAACCAATCTATTCAAGTGTATATAATCCTAAACTTAAGATTACAAATTTGATAATCGAAATACCGTTGTGATCAATATTCCTAAAACTTGGCCTAAAAGTGGGAAAAACAATAAAATGGGGCATTATTGCGAATAACCAAACAAGAGTATCAACCTTACTATAATACTGATAAATGCTATATTCATTGGTTCCATAATAATCATAAAGCCAAAGAGCCAATTGAACTAGGTCACTCAATATTTAACGTGAGTTCGATATGTATTTTATTTAAAATCAGTTGTTTATATGACATCTGTCCGGTCGAGCGGAGTCGAGACCTCATTGTAAATACATTACAGTAAAATAACCTCTCGACTCCGCTCGA
>Ga0208032_1000559_pt1 | contig 19588 bp, 36 predicted proteins | sample MalvirAntarct_66_FD_184254 | JGI IMG/M metagenome (GOLD analysis project Ga0208032, IMG submission 184254) | Marine viral communities from the Global Malaspina Expedition - Malaspina viral metaG Antarct_66 (SPAdes) (version 2) | ecosystem: Environmental > Aquatic > Marine > Oceanic | place: West... | reverse complement strand
CAAGTTTTGCCGCAGCAGAAAGAGCTACTACCCCTCCTAAAGTAATAGATAGACCTAGTCCTAACATAGCTTATGCTATATAAGCAAGGACATCACCACTAACAATAGTAATGCTGCTGAATAATCCGTAGATAGTAATACCCGCAGCTACAGTCTCTGTAGTTAAGTCATTACCTGCCTCTGAAGTTACAGTGATGCTTGCGTCTGCAAGTACGGTGATTGCTCTATAAAACTCTCCTGAGATAGAGACGCTACCCGTTCTTAATTTTCTGAATCCCTTCTGGCCAAGAACTTGGCGTTGGAAATTTGGGGTTGCGTTTACGTTTTCAAATCCCATTATGTGTAATTTTTAAGGTTTAATATTCAAGTGTCAAACACTCTGTAAATATAGTTATTATTTGATTATCAAGAAGTTATCATATCAACAATATCGCTTTCGTCATTCTGAAGCTCATTTCGCTTGCCCTGGCGCTGAGACAACAGCTTGCTCTGCTCTACAGCTTGTTTCTTAACTCTGTCATCTTTGGCTTTTTCTTTTCCAGCTTCCACCTCTTGTCTGAAATTCATATCAGATTGCTTCATATTCATAGCAACAGCGTTCTTAGCTCCTTCTATTTGAGACTTAAGTTGATACTCTAATTGTAACAACTGTGCCTTGGCCTCAGCTTCAGCTTGAATTTCTGCAATTTTACCTTGAGTCTGAGCCTGTAGCTCCATCATTTTCCCCTGAGAAGAAGCTTGAGCAGTCTGTTGATTCATCTGAGCCTGCATCTGCGAGTTCTGCTGTGCAATCGACTGCTGTTGAGACATTCTTTTTTTACGTCTGATTATAAGAAGTCTTTCAGCCTGGTCAGTATCCTTGAGCTGTCTGACAGCCATAGCATCTTCCAGGTCAATTTCTTTCTGAGAAAGTGCTATCTGAATATTTTGTTCTAGATATGCTTTTTCAGTATCATCCATTTCAGTCTGTACCTTTACACCAAAGTTGTACATAGGTAGATTGCTAAAAGATGAAAGAACTTCCATATTAGACTTTCCAATAGCCTGAGTATAAGAGTAATACAGTGCAGACTTCTTAGGTAGAATCTGTAAACATTTTACAATGTCTTCGCAGACTTTACTGTATAGGTAGATTGCAGCATTAGAGATATCGTATATAGCGTTGTTACCAGCTGAAATAGCTTGCTGTCTAACCCCTACTAGTTGCTCTCCTTTTGGAGATGTACCATCCATTACTTCATTTATACCAGTTGTATCGCGTATAAGACGCATATTGTGATTATAGATAGCAATAAGCTCGTTAATGTTCCTAATGCTATTATCCAGAGACCTAACTGGAGGGTTTTGAAATCCACCTTCTGGATTCTTGCTACGATAGTAGAATACACCTGTCTGCTCATAAATATCTTGTATATCTAATGGTTGAAGCTCTCCACCTTTACCTAGTTGAACATTTTCCAATCCTTCTACATCTACAATCAATCCATCTGGCTTGGCCTTAGCAATCGCTTGCTGTAGCTTAAGATGTGTTAATTGTAACTGGTCTGCAAAACCTATTATAGAACCCACTAAAGACTTAGGAACCATTCTACGTAAGTTAGTAGAAACTACAGAGTACGAGAGTCTTGCTCTTGTTAAGTCATATGCATTTTTAGGAATGTTACGTTTTTGCTCGTAACCATACATATACTCTGTTCCTAAAATGTAGCTACCACCAAATACAGTCTGAATATTCATACATACAGGCTTACGCTCAAATACAGACTCTTTAGGTCCGTTGTAATCAAAGCCTTTATAGTAGAAATTCTTGTTACCGTGCTTAGAGCTTTTGGATTCAAAATGCATTGTATCGGTAGACAAAAACTCAAAATCCATAACCTCTATTATAAACTCGTCATAACCAAAATTAGTGCGGTCTAGAGTTTCGTCGTAGTATTTATATGAAAGTTTGTCTGCTTTATTTTGATATTTGTTTTTAACCCCTTGAGCTATTTTTTGGTATTCATCTTCTGTAAACTCATCACGAGCAATACGTTTAAGTTCTGAGATGCTAATTTTTTTAACGTGTCCGCCATAGATAAGGTCGGAGAATGTTGGGTCTTCTGTGTAGCTATGGAAGAAAAGTGCTGGGTCAATATACTCTTCTGTGATTCCATAATTAGGGTCATTGTTTCTTTTAATAACACCCATACCACAGGTGACTAAATCGTTTACAGCTCTCCTGTAAATCTTTTGGTCAAAGTCATTCCACTCAAGAGTGATGTTAGTACCAATCTGTGCGGCTATTTCAGCGGCAGTTTTGATATTAGTGTCCATAAAGATTTCAGCTTCTTCAGCAGTCTCTGGAACTTCTTTAAGGTCTACTTTAGTTTCTACTCCCTCTTGTTCAAGTTCTTGAATTAAAGCGCGATTCTCAACTTCGTACATTTTTTTTGCACGCTTGCGCTCTTTTTCAGACTGAGACAATGGGTCTGAAGCTTTTACATTGGGGTAAGGCTTCTTAGAGAGTATATTATTTACAACAATTTTTACAAACTTAGGTATGATTGGTACTGGTGACCAGTCTAGATTTAGCATTGTCCCATCCCCGTTATTAGGGTCTAGAGAGTTTAAAATCTGTTTGTATATAGATGTGTCCTGAGTACCATTCGCGTAGTCACGATTAGTCTCAAAATCTTTCATCCTGCGCTTGAACAAACTTCGTTCATCGTCGGAATTACCCCATTGTTTTTCAATCGCCTTAGCGTATTTTAAACCATAGGGCTTAGTAGCCTTTTTAGAGTAGTGGGAAAATGGGTCAGGGAAGTCGCCAAACTTACCTGTATTATTGTCTTTGTTGTACATATAGCCTTTCGCAAAATACTTCTTTGCAAATATACTAAATTAAAAGACTGCCAATCAACGCCTTATCTCCTCTTTATAACGTCTAAAAAACTTTTTGTCATTAAAGTTAGATTTCTTCTTAGTTTCCTTGAATTTCTGAGCAGCAAGCAGCGCTAGGCCAGAAGATATAGTAAGGTCAAACTTTGTACGGTTATCTATTTTATATCCAATCCAGTCCTCTAATGTTCTTTCAAAATACATTTTACCCATTTCTCCAGTCTCGGAATTTATACCGACGTGCTCTTCTACATAAGCCTCTATGGCGTGGGCGTGTGCTTGTATAACATCCTGGGAGTTAGAGGGTATTCCTCTGGTTTTTACATTAGACGCTGCGTTTGGAGATTTAAGATGCTCAGGTCTTTTCATCACATACTCCTCGTAACCTCTTGATTCAAAGTATCTTACAATTCCATACTTATTATTCTCAATAAGAAGTGGATATCCATAAAATGTAGCAGCAAGTAGTACATCCTCATAGAAGATACGAGCAAGAGGTGGGCGAGAGGCGTACTCAGCAACGAACATATTAGCTGGAGCTGCCATACTAAATTTATTATAAAGATGGCAAGCGCCTTTTGAGCCTCTATTATCTGTTGTAGAATCCAAATCATAGCTATCTACCCCGCCTACACCTATGTGTCCATTAGCAGGGTGTTTTTTTCCGTATTGAAATACGTGTTTATTCCGCATTTCTGGTTTTGGCATCCAGGATACTCTCCATCTACCTTGTTTATCTGGGGAGAAGATAACCTCTGTGTCTTTTACCCCATCTTTCCACATAAAGTTACCCTGAACTATTGGGTTTGGAAACAACTCTTCATTATACTCTACCTGTTCGTATATCTTTCCTATGTTAAACGTAGAGCCTTCTATAGAGTCTCTCATAGCTTCATCTATAGTAAAGGGAAACTGACGAACAAACTCGTTTAACTCTCTAGCATCACCCTTCAATGCATCTCTTTCGTTCTTAAGATATGTTCTTGCTCCTATATTGATTAAATCTCCATCAACACCCATTATAGGCTTTTCAGGGTCCTCTACTACAGGTATTCCATACTGGTCAAAGAACCCTTCTAACGCATCGTAAGACGGAACGAATAGTCTGTATAGTCCGGTCTTTGTTCTGCCGTTAGCATTCCTGTCATCAGGGTCAGAATCTCTCCATATCTCTTTGTATTGATTCCCTCCTTTATCCATAGGATTTACCGTAGAGCCCATAAGACACTTTCCGATAATTTTACGTCCAACAATAAGGCAGGTTCTCTCTATACGCCAAGCCTCTCGTATATCTGTAGGTCTCTCCCATTTTCCCGCCTCATCTAAATACAGCATATGAAGTTTTTCTCCATCATACGCGTTATTGGTTGTGTTCTTCCAATTTATAATAGTATTAAGAGCTTCTCCTTTGTTAGAGGTTTTGTTCTTTTTAGTGATACGCTTAGATGGTTCACGAAAAGCCAGCTCCATACGAGGGTTAGTTGTACCATCTTGTATAGGCTTAAAGAAAAATGGGTAGCTCTGAAACATAGGAACAACCTTTTTCATAAAGATATTCTCTTGTGCGTCTTTACCTGTTTTAGACTGTATGCCTAATAGCTTATCTTTTACCTGAGTAGCTTCATCTACCAATATAGATGCTGATATGTTTGTGTATCCAGAACGCCTGCACTTGACGTAGTTTTGACCTATAGCTCTGTTATCTACCTCACAAGCAGCAAAATGTGTAAACAGCTTTGATTGAAACTCTAGGTAGTATCCGTATCCTATGTCTAGCTTGCTCCACTGGAGCATCATATAGTGTCGCCCTGTAATGTATGTAGGGATGCCATTATTGTAAAACCAAACACCGTTACGCCTACGCTTAAACTCTTCTTCGATATATTGAGAAAAATTAGCCTTGAATGCGGAAGGCATTTCATACCACTCATCCATAGAGCGAATCCTTTGCAGCTCTTTTGGCATAGGAATTCTTTCCCACATTTGCAGATGGGTAGCCCTCTCATTAAAGAGTATATCTTTTTCTTTGGGAGCTTTGGGAAGCTGAATATCAATCCCGCCGATATTGACGATTTTACCAGACGTATCGTTGGGACATATGTTGACAACAAGGTTATCATATCCTTTGATTTCTTTAAGGCCTGCCATTGCATTTTAATTAAATTTCTAGAGTTAGTGTATTACTAATCCCAATAAATAAATACCTGACTACTTGGAGAACTTTTCTGCGAATCCTCCTGAGTAGTCTTGCTCTTCTTCAATTCCTCCTGTTTCCTGTAATTCTTTAACCATTGTCTCCAGTCTTTGGTATTCAATGAGTAGTTCTTTTGCGTCAACAGCAGTTTGCTTTATAGACTGTAACTCAGCTTTGCGCTGTGAGCCAGAAAGTTCGCTGTCAACCGGTTTCTTAATTTCTTCTATCATATTATTGATAGCTATTTCCATAGCACCTCTAAGCCTAGAGGATGCCTCTACCGTTGAAAACTTAGTCTTCCTTGGCATACATAAGCTCTGTTATCCTCATACGATACACCTTAGTGCCATCCTGAAGCTCCATAGTGTAGTCTGAATCTTTTGTGTAACCCACCACATTACCAGGGCTTGCTCCAATCCATTCTGTATCTGCGGGTAGTGCGAATACCTCTCCTTCCAGTTCTGGTTTCTCTTCGAGGCTAAGAATAAGAATAGAACTATTTGTATCCTCTTCTTTCTCAACTGGGGGTAGAATGAAGCACCAATCACCAAGCATAGTAAAATTACCATCTTCATCTTCAATTGAAATAGCGTGATTTGCATACCCTCCAGCTGGGTCGTAATTGACAAGAAAAAGATTTTCTCCAATATCATATTTTTGCTCCATTACAACGTGATGGTGAAAATACAAGGTCTTTCCTATGTTTGATTCATCTACTCCATTAGGAACGCCTATAATCTTTGCGTTATTAACACGGCTTGCGAATTCATCAAACTTAGTTATAATCTTGAGGGTGCCCCCGTTAAAAGATAACTCATCCTTAAATTTCTTCGGAATCTGTACAATGAAACTATGTAGTGGCTTCATACTAATCGAATTTAAGGTCGTATTCAACAATACAAGGCATATTGTCAACAGCCTTCCAAGCCATAGTACCTTCTTCGTTTTCAATATATATTAAATACCTTAGTAGCTTATACTTTGCAAGATACATTTCATCCCGTATGATAGCACTTACTTTTCCAGTGCCAGCACGCATACCTATGTAGTATGCCATAGCATCTTTTGGGTCGCGCCCAATAATAATTTTTCTAATCATCTTAATTTAATTATTTAAAGAGAGTGCGATTTAATTAACGCTACTGTCTCCATTTGATAAGTTAATCCAGTAATCTATAGTAGATGTATCTGGCTGAGAATCCTCAATGTCTTGACGGTATGATTCCATACAGTAAGACAATAAGTCGTCTAGCTCTTCTTCATTTGTAACCGAAAACGAAGATAAAAGATTCATATTAGCTCTCTCACCACCCTCCTCATCAACATATGAGTTGTTAACGTCTATAAAACCTACGGCAAGGCAGGCTATAAACTCTTCTATTAGCCCGTATTTTTCTACAACCTCGTTTACAGATAGCATAATCTTCTGTATTTCATTGATGCAATTCTTCTGACTTTCGGTCATTTGTATTTTATATTAACTTAATTTAAAAACCTCTACGTTACTTGCTGATTTTAGGATTGCTGTTCCAACTGAATTAAAAGAAGTTAATACCGTAACTACATCGCTCGCGCTTAGAAACCTAGAAGTAAAGAAAGACACCATAGAAAGTCCGTCACTTGATTTGCTTCGTATTGCTGTGGAAATTGTTACACCGTTAACCTGTATAACAGTAGTTATATCTGTTGTATTACTAGGTGTTGTTCCTGTAACGTCGTACTGTAGACCTACGTCAATCCTATATACACCAGCCTCGTTTAATGCAATGTCTGAACCGCCTATACTCATTTCTGATAAAGAACCAAACTGATACGAACTGTTAGCGCTTTCATTATTAACTGCCGCAAAATCAATAGCAGTAGGTGTAGGTGTTAATGAATAATCAGATGGGCTTCTTCCTATAACTCTACTTAGAGAGGGTATTGCAGTGCTGTTAAAAGCATTGGTTCCTAGCTCTCTTGTTTTTACCTCTACACCATCTATTACCAAGGCTGTAGCCTCAGTTGCAGACGCGACAGGAGATGTAACCTTTAGCTTTGAAGCTACGACAAAGTCTGTAGAGAGTTTTAATGCGGAGTCTACTCCTGCACCATCTTCAATTATTTTTTCTGAAGAAGTAAGACCGCTAGTCTCTAGTTTTAGTAGAGTAGTAAAGGTGTCTTTAATCTTATTACCTGATAGAGTAGCCATTTGTGTATATTTGTATTATATGCAAATTTAATAAAAATGAAGAAGCGCACAAGAAAGGGTATGTTTCGGGACTTTAAAATGAAAGACCCTGAAAAGATTGGTAAAAGTTACAACAAATACAACAGACTTGCTATGCGTGATATGGTAAATTCCTATGATATCTCCGAGTCTGAGATGAACTTCATAGTATTTATATATGACCTTGAATTTTTTACCCTAGACTACGCATCAAAGGCTTACTTCTATAATAAGGCAAAGCTTGGTAGAAGAATTGTCTACCCCCTACAGAATAAAGAATATATATATAAATATTACGACAAGCTCGCGCCAACTAGCTACGAGGACGCTATCTTTGATGAGGGAAGGTATAACTACAGGGTTAGGTACGCGCTAACACAGAAGGCCAGGCTACTGATACAGAGATACTACCGCAAGCTAGAGGGCGAGGAACATATTAATGTGCCGTCTTAACTTTAAATGGAGCTTTTACACTAGCTCCTTTGTGTGCTACAAAATCATCAGAGTGAGGCATTAGATAGTGTCGCCCTTTTTCTGTCATCCAGTGGTAACCCTTTGGAGCGTCAACCATAACTTCTTTTCGTTGCGCCTTCATTATCTCGCCGCCTTCTTTGTAAATCTTACGCTTTGTTTTCATTTGCTTTCTTTCTATTTTTTTTAGCACTCATAAACACTCCTGCTGTGTGGTCGTAATCCTTGCCATCGCCATTTCCGTATGTACCAGCTTTTCTGTTAATAGCTACTAGCTCTGCCCTATACTTTCTACGAGAAGGAGTCTTATGGTACTTTGTGTTATACGCATTCTTCTTCTTGCGTGCCTCTGGGTTATCAGCGTAATACTGAGCCGTAGACTTCTTAGCCTTACGCTTTGCGCGTAGCTTCTTTAGGAGTCTCATTTCTTTTTATTCTTTATCTTCTTAGCAGCCTTTAGAATTGCTTTAGTAGGTTTCTTACCAGAACCTATATTAGCTCTGATGTTATCCCATAAACCTCTTTTAGAGTATGTACCGTCTTTTCTCTTTATTAGTTTCATATATGTAGGTACTTAGTCTTGCCATCAATCTTAACAGCCTTGAGTTTCTGCCCTCTATTCTTACCATCTTTCTTATAGGACACGTGTACCCAATCAGGATTAAGACCTGTACCAAACTCCCATATAAGCTGGTCAAATGTAAGTCTGTCTTCAATGTAGTGATATATGTCTGCATTAGTTACAACACCATAAACATCTGCGTCTAAGTCTAAGGCTTCACCCTTGCTATGCTGACTTGTCTTACTTCCTCCAATGGCATCATTGAGTGCTTCACTTCTGTAACCAGAACTAACAAATACAGGACACATAAACTCTTCCCTAACAGGTTGGAATATATTCTCAGCTAATGCCTTAAGATTATCCAGGTGCTCTATACTAGGTTCGTTTGCAATCCCCCGCCTCTTTGCAGTAGCAGATTTCGTCACTTCCGCAAGAGAAAGGTTCTTCGATAGATTCATAATTGTAATCGCTTAAGTGATAGAATGTTACAAAAGCAAAGATAACAAATAAGATAAGACAGATTAAGACTAACATAGGGTTAAAGCTTTACTTTAAGTGTATGAGGATTTAATACACAACTAGCCCATATACAGTCTCTTTGACTAACTAAGATAATAACAGGGAAGTTCCTAGCATCTAAGATGATTAAGGACTTCTTATATTCCAGTGGGGGAATAAGCACCCACCCATCCAAGTATCAAGCCTGAGCTCTGGGCAAAGTTACAGTAAAAAAACGACATATGCAAGTGTTAAAGTATCACTTTAAGTGCTCTACTATAAGATTGTATTTGGATTTATTACAGAGTCTTATTGTAAATAACGGATAGCGAAAATAGACAGTTATTTTTTTAATGGTAAATTTTTTAAGCAAGGGCTTATTACGCATTTTAGTTAGAAATGTTTGGAAGGGGGATTATATATATATATGGTCCCCAAGAATCGAAAACCCAAACGCATATTGAAACCCTACCCCCTTGATTTTGAGTTAGTTACACCAAAACTTCTAGACTTTAGTCATTTTTGACTAGGCAGACTACTCATTATATATATACGCGAGGATTCCATTGATTGAGACATAAGAGTGGTGAGACAATCCCCCCTACCTTTTCCTCAGTTGCGCCAAGAGTCAGACTCGGACATACTCTAGACTCCCTATTACCACTAGCCTTGATAGATTTGTTTGGTGGTGAGTCATTTGTTTCTGAATATTTGACCATCGGAAACGAACACGACAACACATCCGATACGTTCTTTATTTATTGGCGAGGTAGTAAGAGTATCAGTAGTACACTGCGCTCTGCATCGGTTTAGCAGTTGGCACTTAGGTGAGTCTGTTAAGTCTGTAAGGATGTAGGTTAAGCAATGTAAATACGCTGACAATGGTAGCTACTGAAATAGTCTAGGGAATGTGGATTCACGCCTACATAGACTGACTGCAACACCAAGGTTAACTGATGAGATTTGAGGTGAGTATGCAGTATAAATAAATAGTCTGACCTGCCATTGTGCACTAGGTCTTAAGGGCTAATGAATCGAAATTGAGGAGAGGGATTTAGGTCCCTCTTCAATCTTAATCTTAAAAACAAATCAAATGGACATCAAGGCAAAATCAATGACTAAAGCACAGGTAGAAAGATTAATTCAGATACTAAATGAGGACCACTCTAAAGCGTTACAAAGGCAAAACGCATACTATCAAGAAGGGAATATCGAAGCAGCCTCGTTTAACAAGGCTACGACATTACAAGCAAGCACTACACTTTTTGACATCAAGATGCTGTTGAGGGGAGATTATTGAATTGAGCAGAACCTAGAATACTAATTAACTAAACCTAAATAATTGCATTATGAAATACGTATTATTTTTATTATCAATCATTAGCTGCACCACAATACCACAGGAACCACAGAGAATTCTGTCGGGGATGTATGAGGTGGATTATATAGAATGGGAGAACGCCAATGGTGTTACCACTACATTTAATGAGGGGCAGTTCATACCCATAAGAATGACATTCTCAGACTCGCTTTATTGGCACATACTGCAGGACGATGAATGGAGAGAGCACGGCAGCAATGTCACTCGCTATGATGGGATAAGCCTTATCAAGGTGGGATGCAGATGGGTGACAGATGTTACTGATAGCAGTATTACTTGGAAACAGAACGATGATTACATTACTAGATATTTTAAATAAACAGATATGAAGACTACTTACCTACTAAAATCAATCAAGCTAGCACTGATGACTATAGCGCTAGTATTTACACCACTATTCATAGGATGGTTAACTCTAAGCGGATGGATAGACAGACTGCTAGGTGTGTCAATGTCTGACGGCAGTTTCATACTAGCATTTATACTGTCGGTGATGACTGCAGCGCTGGGTGCTCATTCTATCATACAGGAGGTGATTCAGATGTATAAGGAATTTAAAAACAAGAAAAGATGGTACTAAGCCCCTACAAAGATTACCAAGGTAGAATAGTTGCCTGCATTGAGACAGGTAGAATAGGTGTAGTGTTTTGTTACACCTACAATAGCCTATTTGAAATGAGATGGGAGTATAACCTAGAGCAGGAGATGCCTGAGGCAGGTATGTGCACCATAGACCATCGGGAATGGGAATGGGAGACTATGTTTGTCAAGGCAGACAAGCTAGTATTCCTAGACTAACCAATAGAGAGGGGGCCTGTGCCCCCTTTTCACTATCAACATTCAATCTTAACTAACTATAATTTAAAAGCAAATTATTATGGCACGATTCACGTCAAATCAATGGATGTCATTCACATTCAACAACGATTCAGAGCAATGGGAAGCGCTCTCTGTGGCAGGAGACTCGCAGACTCTGTTCTCTAATAGAGGATGGAGAAAAGGTGTAGGTAAGCTATCAATGAAGCAGGCAATCTACAAGATGAATGTAGAGAACCAAAAGCCTATGCCCGATGGGAACAAGCCTAGCAGCGTACACATAGGGAGTCTTAAGGATGGAGTGCTCTACAGGTTTATACATACCTATGACATCGGTAAAGGACAAGCGGAGTACAATGTGGTAGAGGTGACAGAAGGCAGTACTTTTCAAGGAATACAATTGCTACAGATGGCAAAAAGGATTTTTACTTACGAACAGAAAACAGAAGAAAAGGATATGAAGACAGAGGTAAAGAAGGACAAGGTGGTAGAGTCTACTTCAACAGGTGCAGCGTATGACCTAGCTAAAGCATTAGAGGTATTTGCAGGTAATAGCAAAGCAGGTGTAGATACAGACGAGGTCAGACGAATAGTAGATGAGCAGATAACCAAGGCACGTATCCCCAAGGTCAAGTTAATAGAGGTTAAGTTACCCGATTCAGAGGAGCGTAAAAAACTAGGCAGACAACATTACTTGTTCACTGAGGTGCTTGAGTCTGTAGCTAATGACGAGTATGTAATGCTTAAGGGTGATGCAGGTAGTGGTAAGACATATGGTTCTATTCAAGTGGCTAAGGCATTGAACTTAAACTACAGAGTGTTCTCTTTTACCAATGAAATATCGCTAGGTAGATGTGTAGGATATATGGATGCTATGGGTAAGTATGTTAAGACTGCTATACGTGAGATGTACGAGAATGGTGGTATGCTTATACTAGACGAATTCGATGCGATGAATGCTAATGTTGCAGTGAGTCTGAATAATATGCTTAGTGGTGACGAGTATGTGTTTCCCGATGCAGTAGTAAACAAGCACAAGGATTTCAGAGTGATAGCGTGTACCAATACATTCGGAAAGGGTGCAGACAAGGAGTACTCATCACGTAATAAACTAGACGCAGCTACATTAGACAGGTTTGATAGCATCTTCGAATGGGGATATGATGAGGAGTTAGAGCGCGGAATATTCGGTGATACTCCGTCTACTACGGCAGTGTTTGCTATACGTAAAAATGCTAAAGCAATGGGATTGACTATAACACCGAGAAGAACGGCAGCAGTCAATAAGATGGTGAGCAGAGGTGTCAGTCTGAAGGTGGCAGTCGAGCGTTCAATACTATCTAGCTACAAGGGTGACCAAAAACGCGCTCTGCTAGAGGGGGTGTCGTTATAACGAGTCTGTAGATTATTAATATTAAATAGAGAGATGATGATACATAAATTGGTAGATAGTAAGCCTAGGGAAGGCAAGAAAAATTCTGGCAAGGCTTGGCTATTAGCTATGAACTTTTCAGAGTTCTGTGACATACTAGAAGACTATGATGGTGGCGAGCAAGCATCTAATCAGACGTTTCACAAGAGGTTTCACGGAGATAGAGAGTTTGGTAATAACCTAGACGCATCAAAGAAGTTGATATGGAAGGGATATGAACCAAAGGAGATGAAGAATGCCTTTGAGGGATTTGAGACTGCGTTTGAGGCAACTAGCACTATGGTTAAGATGGACATAGAAGGTCACGATTTCGATGTTGCTGCGATACTTAGTGGTGAGGAGGAGACTTGGTTTAAGAATGCTCCCAAGGGTAGCGCTCCTAGCATACACATAGTCTTCAGCGGGTCTGCTAATGCAGGTGTGTCTTCTATGAATTTCTACATCCAAGCAGCAGTGGTAGCTAGGATAACAGAAGAGTTAGAGCAGGAGGCAATAATAAAGGTCTCCGCATCATATAGTGCAGTCAACTGCTTGAGAGACTCTAAAGCGAGCGCTCTAGGCATACTGCTAGCTGTTAAAGACTTTGATGAACCAAGTAACAAGAAGAGGTTAGGCGGTGTCGCTCATCCTAGTTTCTTTAGACGCAATGTGTTTTCCTTAATGGAGAATCCAAATGGTGTCCTGTATAGCGATAAGGATACCTGTCCTAAAGATGGCTATGGTCAAAGTGTTGAGTCTGTTATTAGTGATGAGGATATGTCAGAATCGTTTGGTTCAGACTTTACCATAAGGATTCCATCACCATCAAGCGAGCATTTTGATAACATAGAAAACGCAGTGATGTACTGCAAGTCTGTTCTAAAGGACATACAAGCCAAGGTAAGTGAGTAAGCGATGTAGGGGCAGATAGAAGTCTGCTCCTATTCACTATCAACACTCTAGGTACACTAGATTATTTAAACTATATTTGAACATAATTAATAAAACAATAGAGATATGTGTGATTTAAATTACCTGTTGGATTTGCAGATGGAAACTGCAGACCACGATTATTATGATGCTTTTTACATCCCAACTCACTACATCATTGACCGAAGCGATAACGCAGAGTCTGACAATGTGATGTCAATTCCTACGCTCAGAACAATACAATCTCACAAGGTTCGTGATGAGTCTGTTGAGGGTGCTGAGTGGGTGGATATGTTTGGAAGTTTCATTGAAAGCATAATACAATGAAAGAACTAGAGACAGGAATGCTTGAAGCATCACAAAAAAGACTACAGGTGTCTGTATACTTTGAATCTAGGATGCACGCTGAACTCATAGCTACGTTCTGCGATGAGGATATGTATATGCTAATGCTCCCTGAGCTACTAAAGTACGCAAAGAAGAAAGGAGGTATAATCACTGAAAGCATAGATGTATGAAATACGAAAAGAGGTATGATGTAGAGGTGTTTTACGGACCTAATCTCAAGCGATTAAAATCAAGTGTTCACAACCTGTCTGATGCGGTGCAGCTATGTATTGGTTCGGAATCTTGGTTCGTTGAAGAGATTGGTACAGGATATTTCTCAGAGGACATAAACTATGAAGGAAGAGAGGTTCACTTTCGCCAACTACAGGATGGTGGCACTCATAAGGCAAAAACAATTAGATATTAAGCTATGGATACAGATAGAGATTTCGAGATGTTCGAACAGGAAAAGAGACTGCAAGACATTCATACGAATGATGAGGACTACTACAAACACGTAGACAATGAAACTGAGATGCGTGAGCATCAAGATAAGATAGATAATCGAGTCTATGTTTCTGAATCGTATTGGTACTAATGAATTTAATTAAAACTAATTATTATGAATGAAAAACTCAATGAGGTTGCCGAGATACTTGAACGAATAAGGTTTCGTGCGGCTGGGATGGACAGGACTATGGATGTCTACGAAACAGAGAGAGTTATAGCGATGCTAGGGCTATTCGAAAAAGAAAATTCAATATCAACAATTAAAAAAGAAAACAAATGAAGAATTTATTTATGATTGAAATAGACCCACGTGATGAGTCTATGAACAAGGTATCATTAGAAAGCGGTAAAGTGGGCTTAGAGAGTCTGTATAGTAGCTTAGAATGCAGTATGGTAGAGAGGATAGCGATGAATGGAGACTTGGACCTGTGGATAGACGAGGAAGGTAGGTTAAACCAAGCGCAAGGCAGGATAGGAACCTTCAGTATAGATGGTCAAGAGTTTGTAGGGAAGGGGTTAATCTGCGGTGTGTCAGATGATGGTGAGTCTATCGGTATAGATGAGGATTTTGCTGATTTTATAATTGATAACCTACAACTAAACTTTTAAGATATGAATATTGATGACTTTATGGAGCAAGGAGACTCCTACAACACCAACTCAGACACCATCACAGGTTACTTTAATCTAGATGAGGAAAAGACTCATAATAACTTCATTGAACTAAGGGAAAGAAGTTCCAAGTACAAAATGAAATCTGATGTTATGATTCATATAGACGCTATTACAGATAGCAAGATGGAGGCTATTATGTTGAGTTCTGTATTCTTTGAGCACGCTAAAGGAAGAGATTTTTATGCTGATGAATTCATACAGAAACTATTTCTTGTCTTAGTGGAGTCAGTAGAAAAAGGAGAGATTGATAGCGATGCGGCTGAATTAATCACTAAGTCGTTATTAGATGTTCTGTAAAGAATGAAAGAGAGAGGAGGGGTATAACCCCCTCCCCAATCTTAACCAAGATAGAGAGATGAGACGATAGGGAGAAATTCTAAGGGGCTGAAATCCTTCCCTGTTGTCTTCAACAAACATACACCAAAAGGCTTAGGAAGAGATATAATCCGATGCTGGCTTGTGAACAATTATTGTTAGTTAGGTTAGTTAATAGGAGTGAGTAGGGGGTGTGATAGCCCCCTTTGCTCTGATTATCAGTCTGTTAGAGTGCTTTACCTAGAAATCTGTTTAAGTGGTGAAAAAGTTTACAGATTATTTGCCCTTTTCCCCCAATGAATATATATATATAATATCTAACCCCCTTAACCCCTATATATAATATATTAATACAAGCAGCTAACTGAAATGTTTTTGAAGGTTTTGTTTGTATATACAGATTTCTAATTCTATATTTGTTCAAGTTAATTTTTAAATGAGACCAAGATGAGTAAACTTAATTCAGCGCTAGTAAAGGTTCAAGCAGAACTGAAAGCACCGAAAGGGCAGCGCAACAACTTCGGTAAATACAACTATCGTAGCGCAGAGGATATCCTCGAAGCAGTAAAGCCATTGCTACTAGCAAACGGACTTACAATGACAATTACAGATTCAATCCTTGAGATACTAAACATTCCATTCGTGGAGTCTACCTGTGTCATCTATTGCGGAGAGGATTCAGTAACAACGAAAGCGCAAGCAGGTATTGACCCAAACAGAAAAGGTATGGATATCGCCCAGTGTTTTGGAGCATCATCATCATACTCTCGTAAGTATGCCTTGAACGGAATGTTCTTGATTGACGATACTAAAGATGCTGACGCAACTAATACTCACGGAGCATCTCACGGAGCATCACAAGGACGTGCGACGGCTAAGGCTAGCAGTTCATCATCTGTTGATAGTGATTGGTTCACCAAGTCTATTGACTACATCAAAAAAGCATCAAACAAGAAGCAAGCATTTGAAATGATTTCATCTAAGTATGGCGAATCAGCATCCCCAAAACAGATTGAAGCCCTCAAAAAATTCATAGGATAATGGAGTTTGCTTCTAGTCTGTTAGAAAAAACAGGTAAGGGATACTGCTCTGCATCATCTCTGAAGTACGCTATATCGAACTCTAAGGACTTTGATATGATGGCTTGGGAACTTAATATGCGGGGCGAATTACGCAAGAGCGGTAAACACTTTACGTTCGGTGGCCTATACGATATGCTTCTGTTAGAGCCCGAAAACGTTTGGGATAGATATCTTCTCCTTGATGACGAAAGCATTTGCGAGGAGATAGGTGGTAAGAATCCAAGAGCAACAAAGAAGTACAAGGATTGGAAACTTGAGCAAGAGCAGGTCGGAAAAGAGATAGTCTCTAGTGTTGAGGTTAACACTGCTAAGGTTATGATTCGCAGAATGAAAGAGTCTGAAGTTGCTGATTTCAAAACAGGCGAGATAGCCAAGATGACAGACTTCCTGTTAGGCACACCTCAGAAAGAATTCAACGATTGGATTGGCGAGGTTCCTGTTAGAGGATTTCTAGATGTTCTAGGTGATGGATTCATAACAGATGTTAAGACTACTCGGTCAATGAAGGCTTTCAAATACGATGTGTTTGATTTAAACTACGACCTACAGGCTTGGATATACTGCAAGGTGTTTGATATAGAAGACTTCTATTGGGTTGCACAGGTGAAGGATAAGCCTTACACTTGCGGACTATTTAAAGCTAGTGAGCGTACTCTGGAAAGTGGGGAGCGTAAGTTCTACGAAGCTATTGGTAATATAGAGAATTGGATTAGTACTGAAAAGAACTTCAATTCATTTGCTCTACAAGGAGAAATATAAAATGACAAGAAAAGAATATAACAGACTTAGCGGAATAGACATAGAAGGTCTAATCAATAAAGTCTCAAGTTACTATGATGTAGATGTTAAAAGCAATAGTAGAGACAGGTATGCCTCAGACATTAGGAAAATGTTTTGTAGCTACCTATACTCAACAACAAGGTTAACGCTACATAATATATCAGAAATCGTGAACAGGTCTGTTGGTAATATATCTTACTATATGAGCACGCACGATAAAGAAATGGGGGGAAACGAAGCATATGCTGACCGCTACGCAGACTTCCAAGGTAGAATGAAAGAAGAGTCGGTAACAATTTAATTTATTATTTATTATGTCACAAGACAATCAAGACACGTTCGTAGGGTATGTGAATTCCCCGCAAGTTTCAATCAATTTCAGTCTGACTGAGCAAGAGATTAATGACTTATCTAAGTTTTTAGTTACAAACTCTAAAGACTCAAGCAAACCATCGCGTGTATATTGCACGCTTAAGAGTGGTGTTTCTAAAGCAGGTAAGAACTATTCGTTTATATCTCTTTACGACAAGTCAGCTAATGGCGGACAGTCTTACAAGAAGACGGTTGCTCCTGCACCAGTTGTTGGTTCTGACGACTTGCCATTTTAAATGATAGGCTTGCTCTTAGCGGAGTGTAAGCTGAATTGGGGGTTGGACATCGTTGATGTTCAGCCCTCTTTCATTACCGCTAGAAAAAAAGACAGAGAGATAATTTTTAGATTATGTGTGCTTGATTATTACAGAGATGGTTCAGACTACTTCATTGATGTCCCCGCGACAGAATTGCCTGGATTCACTATCATCTTTTTCAAGAACAAGTCTAACAATAACGTTGCTATGTTTGCCACGGAAGAACTAGGACAAGGGAAGAAAAAACTGACAGATTTAAAAGAGATGATAAAACGGAAATGGGAATGGGAACTAAAAGAAACATCTACTACCTAGACATCACTATGTCATACAAGAAGGGTAAGTCTGTACTAAGGAAAGAGACTTGGGCAGTCAGCAAGTACGACACACCTCAAGATATAATGCGTAAAGACCCTAAGACAATGTCTAGGCTTGACCATTTAGCTTACGGACTTAAGTACAAGTCTATTAGGCAGTTAGTTATTACAAAGATTCTTTCTAAAAAAATAATAGGAAGAAGTCAAATAATTGATTAAATAATTTCCATATACGGATATGGTTTTGTAAATTTAAATAAGGATTAATACACAATTTATGGCTTACGACGACAACACAGAACATAAGAACATAATAGATTGCGTGCTTGAGAGAAACGCTATATTATTTATGAACCTAGGGATAGATTCTCCAAGGTCGGAATACCAAAAAGCTAAAGTTATAGAGAATCAAAACCTGATGAAGGTTAGGTATATAGACTCACAGAAGATAGACAGACTAACAATATCGTAATGGAAATAGATAAGGAATTCGAAAAGTTTGAAAGAGCGGTAAAGTTGATTATAACAATGCAGGCCTCACTAGAGCAGATGGATGAGTTTAAGGGAACACCTCTTTACAGGCAAGATATAAAGTCTTTGATAAACACTCTGGAGAAAAAAATTGAGAAGGTCATTAGACCTCATATAAAAGCACTAGCTATAAGCGATGAGGCTATGATGATGCAGATATCTAGAGGCATTGATACTATACTTGAATACTCTCTTGAGGAATTACATAACGTAAAAATAATAGAAACTGATAATGAATGAAATTAAAGATATTTCTATAAGCCTAGACCAAGAGTCTATGCTGCGTTCTTTATGGAAAGAGATTCAGTCTGTAAATAACGTGACTATGAGTAGGTTGCGGAGAGATGTAATATACAGACATTGTTTCTTTGTTTGTGCTAGAGAGTTGTCTACGATAAGCCTGCAAGCTATAGCTAATATTCAAGGTCAGAATCACGCAACTGTTTTACACGCGGTAAAAAACCACGAAGCATCTATGATGTATGACCAAAAATACTTGGTGGTTTATGATGCTATGCATAGTAAAATGTCAGATATGATGGACATAAATAAGCAAGCGGTGATGAATGTATTAGAGGCAAGGCTTTCAATCTCTTCCTCTCAGAAAGAAGCAGCAGAAGCAACCATATCCGAGATGTATCAAGCTAAGTTAAGGAAGGATAAAAACTTCTATGATAAAAAGATATCCGAACTTAACGCTGAAATCACACACTTCAAGAAGTATTCAAAGCAATTGCACACAAGGAATCGCTTACTATCTGATGAATGTTTAAGATTAAAAAACCTAATATGAAAAATATGAAGCAGTTCCTACGCATTGCAAATGCTAGAATTAAAAATGTTTATCCCAACAAGCAACAGCGTAGAGCGTGGGCAGCAAAGATGTACGTACGCTGGATGGAAAGAAAGAATAAAGAAGGTGGTAAGGCTTAGTAATAAACTTTACTTGGGGAAGCTTTAACCATCTTCTTTTAATCATAGCAAAGAGAGGGGCGGTTAACTATAAATTAATCCCTTGTAGGGAAACACTTTAGGTTGAATACAAGCTGACCCCTCTTTTTAACCTTTAA
>Ga0208032_1000558_pt1 | contig 19596 bp, 18 predicted proteins | sample MalvirAntarct_66_FD_184254 | JGI IMG/M metagenome (GOLD analysis project Ga0208032, IMG submission 184254) | Marine viral communities from the Global Malaspina Expedition - Malaspina viral metaG Antarct_66 (SPAdes) (version 2) | ecosystem: Environmental > Aquatic > Marine > Oceanic | place: West... | reverse complement strand
GTTCAGTACTCAGTTGGCAGTATTCAGTTGGCAGTCCTCAGTCCTCAGTTGGCAGCGTTCAGTACTGAGTCATCATTCAGCAACCCGCCCGTACCGAAAAGGTACGTCCGGGCGGGTCAGCAATCAACAATCAACAATTAGCAATCTTCAATCTTCAATCTTAAGACCCGACTTTTCCCAAAACAAAAAAAGCACCGCAGAGCAATCTGGGGTGCTTTTTTGAGGACTAACTCGTTAGTATAAATTTTAAATATCAATTTACAAATTTACATTACGAGCTAGCCACCGTCAGATTTACAATTTCCATTTAAAGTAATGGAAACTGAAAGACCCAAAGCCTTATTAAAAATAACTTTGATAAAAAATTTCATCTGCAGTTTGTTATTATTCAGATAAAAATGGTCTTTTCATAGCGTGATTTTCCCATCTTATCAAGTAGATGCAAAAACAACAAAAAGGTTGCGCGTTATACTTACCAAAGAGGAAAAATTGTCGTAATTTAGCTTCGATAAAATTTAGAAAAAGAACAACAAATGAGTAGTGAAAAAGAAGCAAAACTAAAAGCCCTAAAACTAACTTTAGACAAGTTGGATAAAGCCTATGGCAAAGGGACTGTAATGAAAATGAGTGACAAGGCAGTGGTAGATGTTGATGCCATTTCTTCAGGATCTCTAGGATTGGATATTGCATTAGGCGTTGGTGGTTACCCACGTGGAAGGGTTATTGAAATATACGGACCGGAATCTTCTGGTAAAACAACCTTAACCTTACATGCCATAGCGGAGGCACAAAAAACTGGTGGTATTGCCGCCTTTATTGATGCTGAGCATGCATTTGATAGAACGTATGCTGAAAAATTAGGGGTAGATTTAGAAAACTTGATCATTTCTCAACCTGATAATGGGGAGCAAGCTCTAGAAATTGCCGATAATTTAATACGTTCAGGTGCCATTGATATTGTAGTCATCGATTCCGTGGCTGCATTAACTCCTAAAAGTGAGATTGAAGGCGAAATGGGCGACTCTAAAATGGGTCTGCATGCACGATTGATGTCTCAAGCTTTAAGAAAATTAACGGGTTCTATCAGCAAAACCAACTGTACCGTGATTTTCATTAACCAATTACGTGAAAAGATTGGGGTAATGTTTGGAAACCCTGAAACCACTACAGGTGGTAATGCCTTAAAGTTTTACGCCTCTGTACGTTTGGACATCAGACGTTCCACTCAAATTAAAGAGACAGATGGTAATGTATCAGGTAATAAAACACGGGTAAAAGTGGTGAAGAATAAAGTTGCACCACCTTTTAAAATGGCAGAATTCGACATTATGTATGGCGAAGGAATCTCTAAAGTTGGTGAAATTTTAGATATCGCTGTAGAACATGAAATCGTTAAGAAAAGCGGGTCATGGTTCAGCTATGAAGACACGAAATTAGGGCAAGGCAGAGATGCCGTGAAAGCTTTGATCAAAGACAATCCGGAATTAATGGACGAGTTGGAAGCTAAGGTTAGAAAAATAGCCAAAGCAGCAACCTCTGGCGAAGAGTAAACAACGCTTAAGGTCTTAAGACATCCACTAAAATTTTAAAATCCCTTTCTTAAGGGATTTTTTTTGTTTACAACGCAACCTTTAAGATAGTGCAGCATCTTATAAATGAAAAAGATTTTTATTTAACCTATATATTATGAAAAAGCTAATTTTTTTATGTGCTGTATTTTTTTCTCTGGCGTCTTGTAGTGTTGATGATTCCAACGACTTCTACACAAAAATTTTACCGATTGAAAGCGTAGATATTCCCGAAGAGTTTGTTCTTGGCAAAGTTTACCCCATAACTGTTACCTATATCAGACCCGCTGGTTGCTACGCTTTTTTTGATTTTTATTATACGCGCGATTTGAATGAGCGTACCGTGGCGGTAATCAATGCCGAATATCCAAATCAAGATTGTGGGCTGGATATCACCTCAGAAGTTGAGGCTACTTTTAACTTTAAAGTGACCAGCAATGGCACTTATGTATTTAAATTTTGGCAGGGCAAAGATGACAGCGGCACAGATTTATATTATATTGTAGAAGTGCCTGTAGTAGAAAACGGTGAAAAAGTAACTCATTAATCCCATACCTGTGAGTTTAGAACAACTCATCATCAATTGTAAAAAAAATGATGCGCAAGCACAAAGCCAAATATACAAGCTCTTCTCGGGCAAATTATTTTCGCTGTGCCTGAAGTATTCAAAGAATTATACGGATGCACAAGACAATCTGCAAGATGCCTTTGTGACCATTTTTAAAAAGATAGATCAGTTCAGCCACAAAGGTTCATTAGAAGGTTGGATGAAGCGCATTACCATTAATACGGCGCTTCAGCGCTATAGAACCGTGGGTGTTTTTGACATTGTCAATGAAGATCAAATTGAAGACGTAGCCATTGAAATTAATGAGGATGAGCTCAGTCTGGATTTTCTATTAGGCATCATCCAGGAATTGCCCGACCGGTATAGATTGGTATTCAATCTCTATGTTCTGGATGATTATTCACATAAAGAAATTGCTGAAATGTTAGATATTTCCACAGGAACCTCAAAATCGAATCTCGCGAGGGCCCGAATGATTTTAAAAGATAAAATTGAGCACTACAAAACACAATTTAATTCGCAGAGTTTATAAATGAACGATAAAAAACATATAGACCGTCTTTTTCAGGAAAAATTCAAAAATTTTGAAGCCACTCCTGATGACGCTGTTTGGGAGAACATTCATAATGCCCTACATAAAGATGAACGCAAACGGCGTGTGATACCGTTATGGTGGAAATTTGCAGGTGTTGCGGCGCTGTTAGCGTTATTATTCACGGTAGGCAGTATAATATTTAAAACTAACAATGGCGAATTTACTCCCGAAAACCAAATGGTGGGAACTAAGAAAGCCCAGGATACCTCAGCCCCAGCTGCTACAGACGCTATTGAAAACTTAACTAGAATTGTCACAACAGCGGAAGATTCGGTATTATCCAATGAAAACCCGGCGTCCAACCAAACAGCGCCTACAAATAACCCGCACACAAAAACAGCAACCCAAATTGTTGGGAAGACTCCTATTAGAGAGACCTCAAACGCGCCCTTATCTCGAAAGAACGAAGCGTACAAAGCCAAAACATAAGCGATACCACAAGAAATAACGCAGTGGTTAAAAACACTCCAAATTTACCACGATCGAAATCCAAGGATCCCATTTATAAGCAAAACCACAAGGCTAACGCTGCCATGCTAAACGCTAAAAGCGATTCCTCAAAAATTGCTCAGATACCACTTCAAAACTTAGAGGAAGTACAAGAGCTAGAACTACGTTCTGAGCCGGAAGAGCACATCTCTTTAAATAATGATGACGATAGTATTGAAGAGGCTATTGCTGAAGCAAATGCGATTAATGAGGAAGATCCTGAATCCGAATCCAACAGATGGAACATCACTCCTACTGTCGCACCAGTTTATTTTAATACTTTAGGAAAAGGCTCTTCTATTGATGGCCAATTTGTAAATAACAGCAAAAGTGGCGAAGTGAATATGAGTTACGGAATCAACGGAAGTTACGCCATATCAGACAAAATAAAAGTAAGAACGGGTATCAATAAGGTCAATTTGGGGTATAGTACCAATGGGGTAATGGCTTATAATCAATTGAATAGTTTTGGTACGGCTGCAAAAACCAATCAGTTGCAGAATATTAATTATAAGAATCGCGAGGGTTCCGATAGTTTTCTGAGTACGTCCAACCTCAGCAACACATCTGCACCACAAGCTTTAGTTTCTAATACTGAAGGCGCTTTGGAGCAGCAATTTGGTTATATTGAAATTCCTTTAGAGATGGAATACCATATTATTGATCGTAAATTTGGGTTCAATATCATTGGCGGTTTTAGCACCCTTTTTCTTAACAATAACGAAGTGTTTTCAGTTTTGGAAAATCAGAGAGCGCTTATAGGAGAAGCCAACAATATCAACAGCACTAGTTATAGTGCCAATTTTGGTTTAGGATTTAACTACAATGTGTCCAGCATGTTAAAACTTAACCTTGAGCCCATGTTCAAATACCAAATCAATACGTTTACCAATACTTCTGGCGATTTTAGACCGTATTATATCGGGGTTTATACCGGATTTAGTTTTAAATTTTAGTTTTTTAGTTGGTTAGATAGCTATTGGAGCGATGCAATACTTAGGAAAAGCTACTCTGTGCCAAGAGTAGCTTTTTTAATTTTTATGGGAGGCCAACAACTGGGTAAGAATAATGGTTCTGGCCTGCTCATTTAACACCTTGGCATCCTTTGAAGTCAAACCCTGGGTACATAAAAATTTATGCACTGTAACCCGCATCTTCCCTGGACCACCACTAAAAAACACATAAGAAAATCGCTTTTTATTATCCGCAAAGGTCATTGGAACAACGGGAATTTGGTGATTAATAGCCAATCTGAACGCGCCATCCTTAAAGTCGTCTAATACAACATCTTCATGAGGCACACCACCTTCAGGGAAAATACAAATACTCATCCCTTGTTTTAATCGTTTTTGAGCCCTTAAAAACACGGCTTTTCTGCTTTTTTCAGAGCTTCTATCCACTAAAATACAGGTGCGTTTATAGAAAAACCCAAATAGTGGAATTTTAGCCAATTCCGCCTTGCCCACAAATACAAAAGGATTTTTCACACTCACCAACATCAGCATGATATCTGCCATAGAGGTATGGTTGGCCACAAACATGTAGCTCTTATCAGGTTCTGGCGTTTGCGCTCTTTTAACAGTCCAGCGGAACCCCATCCCCATCAAAATAAAAGCGGCCCAAAATTGAGCCATCTTAAAAAAATAAGGGTACCATTCTTCCTTCAAAATTGAAATGACCAAAAAAGGAAACATAACTAGTATGGGCAAGGCCACTAATAGGTAGAACCAAATGCGGTATAGAATCCAGAATGGGTATTTCAAAATTTTCATCGGGTCCAAAACTAATTAAATTAATTGAGCTATTCCTTCAAAAAAATTACCTTTGTAACTCGTTTAACAATAAAAAAATTTCCGCTTTTGCGGGAAGTGAACATGGCAAGAATTCTTACAGGCATACAAAGTACGGGCACCCCACATTTAGGAAATATTTTAGGGGCGATCCTCCCGGCAATAGAGATGGCGAATGATACGAATAACAATTCGTTTCTATTTATTGCAGACATGCATTCCTTAACTCAAATTAAAGATGCGCAAACTTTAAGACACAACACCTATAGCGTTGCGGCAACCTGGCTCGCTTTTGATTTAAATATTGACAACGTTGTTTTTTACCGTCAGAGCGACGTAGCACAAACCACCGAATTAAGTTGGTATTTAAGCTGTTTTTTTCCGTACCAACGCCTGACCTTAGCGCATGGATTTAAAGATAAGGCCGATCGGTTGGAGGATGTGAATGCGGGCTTGTTTACTTACCCAATGCTGATGGCTGCGGATATTTTATTATACGATGCTGAAATTATCCCGGTAGGAAAAGATCAATTGCAACATATTGAAATGACCCGTGATGTCGCGTCGCGTTTTCACGCTAAAATGGGTGAAACATTTGTACTTCCAGAAGGTAAAATACAAGAAAACAATATGCTTATTCCAGGAACTGACGGGGCCAAAATGAGCAAGAGCAAAAATAATTACATCAATATTTTTCTCCCAGAAAAACAGTTGCGAAAACAAATCATGTCTATTGAGACAGACAGCACACCTTTAGAAGAACCCAAAGACTGGAGTACCTGTAACTGTTTTGCCCTATACAGTTTATTGGCGTCTGAGGAAGACATTAGCAAGATGAAGCAAAATTACGAGCAAGGCAATTATGGTTACGGCCACGCTAAGCAAGCGTTATACGAATTGATTTTAGAAAAATTTGAAAGGCCTCGTGAGCGTTACAATTACTACATGAACAATCTCGAGGAAATTGAAAAAGCATTGGCCGTTGGCGCTGAAAAAGCAAGAGTTGTGGCTGATGACGTGTTGGCACGTGTACGCAAGAAGATTGGGTACTAGATAATCAGGTTTAATAAAAACCCTTTCGTCTTTTGAACTCGGTTTGGAGTTCAAAGCCACCTTCCCTTAAAAAAGAGAAGGAATTCATTACTCAATAAAATTTTTAATACTAAAAGTAAAAGCTAAACTTCTTCTCCTTTTAAAGGAGGAGAGGCTTATGCTTCAGAACCGAAGCAAAAGGCGAGGTTGTTATTTCAATAATTCCAGTAATTAATTTATTAAATCACTTCAAACAACTTCCCTGGAAGTGGCCTAATTACGCCTTTCAATTCCATATTCAAAAGCACGGCGGCTACTTTAAAAATAGGCATACGACATTCTAGAGCTATGCTATCCAACAATTGCTGCTCCTTCGATTTCAGATAATTATAGATGATTTTTTCGTCCGCTTCCAATTCCACAAAGAGCTGTTTTTGAATGGCTGGCTTTTTTTCGTTTTCAAGTTCCCAATTCAAAATATAAGGAACGTCCATGGGGTTTGACAACAAATGGGCTTTTTGATACTTAATCAGATTATTGCATCCTGTACTTTGCGCATCTGTGGTCCTTCCTGGCACCGCAAACACATCACGATTATAAGAATTGGCAATATCAGCCGTCACCAAACTTCCTCCCCGTTCCGCAGACTCGATGACTATAGTCGCTTCACTGACGCCGGCAATAATCCGATTGCGCTTTAAGAAATTTTCCCGTTCAGGATGGGAGGTGCTCCAAAATTCGGTTAAAAACCCGCCGTTTTGCTCAATCTCCGCCACATAACGTTTGTGCACTTTAGGATATATTTGATTTAAGCCGTGAGCTAAACAGCCTACCGTTTGCAACTTGTGTTTTACGGCTGCTTTTTGGGCGGTAATATCAGTGCCATAAGCAAACCCCGAAATGATTACCGGATTAAAAACTGCCAATTGTTCAATCAACTGTTCACAAAACGCTACCCCTGACGACGTGATTTTGCGAGTCCCCACAATACTGATCAAACGCTGACGTTTCAAATTGACTTGCCCCGCTTGAAACAAAAGAATGGGACCGTCAATACAATGCTTCAATTTTTCTGGATAACTAGCATCCATAAAATATAAGGGTTGGATATTGTTGTCTCTAATAAATTTCAGCTCGTTTTCTGCAGCCAATACATGACTTTTATTAAAAATATCTTCCAACATGCTGCCTCCAATCCCATCAATTTTTAAGAGTTGTTGCTTCTTTTCTTTGAATACAGCTTCTGCAGAACCGCAGTGGGCGATCAGTTTTTTGGCTGTGATGTCGCCTATTTTCGGCACATTTTGAAGTGCAAGAATGAAAATTAAGTCCTGATCTGACATTTATATGGTTGATTAAGAAGGAAAACAGTTTAAATTTAAGCAATGTTGATAAATAGTAAGACTTTAATTTCGGCGAAAATCAAAAATTCTTAACTTTGTTTCGATGCATATAGAAACTTACATAAGCGATTTACTGTACCGTTACGACTGTGTGACGATTCCAGAATTTGGTGCCTTTTTAACCAAACGTGTCTCAGCACGAATGGATGAGAACACGCATACCTTTTTTCCTCCTAAAAAAGTCATATCGTTTAATGAGCAATTAAAGCATAACGACGGCTTGTTGGCGAGCTATATTGCGGATGCCGAAAAGATACCTTACGAAGTTGCCGTTCAGAAAATTAGTAAGCAAGTCAAATCCATCAACGCTTTTTTAATTGAAGGGGAAACTCTGAATTTTAGCAGCATTGGAGATTTAATCTTGAATGCCGATGGGAATATTGTTTTTGAGCCGGCTAATAGCAGCAATTATCTTACCGATGCTTTTGGACTTACTGAATTTAAAGCCTCGCAGGTGAACCGTGAAGTTTATAAAAAGCAAGTTGAAACTTTGGAAGATGTCATCCCTATTGACATCACTCCTGAACGACGTTCAAGCCGTTCATTCCTTAAATATGCAGCAGTAGCGCTTATCGCCTTAACTGTAGGCGGATTTGGAGTTGCAACCTTTCATAATAATCAAGTAGAAACCCACAACCAATTGGCGCAGGAAGCCGCCAATGAGCAATTGGATGCTAAGGTTCAGCAAGCAACATTTGTGATTGAAAACCCGTTGCCTGCAACAACCTTAAACGTTGAAAAGCAACAAGGTAACTATCATCTTATTGCAGGAGCCTACAGAGTGGCTGAAAATGCTGATAAAAAAGTTGAACAACTTCAAGAACAAGGCTTTAAAGCACGAACTATCGGCGTTAACAAATACGGACTGCATGAAGTCGTATATTCTAGCTATGAAAATAGCAATGAAGCCTTAGTTGCACTTCGCGGTATTCGAAATAACTTCAACCAAGATGCGTGGTTGTTGGTGAGAGCACTTCAATAAGCGTCATCTCACATTTCATACTATCTCATTTCTGACATCTTATGCTATTCTATATTCAGGTCTTTAATTGAAAAGAAGCGTTCTTTTTGGTCTTAAAAGAGTCGTTTTTATACCTCCAAAACTCACTTACAGGAGTCCGTTGTATTATTGAAAATTCACAAATTCCACCTATCTTTGCATTTCATTTTAAAAAAAACACCTAATGCAAGCCAAACATCCAAGCGATTCCATTTGTATCATGACTGATTTGGTACTTCCGAGTGAGACCAATCCACTAAATAATCTCTTTGGAGGCGAGTTGTTGGCACGCATGGACCGCGCTGCGAGTATTGCAGCCAGACGTCATAGCCGCCGCATTGTGGTTACAGCATCGGTTAATCACGTGGCTTTTAACAGAACTATTCCCTTAGGATCTGTAGTTACCATTGAAGCGAAGGTGTCTAGAGCCTTCAAAACCTCTATGGAAGTATTTATGGACGTGTGGATTGAAGATCGTGAATCTGGGGTTAGAGCCAAGGCGAATGAGGCTATTTATACCTTTGTGGCTGTAGACGAAACGGGTAGACCAACACAAATTGCGGAAATTACTCCAGAAACGGAATTGGAAAAAACCAGGTTTGAAGCCGCTTTACGACGTAAACAATTGAGTTTGGTACTGGCTGGTAAAATGAAAGCTCAGGATGCTACGGAGTTGAAAGCTCTGTTTCTATAGGTTAAGAAAATCTTTTTATTTAGAATTGTTGGTGGAAAACACCAACAATGGCGAAAGAATTGTTGGTGGAAAACACCAACAATGGTAGGAACACACCAACAATGGCCTTAAAAACATCATCAAGGTTTCTTCAATTTGTTGGTGGAAAACACCAACAAGGCAGGAATCTTCTCAAGTTGTTGGTGGAAAACACCAACAACGGCGTGGAGAGTATTCTGACCATTCGCATATTTAAAATGTATCGGGAGCTTTCCTACATTTTTATCTTTAAATCGCACTTTTCAGGCACAGTCAATTTATCTCACAATCCATACAGCAGGATCTTGAAATTTTGAATCTTTATAGATGGCAAAACTCAACATGGTTTCGCCGTTAGACGGGTCGGTAAAGACTTCACCGATGTCCTGATTGGTAGTGACCTTATTGCCTTTTGATACATATACTTTAGATAGGTTTTTATACACAGTAATGTAGTTACCGTGCTGAATCAAAATCCAAGGATTTCCATTTTTTGTACTTTGTACCGCCAACACTTCTCCATTGAAGACAGAACGCACTTTCGCATTTTTATCCGTAGCAATACGGATACCATTACTATTAATCTCAATAGTATTGTCAATTAAAGAGCGCTGTGTCCCGTATTTCACCTTCACCACTCCTGTACGGACTGGCCACGGTAATCTGCCTTTATTGGACTCGAATTTGGCTTCTAGCGCTTTCGCTTCCGGTGTTAAGGAGAATCCTTTAGATGCCGTTGTCGATTTTCCCGCTTTTTTATTAGAAGCAGCAATCGCCTCACGAATTAGTTTTTCTATTTCGCGGTCAATTTTATCGGCTTCCTGTTGTTTGCTCTTAATTTGAGAGGCATAAGAACTCATGTTTTTCCTAACCGATTCCATCAGTTTTTGATGTTCCTTTACATCTTCTTCCAGTTTTTGCTTGGCCAATCGGTTTTCTTCAATCAATCTGGTCTTATCCTTTTTCTGCTGCAATAATTCCGTATTCAGGACCTGTAATTTCTCTGTTTTACTCCTTATTTCTTCACCTTGCTCCTTTTGGTAGTCTGTATATTGTCTGATATACTGAAGTCGCTTATAGGCCTGCTTAAAATTTTCAGAAGACAGCAAAAACATCACCCTACTTTGTTCAGATTTGCTTTTATAAGATTTAACCACCATCGCTGCGTAATCTTCTTTTAAACTTTTTAACTGATCTCTTAGTGTGCTAATTTGCTTCTGATTGGTATTGATTTCCCTGGTCAATAAATTGGCCTGGTCATTGGTAACCTTTATGAGGTTTTTGCGCACATTCACTTTATAATTTAAATCTTCAACCGTAGAGATGATCGTTTTCTCCTCTTTCTTTTTGGTGAAGAGTAAATTGTTGATCTGTTGGATTTCCTTCAGAATGGACTGACGCTTGGCTTCCAACTCCTGTTGCTTTTGGCTTTGTGCATTCATAGCGAAGCTGCACAAGCAAAAGAGTAAGATCAATCTGTAAATGTTAGGTTGGTAACGCATTATTCAAGTTCAATTTCTTTATATCCTGATGGAATGTTGAATGGAAAACGGACTTCTCCATTCAAACTGATGGCTTTAAAGTCGAGGTCAATAATGATTTCATCATTTTTTTCCACTGCAATAATACGAATGTTTTCAGGAAAAATTTGCTTGCTCACAGTTTGATATTTCTTATAATCTATCTGCAGCATCCGCTTTTCATTAGGTTGATACAACTGTTGCGAATCCAATTTAAAAAAGCCTGGATTCACTAGAAAAAACAATTCGAAAAGTGCGCGTTGCTCTTTTGGTTGTAAAACATAAGACGAATCGTTGGGCACAGTAACGTAGGTGTCGTCCTTTAAATTAAAAATAGGTTCGCCTAGGAAGATGTTCTGAACTTTTTCAAAGTCGATATCTGTACCCAACAATCGGGTCAGCAATGAAAAATCGCCGTCAAAATATTGGTTGTTGAGTTTGTCATAAAACCTGACGCTATCTTGGGTAATCATTACACGGGCGACACCTAAAGGTGCGCTCATCCAAATGACTTTGTCCTTTTCCATCCTCAAATTAACAGTAGTGCCATTGCTATTATCACCCTCAGTATAATCAATACGCACTTTGGCCTGCAAAGTTTTAAACCGCACTTCCTGTTTCGCATTTTCTCGAATGATTTGTTTTGCGGACATGTTTTTATCAATCTCCGCAGTACCCGTTAAGGTTTTGGTCGATCTACAACTTACACTTAAAACCAATAAAAGTACTAGGGCACTTACTTTGTAAAGTCTCATTCATTAGGATTTTTTAAAGCGGCTGCCTTTTTTGCAAACGTTTCAGATTTGGTATTATTATTATTCAACTTATATGCCATACTCAATTGCGTGTAAAAATCAGCTTCCATTTTCGGATCCTCAATCACATAATCCAAACCTGATTCTAAACTTATAATGGCCTCTTTAGCCTGTTTTAAGTTGTTATGTGCTACCCCTTTAATGAGGTATAGTATGGGCTGTGCTGGAAATAACTCCAAGGCTTCCCGACTTCTGACCACGGCTTTCTCATTAAGATCTAAGTCAATTTGAAGTAAAAGTGCATCTTTAATGACGGCAAAATTGGTTGGTTCTAACTTTAGAGCGTCTTCAAAATACATCAAGGCTTTTGGCTTGTCTTCTAACTTTAAATAGTACTGGGCCAACTCGACCAAAGTTTTAAAACTTTTGCTCTCATCAATCATGGCGGTCACGTCAATAAGATCTTTTTCATGCTGCGGATTTTTAGCCACGAAATTGATAAAATCGTTGAGGACTTTAGTTTTCGCATCCGGATTGATTTCTGGAGCGGTCAACACAATTTGCATAGAGGCGATGGCACTTTCTGTCTGGTTATTATCGAGATAAAATTTGTACAACGCCAAATGCACCAATTTTGATTCCGGATGAACTTTCAGCAGTTGTTGCGCCGTTTGAAACGCCTTCTCCGTTTCGCCAGTTTCACTATAGCGATAGATGAGGGTTAAATAATTGGTTTCGTCCTCTGGATTTTTATCCAAACGCTCCTGCAGATTTTCAATTCTGTCCTCATCACGCCCGGTAATTGTGTAGACTTCATTTCTCAGATAATCTCTATCCGCACTAATTCCGAACTCTTTATCCAGTTCATCCAATAGCTTTATAGCCTCTTTGTATTCTTTACTTTTAATGTATAATGAGGCCAAGTCCTGTCGGTAATCAGGATGGTATTTGACCAATTGTTTGACGGTTTTTATCGCTTTTTTAGTATCTCCCTGTTGGTTATAAACATCATAAAGCTCATCTAAATACCATTCGTTTTCGGGCTCTTTAGAAACCGCTCTTTTAAGAGCATCTTCAGCGGCACCAAAATTTTTCAGTTTATTATAATTCTTTCCCAATTGATAATACACCACAGAATTATCATCCAACGCTTTGCATTTCAAAAGGGCATCAATGGCCCGCTGATAATTTTCAATACCCTGTTGTTTTAAGGCTTCAAAAAAATGTTCTTGAAATTGGTCTTCAACGTTGCCAAGATCATCCGTTGGCTTTTGATTGAGGTCAATTTGGGCATAACTGGTCTGGGCGACAAAAAATATCGCAAATAGACATGTTATGATGTCAGATTTAAAATTCATATATAGACAGGCCCTTTTTAACTTAGCTCTAGTTGCACCTCCAACCGTTTACTCTAAAACAGAATAATCTCCAATACTTACGGTTTTAAACTTCCCATCATATTGCACGTAATTACCGATCATCGCCTCATCAAAATTAGCGTTTTTAATGGTGCTATGGGTTTGAATCAAACTGTTTTTAATAGTTGAATCTGATATATTACAATTTGTACCAATAGATACATTTGGACCGATGGTGGCATTCTTCAAAATCACATTTTCACCGATAAAACACGGTTCAATAATGGTAGAATTCTCCAATTTTACCGAAGATGCTACCATGTTTTCATCGCCATCAGCTTTAATAAATCCTAACATTCTGGTGTTCGTCTCGACGGTTACGGCTTTATTACCGCAATCCATCCACTCTGCAACTTCTCCGGTTTTAAATACCTTGCCTTTGGCCATCATGCCTTTAATGCCATCATTAATTTGGTATTCGCCACCATTAATGATGTTATTATCTAAAACATGCTGCAACTCCTGTTTAAGAACGTTTACATCTTTAAAGTAGTATATGCCAATAACCGCCAAATCACTAACAAACTCTGTTGGCTTCTCAACAAGCTCGACAATCTCCTTCTGAGCATTTAGTTTGACCACGCCGTAAGCCTCAGGTTGGTCCACTTGTTTCACCCAAATAACGGCGTCTGCAGTAGGATCTAGATTAAAATCGGCTCTAATCAACGTGTCCGCATAAGCAATTACTGCTGGGCCCGATAAGGAGTCTTTAGCACACATAATGGCGTGACCTGTGCCCAAAGGCTGGTCTTGGCGGTAAATGGCCGCTTTAGCCCCCAAACTGGTGGCTAATTCTTTTAAACTTGTAACAACATCGTCACCAAAAAACGCTGGATCGCCCAAAATAAAAGCAATCTCCTCAATTGGCTGGTCCAACACTTTCGCAATATCTTTTACCAAGCGGTGGACAATAGGTTGCCCAGCTACAGGAATTAATGGTTTTGGTACGGTTAAGGTGTGTGGGCGCAAACGTGATCCACGTCCTGCCATTGGTACAATTATTTTCATAGTAATTCCTGCGAAGGCAGGTATTTTTTATTAGTTAAACTTATTGATGCCTGCGGAGGCATGTTTCTATTCTTATTTATCCTTTGTTTATAAGATGTCGCGAATATGCATATTGTCGTCCTAGGTTTCAACTGCGCTCAACCAGACATGATAATTTTAAAAAACTTTTCTTTGATATTTTAGCAGACGGCATCAGAACATATGTCATATATCAAAGAATTGATATTTACTTTGTTCCAGTAGAACCAAATCCGCCTTCACCACGTTTGGTATCCGACAGAGTTTCTACTGCCGTCCATTCCGCACGCTCGTGTTTGGCAATGACCAACTGTGCAATACGTTCGCCGTTAGCAATTTCAAAATCGTCATTGGAGAGATTCACTAAAATGACGCCAATTTCGCCTCTGTAATCCGCATCAATAGTTCCGGGAGCGTTCAGTACGGTGATGCCGTTTTTAGCAGCGAGTCCGCTTCTTGGGCGTACTTGTGCTTCATAACCGATAGGAAGTTCAATAAACAGACCGGTGCCTACAATGCTCCTTTCCAAAGGTTTTAAAATTCTCGATTCTGATAAATTGGCCCGCAAATCCATTCCCGCAGAAGCTATGGTTTCATAGTTGGGTAAGGCGTGGTTGGATTTATTTATAATTTTAATAGTCATAAGTTTATTTTAATGCAAAGATCTCAAAAAAGACAAACGCCTAAATTGAGAATTTATGCTATTTAGAATGTATGATTTGTTTGATTTGATTTTTTTCGAGCAGGACTACCATGATTGCGAATGCCAAAAGTAAGCTGATTCCCACTGTATAATTCTCCCGAAATACATAAAACGAAATTACCGAAAATGCCGATGAAACCAATAAATACAGTCCCATTTTTTTTATGTTATACGGAATGGGGTAATATTTTTGACCGTAATAATAAGAAGCAACCATCATACTCGCATAAGCCACCAAGGTCGCTATGGCTGACCCCCGATACTCCATAAAAGGAATTAACCAAAAGTTAAGCCCCAAGGTTATGAGGGCTCCAAACACTGAAATATAGGCTCCAAACTTCGTTCTATCTGTTACTTTATACCACACCGAAAGATTGTGGTAAATTCCCAAACACAAATTCGCGATTAAGATTAAGGGCACAATCCACATCGCTTCCCAATACTCCTCACTTCTGACAATATAAGGCTTTAATACATCGGCGAACACCACAATACTCAACAACATCACGGACCCAAAAGCCACAAAAAACTCCAAGATTAAAGCGTAATTTTTTTGGGGATTTTTTGTGTTGGCGTGACTGAAAAAATAGGGTTCAATTCCCAAACGGTACGCCGTAGCGAATAAGGTCATAAATACCGCTATTTTATAACAGGCGGAATACATGCCAATTTTTGTATCCGCAATGTCCTCGGGTAGTAAATAGTCTAATAAAATACGATCGAAGGTTTCATTGACGGAAAACGCAATTCCAGCAATCAATACAGGCATGGCGTAGCGCATCATCCTTTTAAATAACGGACTGTCAAAACGGTACTGAATGTTAAAATAAAAACTCATCATCAACACCAAGGTCACGGCACTCGCCACTAAATTGGAGATAAAAATATAATTAATTTCAAAATTTGGAAGGTACATCGATTCAAAGAACGCACTGTGTTCTGCCCATTTCTTGAGGTATAATAAAAAGAAGATGTTCAATCCTAAATTAACGGCAACACTGGCAATTTTTAATACAGCGAACTTCATCGATTGACCTTTGGCGCGTAACCAGGCAAAAGGAATTATCACTAAAGCATCTAACAGTAAAATCCAAATGACTAAGGAAATATAGTCTTGTTTGATATCCGTCAAGGCTGAAATTTGCGACTTGAATAGGTATGCCAAAGCAAAGAAGCCTAACGAGGAAACGATTAATGAAATTGCTGAAGTGCCAACCACCTTATCTTGATCCTCTTCTTTATTAAAGAATCTGAAAAAAGCAGTTTCCATTCCATAGGAAAGGATGACGTTAAAAATAACAAACCACGAAAATATAATGGAGACCTTCCCATATTCGCCAACTGATGAAAGTACTCCTTTGGTAGTGTATAATGGCACCAACAGAAAACTCAACATCCGTGGCAACACTGTGGCTAATCCATAAATGAAGGTTTGTTTAAAAAGAGATTTGAATCCGCTCAAGGTGGTTTTTTTTTTGGATAAAAGTAGGGATTCTAGCAGCGCAAAACAATTCTAAGCGGAAAGTGTCCTTTTGAAATTTGTCGTTCCAAATAATATACGCTGAAATTAACAACCTTGATTAGTTGTCAATAGTCCTATCCTGAATATTTTCTACCTTAAAATAGCGGATATCACCTTTATATTTATAACTCACAATACCTTCCGAAGCTTCCAACTCAAAAGGGATTTTCTTGGAAATCTTTGGGGGTGTATTGGCCATTTCATCCAAAGGATTACTGCTCATAATTAGATCTTTATTTGATTTTTGATGCGTTCTAAATGCTCCAATATATAAGGTATTCGAACCTTCAGTGGTTCTATCCAATTTAACGGTCTGGTTTCTAAAATATACGGAGTCGAGCAGGATGTCTTTGGTTTCTTGAGAGTGCATCGGAATGTACAACTTATAACCAGTGTCTCCTGAAACATCTTCAGAGGTCCAAGATTCTACATAAACGTCGCCAAGAATTGCTGGTGCTTTTTTATCCATCTTTTTGGCATCTGAGCATTTCGATGCCGTTAAAGACATAAATATAAGTGTTGAGAAAATGTATAAGACTTTCATATAGCAGTGGTTTTTATTACTGTGTAAGATAACAAATAACATTCCATAAAAATAATATACCCGCGTATCTAGAATAATAGAAACCAAAAAGCCTCACTTTTAAGGAGTAAGGCTTTTGTATATTTATAACCCTTCGACTGCGCTCAGGGTGACATGTATACTTAAATTATTCTAAACTTTCACTTATATGCAGAATTTGATTCATTCCGTTTCGCCTAATTATTTAGTGCTTCTGCACCACCAACAATTTCTAGAATTTCGTTGGTAATAGATGCTTGACGGGCTTTGTTGTACGTCAATTTCAATTGATCTCTTAATTCTGTAGCGTTATCTGTAGCTTTATGCATCGCGGTCATACGTGCACCATGCTCAGACGCGAAAGAGTCTCTAAGAGCTTTAAAAAGCTGTGTCTTCAGAGATTTTGGGATTAATTGTTTAACGATTTCTTCTTTTGAAGGTTCGAAAATATAATCCAACTCAGCTTCAGCGTCTTTTTCCATAGGAACAATTGGTAAAAATTGCTCGGTCATGATTTCTTGTGTCGCCGCGTTTTTAAACTTATTATAAACTAAAACAATCTTATCGGCTTCTTCATTGATGAATTTCTCCATTAATAATTCAGCAATCTCAGCAACATTATCAAAGGTTAAATCGTCATAAATCTCACTTTTATTAGCGATCACAAGGCTCCCTTTTTTAAAGGCATCATTGGTCTTTTTACCAATGGCTACAATAGAAACCTCTTTACCGGCGTACTCTTGATTGATCAATCGGTTGGTTTCTTTGATGATGTTGGAGTTAAAAGCTCCTGCCAAACCTCTGTTAGAGGTAATAGACACTAACAATACTTTATTGACATCACGTTGCTCGGCAAATTTACTTCCAGAATTAGCATCTAAAGTTGCGCTTAAGCTTTGTAACAATTCTGTTAATTTATCAGAATATGGACGCATTGCAGTAATCGCATCTTGTGCCTTCTTCAGTTTAGCAGCCGATACCATTTTCATGGCACTGGTAATCTGCATCGTGGAAGATACCGATGATATTCTGTTACGTATTTCTTTTAAGTTTGCCATTTTTGTAATTAGAATTAAGTATTAAGATCTTAGTATTAAGACTGAACGAAAACACTCATCAACATTTTGAAAGCTTTCTTTCAATCTTAGTACTTTGTACTTACTACTCTATACTTGATACTATTTTCTATACTTCGCTGATAACTCTTTAGCAACTGCTGCTAATGTATCTGTTACTTCATCAGTTAATTTACCTGCTTTTAAAGACGCAAGGGCATCACTGTGTTTCGCTCTTAAGAACTCTAGGTAATCGCGTTCAAATTCTTTTACTTTCTCTACAGGAACGTCTCTCAACAAGTTTTTAGATCCAGCGTAGATAATAGCTACTTGGTCTTCTACTCTAAACGGATCGTTTTGAGCTTGCTTTAAGATCTCCACGTTACGTTTACCTTTGTTGATCACGTTTAAGGTAACTGCATCTAAATCAGATCCAAACTTAGCAAACGCTTCTAACTCACGGTATTGTGCTTGATCTAATTTTAAAGTACCAGATACCTTTTTCATTGATTTGATCTGAGCGTTACCACCAACACGAGATACCGAAATACCGACGTTAATTGCTGGTCGAACACCAGAGTTAAACAAGTCACCATCCAAGAAAATCTGACCATCAGTAATAGAAATTACGTTGGTTGGAATATATGCGGATACGTCTCCTGCTTGTGTTTCAATGATTGGCAATGCTGTTAATGAGCCACCACCTTTTACGATTGGTTTCAACACGTCTGGCAAATCGTTCATTTCTCTTGCAATCGCATCGTTGTTGATGATTTTTGCAGAACGCTCCAATAATCTTGAGTGAAGGTAGAAAACGTCACCTGGATACGCCTCACGTCCTGGTGGACGACGTAACAATAACGAAATCTCACGGTAGGCTACTGCTTGCTTTGATAAATCGTCAAAAACGATTAATGCAGGACGGCCAGTATCTCTAAAATACTCACCAATTGCAGCACCAGCAAACGGTGCGTACACTTGCATTGCAGCAGGATCAGAGGCATTGGCCGCAACGATTGTTGTGTAAGCCATAGCGCCTTTTTCTTCTAATGTTTTTGCAATTAAAGCTACTGTTGAGGCTTTTTGCCCAATAGCGACATATATACAATATACAGGTTCTCCTGCATCATAAAATTCTTTTTGATTGATAATGGTATCGATACAAACTGCTGTTTTACCAGTTTGACGGTCACCAATAACCAACTCACGCTGACCACGACCTACTGGAATCATCGCATCAATTGCTTTGATACCCGTTTGTAACGGTTCAGTTACTGGCTGACGATAGATAACACCCGGAGCTTTACGTTCTAATGGCATTTCATAAAGCGTTCCTTCAATTGGACCTTTTCCGTCAATTGGAGTTCCTAAAGTATCTACCACACGTCCGGCGATGCCTTCTCCTACTTTCAGGGAAGCAATACGTTTTGTACGTTTAACGATAGAGCCTTCACTAACACCTACTGATGGTCCTAACAATACAACACCTACGTTATCTTCTTCAAGATTTAGTACGATGCCTTCAAGACCATCTGCAAATTCAACTAACTCACCGTATTGAACATTGGCTAGGCCATACACACGTGCAATACCATCTCCAACTGTCAAAACCGTTCCTACTTCGTCTAATGAAGCGCTAGCTTCAAATCCTGACAATTGTTGCTTTAAGATTGCTGAAATTTCAGCTGGTTTTACTTCTGCCATTTTTATTAGATATTATTTTTATTGACTTTAAGGTCTCACTTAGCCTGCGCTCAGTGTGTCCGATCAATAAAACTTTTAGTTTAATGTAAATTCTTTTTTTAATTGATTCAATTTGTTTGCAATACTTGCATCATATTGCATATCTCCGACGCGTAAAATGAAACCTCCTAAAAT
>Ga0208032_1000553_pt1 | contig 19773 bp, 17 predicted proteins | sample MalvirAntarct_66_FD_184254 | JGI IMG/M metagenome (GOLD analysis project Ga0208032, IMG submission 184254) | Marine viral communities from the Global Malaspina Expedition - Malaspina viral metaG Antarct_66 (SPAdes) (version 2) | ecosystem: Environmental > Aquatic > Marine > Oceanic | place: West... | reverse complement strand
AAATATTACTTTATGTAAGTACTATTACTGTAAATAATGCTAGAGTTTACAAATAGATATAATGCGCATTACGCCAATATTTACGTCATTATATAGGGATTCTTATCATTGTTACCTTTCTTATTTTAATTTAACAGTAACCTTGAAATTTGGCGCTTTAAGTCAATGTACTTAGGTATCTTACATAAGTATTGCGACAGTATCGAAGTGTCGCTTAAGTGTCGCTATAAAGGCTATTATAAATATAACCATCATAAAAACCCATAGGAATCTATATGTCTACCGCTGAAAACGATGCGCAAATCATCAATGCTGAAATGCCTGATGTGCCTCTCCATGCGCCCAGTAAAATCAATTTAAAAGACTATCAAAAGCCAAGCTTCGATGTTGAAACTGTCAGCTTAGATATCAAGTTATTTGAAGACCATGCACAGGTAGACAGTACTCTAAAGATGGTACGTCAAAGCGCAGGCGATATCGTTTTATTTGGTGAAGATTTAGAGCTGCTGGCTCTTATGATGAATGGTGAGGCATTGAGTGCTGAACGCTATGAGCTGTCAGCAGGTAAGCTTACGATTAGTGATGCTCCTGATGAGGTGACATTGGCGCTACAAGTGCGTATCTGTCCACAGACCAATACTGCGCTTGAGGGGTTTTATATGGCAGGCAGTGGTGATGAGACGATGTTTGTCACCCAGTGCGAGCCGGAAGGTTTCCGTAAAATTACCTTTTATCCAGACCGCCCTGACGTACTCGCGATATTTACCACTCGCCTTGAAGCAGACAAGCGCTATCCAACACTACTAGCCAATGGTAATTTGGTTGAAGCGGGGGAGATGATCGATGCGCCAAACCGCCATTATGCGATTTGGCATGATCCGACCAATAAGCCAAGCTATCTGTTTGCTTGTGTGGTCGCTGACTTGGATGTATTAGCGGATAGTTATACGACCAGTGAAGGTCGAGAAGTCTTACTTGAAGTATATGCAAAGTCTGCCGATATCGATAAGTGTGATGTTGGTATGCAGGCGCTCAAAGATTCGATGCAATGGGATGAAGTTAATTACGGTCGTGCTTATGACTTAGATCGTTATATGATCGTTGCAGTCAGTCAATTTAATATGGGTGCGATGGAAAATAAAGGGCTAAATATCTTTAATACTGCCTGTGTATTATCAAGCCCTGAAACCACTACTGATACTCGTAGCTTTAGCGTAAAAGCTATTATCGCCCATGAGTATTTCCATAATTGGACAGGCAATCGGATTACTTGTCGTGACTGGTTTCAGTTATGTTTAAAAGAAGGCTTTACCGTCTACCGCGATCAATCGTTTTCAGCGGATCAGCAATCAAGCGCGGTGCAACGTATCGATGATGTCGCCACCTTGCGTGCCCATCAGTTTGCAGAGGATGCAGGACCACTTGCGCACCCTGTACGTCCTGAGAGTTTTGTTGAGATTAATAATTTTTATACCACCACCGTCTATGAAAAAGGCGCTGAAATTGTCCGTATGATAGCTAATACCTTGGGCGCTGATGATTTCCGAAAAGGGACGGACGAGTATTTCCGTCGTTATGATGGTCAAGCGGTCACGGTTGAAGACTTTTTATCTGCGCTTAGTATTACTAACGGTAAAGTAGAAGAATTTATCGATTGGTATCGCCAGCCGGGTACGCCAGTGGTGTCCGGTCATCAAGACTATGATAGTGCCACGCAAACATTAATCATTACGTTGAGTCAGCAAACCCGCCATGTGAGCGGCTTTGATGCGCCAAAATCGTTGCCTATTCCAGTTGCAACGGCATTATTTGATAAAGAAAGCGGCAAAATTATTGCTGAGCGTATGTTGCTATTAGACCAAGCTATACAAACCTTTACTTTTGAAGGCGTAAGTGCTGAGCCTGTGGTGTCTTTGCTACGTGATTTTAGTGCGCCTGTACAGCTGAATTATGATTATCAAGATGAAGATTTGGCATTTTTACTTAAACATGAAACCAATGGCTTCAATCGTTGGCAAGTGACGCAGATGCTGGTCAACCGTATTTTGTTGCCCACCCAAGGCACAAAGAGCAATCCTGATGTTTATCTAGCGGCATTGGCGCAGACATTGCCAGTGCTCGCAGGTGAAGATGCAATGCTAGCAGCGCGTTTACTTGATATTCCATCAGCTCAAGAGTTGGCGGCTGCTATTCCTGAAGATTATGATCCAGAAGTGGTCAAAGCGCAGCGTGAATGTTTGTATCAGCAGCTAGCAGAGGCGTTAAAAGATCAATGGGAAATGCTTTACAAGCAACTGCCATTGCGCTCCTATGAAGACAGTGCAGAAGCTCGTGGTGAACGGGCACTACGTAATGTGGTGCTAGATATGGCATTGAGCGCGAACGTGGAAGGCGCTGTAGAGTGGGCACAGCAGCAGTATGATAATGCCAGCTGTATGACGGAGCGTTTTGGGGCACTAAAGGCCATGGTCAATCATCAAGTGGCAAATGCTGATGCGTATTTAGCAGATTTTTATCAGCGTTTTCAAGCCGATGATTTGGTGATTGATTTGTGGTTTAGTGTCCAAGCATCTGCTGACAACGTCAATGCTGATGTTATTAAATCACTATTAGCACATGAAGATTTCGATTGGAATACGCCCAATCGCGTACGTTCAGTCATCAGCGCTTTTACCTCGCAGCCAACTGCATTATGGACGCAACAAGGTTTAGATATCTATACAGACGTGATTAAGAAGCTAGATGATTCTAACCCGATGATAGCCTCGCGCCTACTACAAGTATTAGCACGTTGGAATACGTTAGCTGAGCCACGCCGTCAAATGGCTCATTTGCAGTTGCTCGATGTGCAGCAGCAAGTATCCTCTAAGCATGTGCATGAGAGTCTAAGCGGTGTGCTGGGTGCAGCGACTTCGTAGAGCTGTCTTAGAAAACTAAAATTATAATCTTAAACATGAAAAAAGCCCGTCTGACAATATAGTGTCAAACGGGCTTTTTTAATAAGCAGCTATTATTGGATAAGCAGTTATTAACGGTTAGGTAGGATGTCTTTGACCATATCACGTAAGTTATGTAGTGCTGTGACCGTGCTGTCCCAATCTAGGCAACCATCAGTAATTGACATGCCGTATTCGAGCGCATCCAAATCAGCAGTCAGCTCTTGGCGACCGCCTTTTAAGTGACTCTCAATCATCATACCAATGATGGACTTGTTACCATTTCTGATTTGCTCTGCGACGTTTTGGATCACCATCGGTTGCAAGTAAGGGTCTTTACCAGAGTTGGCATGACTTGAGTCAATCATAATCTTGCTACTGGTTTTACCTTTGGCAAGCGCGTCTTCTACTTGAGCGACTGCTGTTTCATCGTAGTTAGGCTTACCATTGCCACCGCGTAATACCACGTGAGCATAAGGATTGCCTTTAGATTTGATGATAGACACTTTACCATCTGAAGAAAGACCTAAAAAGCTATGACCCGCTTTTACCGCTTGCATGGCGTTAACCGCAACAGTCATGCCACCATCAGTACCATTCTTAAAGCCGACTGGGCATGATAAGCCTGAGCTCATCTCACGGTGCGTTTGGCTCTCGGTCGTACGTGCGCCAATCGCTGACCAGCTGATCAAGTCCTGCATGTACTGAGGTGTATTCGGGTCAAGCGCTTCAGTAGCACAAGGTAGTCCTTTTTCATTGAGATCAAGCAGTAGCTTACGGGCTGTACGCAGACCTTTTTCGATATCAAAGCTGTCATTCATATCAGGGTCATTAATCATGCCTTTCCAGCCAACGGTCGTGCGCGGCTTCTCAAAATAGACACGCATCACAACGAATACGCTGTCTTCAATCTCTTTCGCCAATATGGCTAAGCGATCAGCATATTCATGAGCGGCTTTGATGTCATGAATAGAGCATGGACCAATAACCACAAACAAACGCTTGTCTTTGCCATCCAAGATGTTTTGGATAGTGTGACGACCATTTAAAACGGTTTTATAGGCTTCGTTTGATAAAGGAAGTTCGGTTTTTAGCTCATTGGGTGTGATTAATGGAATAAATTTTTCAATATTCACGTCGTCAATTTCTGCATTATGGGTAGCGGTTGTTATCATGATTATATATCGTCTAGCTGATTTATAGGGACTTTCATTATGCGGACAAAAGTACCAGTTGACAAGGGGAGTCGAGCAGTTAATTGACTGATAACTGGAATGCTGATGCGAAAACTTGGTTATACTTGATGATTATAGGTAGGATAAAGAGACGTTTATGCCACTGGATTTCTTCGGGCAGCTTCGCTATTTTTATCATCGTCACGTATGATGGCAGTATAAATAGCTGAATTTTAGCACCACAAATGCCGCTGATTATGATGGTGCGTATCCTATAATAGATACCCTATGTTATATTTTATAATATCCATGTTTTTTCCCTTGTACGACTTTCACTGTAACACTTTATTATTAAGAGCTTTTCATGACCGATAACCATACGCTTCAGACTGATTTAACTGTGCCATTTGATACTAATGTAGCGCGTGAGCCGCTCGTTATCGGTATCGTCGCTGGTGAAGTATCAGGAGACAGTCTGGGTGCAGATTTTATGCAACAGATGAACAATCTACGTGATGACATCGTTTGGGTCGGAGTGGGCGGTACCAAAATGCAGGAACAAGGGCTTAATAGTATTTTTCCATTGTCCCGTTTGGCAGTGATGGGTCTGGTAGAAGTCATGGGGCAATTGCCTGATTTGCTTAAGGCGCGTCGTGAGTTGCTGGCTGCTTTTAAAAAGGCGGATATTGATTGGTTTATGGGCATAGATGCCCCTGATTTTAATCTACGAGTGTCTAAAAAATTAAAGCCTAAAGGCGTGTTTTGCGTGCAATATGTTAGTCCTTCTATCTGGGCTTGGCGCGAGTCACGTATTCATAATATTAAAGCGGCAACCCACTTGGTATTGTGCCTGTTTCCGTTTGAGCTGCCTGTTTACGAGCGTTATAAGCATCCGGCGATATGCGTTGGGCATCCACTGATGCATACCATTGACCAGTCACTACTCGAGATCCCGATCAATCAGCGCCGTAGTGAGCTGGTCTGGCATAACGATGGCTTACAGCAGTTTTTTATCGAACGCTTTGATGAGGTCAGTCAGCTTATTTGTGTGATGCCGGGCTCACGCCGCGGTGAAATAACGGCTATTTTACCCTTGATGCTGGACGGTATCCAAAAGCTGCTTTTATTGGACCCAAAGCTTTGCTTTATTATCCCAACTGTCGATCAAAACCATCAATATATCGTCCAAGACGTGATTGATCAGCGCTCAGAGCAGCTGCGTGCCGCCATCGTGGTGGTCTATGATGATAGCCAGCCAACCTTTAGTCAGCAGGCGATGGCGGCATCAGATATTGTGATGTTAGCCTCAGGTACCGCAACGCTTGAGGCGATGCTACTTGAGCGTCCGATGGTCGTCGTCTATCAGCTGAATCAGCTAACCTATCAGATTGCTAAACGTCTGGTCAAAGTGCCCTATGTGGGTTTGCCAAATATTTTGGCAGCTACCGCGATTGTACCTGAGCTTATTCAAGAGCAGGCAAGTGGTGACAATATCTGCCGTACCGTCATGCGCCTTTTGCAGCCACGTGCTTATGCAGAGCAATTGAATGCGCTGATTCAGACCAAGCATCTTTTGCAACAGCAAAGCAATCATCAACCTGCCAATAGCGTGATTGAACAATGGTATCTGCAAAATTATCCGTCGAAAACGGCGCAGATCTAGTAAGTGAATTCACCTCATATCTCGTCATCTCATATACATAAGACCGTAAAATCAATGAATAGCATGCCATATAAAGAGAACCATATCTTACAGGTCAAACGCCGTATCGAACAGATTGATATAAAAGGACAATATATTAATTTGGCTTCTCCTATTTATTTATCTGGTCAACTTAATATCAACAAATTACTTGCGCAATATTCGAATACTATTGCACAGAGTGATACGAGCTCAGTGCTTCAGATTGGTGTCGATGAAGCAGGGCGTGGACCATTATTGGGCAGTGTGAATGTTGCGTCGGCAATATTACCACGTGTTTGGTCAGGACTGATTGAAGGGCAGCCTCTCAAAGATACGCCCTTATCGATACTGACTGACTCCAAGCAGTTAAGTGAAAAAAAGCGCGATACCCTTTATCCATTGGTTCAGCAGTATGCGCTGGGTTTTATCATTGCTGAAATACCAGCGGCAGTCATTGACCAAGTGAATATCTTACAAGCTACCATGCTTGGGATGCGTTTATGTACTGAGATAATGTTAGAGGTCATTGCTTATCATTTGAATGACATGGCACAAGACATACCTCAGCTGCATGCTGAAGTTTTATTCGATGGGAATCGCTGTCCTGAATTGAATTATGCAAGACTTGAGGGGTTAGGAATAAAAGAATCGATGATTGATTGCCAAGCGTGGGTCAAGGGCGATGCTCGTCATACCAGTATTGCCGCTGCCAGTATTTTGGCAAAAGTTAGCCGTGACAAAACTATGTACGCGCTTGACGCTGAGCATCCTGAATATGGCATTGCCAAGCATAAAGGCTATCCAACACGCGCACATATGGAGGCAATCGAAACTTATGGCGTATTAGCCGCGCACAGACGCAGCTTTGCACCCGTTAGAAAGGCGTTAGAGAGTTAAGAGTGGATAGAGAGTGGCTGATTTATCTAAATAAATAGCCTAAGCGAAATAATTGTTAATTTTTTAATAAATATGCCTTAAAGCTTTATACTTTTTGTTAAATGACATCCGAATAAGTATTCGATAATATCCGTTATACCCAAATTATTGTTCATAATAACCACGCCACTATCTTATAGGATAAGAGATGACCCTTAAATTGCCAGAAAAAAACCTCGCTGTAATTATATTATTAACGGCTTTTTTAACGGCCTGTGGCGGTGGCGAAGACTCAGACAATAGCGCTAAAGAGGTATCATCAGAGCCAACAGCACCTGCTGCTAGCTCTGATGATACCTCGACTGATAAGCCCGATGACCAAACTAATAATGTGGCAAGCGACAATGAGGCACAAGCAGCATTAATCGCAAGTAATACCTTTAGTCTAGCACGTACCAGCTGTGGTCTTGGTGGCTTGTCCGCTGACACCGCACTGGATAATATTGCGATTCAACATGCCAAATACATCAAGCACGTATTTGCTAACAGCACACCGACTACTTTTAGTCCACATTATGAGAATATGATTGCAGATATCGCAAACGTCACGGGTGATAATAACCCGTTCTTTAGGGGCGTTAGCTTCACAGACCGGTTATTACAGGCAAAATATGGCAACGCCCGATATGGGGTTACTGAGAATATTGCCCAATCGGTTTACTATAGCTCGGCAGGCAATATTATAGGCTCTGATACAGTGGCAGGCTCAATGGCTAAGTCGTTATTGGCAGCGCCTTATCATCTGCGCTCTTTGATGCTACCAGGTTCAAGTTTGACAGGGACGGGTATGGTCACTTATAAGCCTTTTGGTAAGGATAGGGCTAATAATCAAGGTTATGTATTAGTCAACCATGCCTCAGCGACGCAGGCAACCAAAGATAATACGGTAGCAGGAATATTCACTTATCCATGCCAAGGGGTCAGCGGTACCGTCACTGCGTTGTATAACGAAACGCCAAGTCCGGTCAAAGGAACGGGTCGTGACTTACAAACTGATCCTATCGGACAGCCTATTTATGTCAGTATGCCGTCTGCTCAAACGATTGATATCAGCAATGTTAAATTCCATGATATACAGCGTAATATGGATGTGCCCATTGAGATATTAGATTATCGCCAAGATCCCCATAAAAACACCATATATGAGCTACCAGCGAACGAAGCGTTCATCTTGCCCATTACGGACAATTTGAAAAGCTGTACAAGCACCAGTAAAAAAGACGCAAATTGTGGTTTACATGGCAATAGTGATTACCGTGTCAGCTTTGATATCTTAGTCGATAGCAAAGCCACAGAGCGTGAGAGCTTTACCTTTAAAACTGGTGCTGTGAACAATTAATTGCGTGATCTAAAAGACTTATTATAGAACAAGTTATAAAACAAGGGCTGAACCAGTTATCTGATTCAGCCCTTGTTTTATATAATGGTCAATCCACTATGAAAGCGTTATCACGTCAAAACGACGAGTTCCACTGCTGCAAAAAGGCTTCTTCTTCATCTGTTGACTCGCGATCTAACGTGTTATTGCGATGTGGGTAACGCCCAAACTGCTCGATAATCTCTTTGTGCTGCTGCTCAAAATCTAACGTAATGGCATCATCGAGCTGCTCAAATAATGGCAGATAGCGACTATGAATCCTTAAAGATTCTGAATGCATAAACGGCATAATAGCAAATTTGCGCCATGTCATTGGTAAGGTAGAAAAATGTGGCTGCAATACGATTTCTTGAGCCAACACCAGCGCCATACCATCTTGCGCAAACGCCTCCGCTTTATTGCGGCATAAATTGCGTGAAAATTGATCTAAAACGATGATCTCTGCCAGACGCCCAGCCAAAGCGGTAATGGAGCTATTGCAGTCGGTTGCTGCTTCTGAAATGCGCCAAGTGACGCATTCCCCTTGCTTTGCTGCTTGCCAAATTTTACCAAACCGCTCTTTTATTTGCTGATCAAATTCATGGCTTTGCTCGAACCAATACTGTTCATTGTCCTTATCAAACCAAAAATCCAATACGGCACACGCCTCTGAATTGAGATACTCTAAACTTATGTTTTTTGGATCAAGTGACGATAAATTGGCATGGCTTTTTGAGGTGGAATAATCGGTTGAGAGAGACATAAGCTATTCTAATTATGATAGATTTAGTCTACTATAGCGCAAATATTTATGTCTGTCATGATACGAGCAGCAGCTATTAGGTAAACCTTATGAATACAAAAAATTCGCTACAAAACACTCAGTCATCATTACCACCAACGCCATATTACTTGCTTGATGAAGCCGCAATCGTCGCCAATATGCAGATTATCGCTCGCCTATGCGAGTTGTCTGGCGCAAAAGCACTGCTTGCGCTCAAATGTTTTGCGACTTGGGGCGTTTTTGATATCATGCAGCCTTATCTGCATGGTACAACGTCATCTTCGCTAAATGAAGTCAGATTGGGTTATGAGACTTTTGGTAATAATAGCGATGCTAGTAACAAAGATAAAAAAGAAACTCACGCCTATAGCGTGGCTTACAGCGCGGATGAGATGCCTGAAGTACTCAGCTATGCCGACAAGATTATCTTCAACTCAATCTCCCAGTTAAATGCGTTTAAAGGTGAAGTATCAGCAAAAAACATCCCAGTCGGACTACGCTTAAATCCAAAGACCAGTAATTCGTCATTTATCATTGCCGATCCTGCGCGTCCGTTTAGTCGTCTTGGCGAGCATGATAAAGATAAAATTGCAGCCGTGTTGAGTGATATTAGCGGTGTCATGATTCATAACAACTGTGAAAATGACAGCTTTGAGGCGTTTAGTTACAGCTTAGCTGATATCGAAACCAGATTTGGTGATGTTTTGCAGCAGCTTGAATGGGTCAGTTTGGGCGGTGGTATTCATTTTATTGCTCCTGATTATCCACTAGAGAAACTGGCTGACAGGTTAAAAGGCTTTAGTGAAAAATATGGCGTACAAGTTTATCTAGAGCCGGGTGAGGCAAGTATTCATGGTGCTGGCACGCTAGTCACAAGCGTTTTAGATACGATGCACAATGAAAAAAACCTAGCAGTAGTAGATTCATCTATTGAAGCACATATGCTTGATTTGCTGATTTACCGTGAGTCAGCGCCGATAACGGCTGTTAATAGTGATTTAATTAATATCGCCTCTCTTGATATCGATCCTACCAACATTGCACCCATAAGCGAGAACGCTAAATCAGCTGATAATACGATTATCTATGGTCGTTCTTGTTTGGCAGGCGATATCTTTGGTGAATATGCCTTGCCAAATAAGCTAAAAGTAGGTGACACCGTTACTTTTGGCAACGCAGCAGGCTATACCATGGTGAAGAAAAACTGGTTTAATGGCGTGAATATGCCAGCGATTGTCATTCGCCGCTTAGATGGCAGTATCGATATCCAACGCGAGTTTGATTATCAAGATTATAAGGCGAGCTTGTCATAACGCTATTAGATGCATATTTGGCATAACCAAATGGTAATGCCAAACAACTATCTATAAATATTTATTCGCTTTGACGTTTTTAAGTTATGTTGTAATTTTTGCCGAAAAGTCAGTAAAAATTGTTATAATTGCTACTGGCAAACACAGTAGGATTTGTCTAACGGGTGCGTGGGTTTTCCTCGGTCTTCCTTTTTAATTCACGCATATCATTCACTCGTTTCTGTTTTGCATAGCCAATATCAATGGTATCGACAGGGACACAAAGGAGGATTGTTCTTTGAACACAAACCAACAAGTTAAGCCTAGTAAAAAAGATGTACTTATTATCGGTGCTGGCGGCGTCGCTCAAGTAGTCGCGCATAAATGTGCGATGCATAATGACGTACTTGGCGAGATTCATATCGCTTCACGTACCCAAGATAAATGCGATGCCATCGCTCAGAGCGTTATAGAAAAGAACAGCTTTAAGCAACCAGCGGTATTGTACACGCATGAAGTCGATGCCATGGATACCCAAGCGCTGATACAGCTGATTGAAGATACGGGTATTCAAATCCTTATCAATGTCGGTTCGGCATTTGTGAATATGACGGTATTGGAAGCTTGTATTGAGACTGGTGTAGCATATATTGATACCGCTATTCATGAAGATCCTCGCAAGATTTGCGAGACGCCGCCATGGTATGACAACTATGAATGGAAGCGCAAACAGCGCTGTGCCGATAATAATGTCACTGCGATCTTAGGTGCAGGTTTTGATCCTGGTATGGTCAATGCCTATGCACGTCTTGGTTATGACATGATGGATGCAGGTTCAGTGACTGATATTGATATTATTGATATTAATGCTGGTAGTCATGGTAAATACTTCGCCACCAACTTTGATCCTGAGATTAACTTCCGTGAATTTACTGGTACGGTTTATTCTTGGCAGGACAGTAAGTGGCAGTCTAACAAGATGTTTGAAGTAAAGCGTACGGATGACTTGCCTGTTGTTGGCGTACAAAACAGTTACTTAAGTGGTCATGACGAAGTGCATTCTTTATCAGCCAATTTAGACGTGCCAAATATTCGCTTTTGGATGGGCTTTGGTGAGCACTATATCAATGTCTTTACCGTTCTACAAAACTTGGGCTTATTGTCTGAGCAGCCAGTGATGACTGCTGAAGGACAAGAAGTTATCCCATTAAAAGTAGTGAAAGCGGTCCTACCAGATCCAAGTTCACTTGCGCCAAATTACACTGGTAAAACCTGTATCGGTGACAAGGTCAAAGGCAAGATTAATGGCGTTGATAGTGAGATATTTATCTATAATATCGCAGACCATAAAGACGCCTATAATGAAGTTGGTAGTCAAGGTATCTCTTATACTGCAGGCGTGCCACCAGTCGCCGCGGCGATGCTAGTTGCTACAGGCGAGTGGGATGCAGGCAAAATGGTCAACGTTGAAGAGCTTGATGCCAAGCCATTTATCAATCTATTAAATAAAATTGGTCTGCCTACGCGCATCAAAGATAGCGAGGGCGATAGAGCGCTTGAGTTTGATATCTAAATTCTCGTGTTAGCTTTTATTGTTCGTTAAACAAAACGCACCCTATTGAGGCAGACTCGATAGGGTGCTTTTTTACGTATCTGCTTCTATAATAAGAACGAGTATCATAAAACTGATAGCTATAGATGGCATAAGGAGAATTGCGATGTCTTTAGAAAAATATAAAGTATTTAACTTGATTGAGGATGTGAAAAAGTTAAAAGTGTTATTTATTCTAGAATCTCCCTATATCAATGAATATATCCATCAACATCCAGCGGCAGGCGAGTCGGCGCTTGAGCTCACTCAATTTTTGATGACTCAAGGGTATTTAAAGGATTTTGATGCCCAATTGCCATTAGGCTGTAATATCAAAGCACTAAATTATCAGCCACTGGGTATTTTGAACTGCTCTACATTGCCACTAAATAAAGCGTTTTACCCTTGCGCTTTAAATAGTGAAGACTTAGCAAAAGTAAATGAATTCGCAGCTATTAAACAAAATTTAAATCAAAGTAATCCGAATAAATTACCTGTATATTTGAAGAAAAACAGTGTTTTTAAAGACTTTGTTAGCCGATTAACTGAAGTGCTTGAGCAAGCGCCAGCTGATATTATTATCGTACCTTGCGGCGATACTGCAATTGGGTTTATGGATGCTTTTAAAACAATTTATCAGAAGCCTTTGACGGTTTTAAAGGGTTTTCCGCATCCAACTGAGCCAAATTGGGCTGATAAGATAGCCACCATTAATTTGAAAGATTATATCGCGCCTCAGATATTGCCTTAGTTATGATTGCACTTTGTCTATAATCGCCAAATAGTAAATGCAAATCTTTCAAAGATGTATACTGATGTGCAAAAGATAAGCTCGAGAGTCTGTAGGAAAATACAGAGGATGATAAATACAGAGTTATTGTCTACAAATAAGCTATTCAAACTGATGCGACAATCCTTTAGATAGAGCCTGATAAAGGCTGCAAAATTTTGACCTATTTTTTATCAGCAACAGGGTATTTTTTACCGTAAATCAGCGATATCCCTATCATAAAAATAAGAGCGTAATATGCAATTAGAAATCAATGTTATCGATGCCTTTACTGATACTGTGTTTAAAGGCAATTCAGCGGCAGTGATCATTACAGAAAGCTGGTTGTCTGAGAAACTCATGCAATCTATTGCTTTTGAAAACAACTTATCAGAGACAGCTTTTATAGTCTTGGATAATAAAGGCATTTATCATATTCGATGGTTTTCACCGCTTACGGAGATTGATTTTTGTGGTCATGCGACCTTGGCTTCTGCCTTTGTACTGTTTAAGAAAAACCCTACTTTGACGTCTATTAAGTTTTCAGCCAAAGCAGTTGGGGTTTTAACAGTTAAGCAAACCGCTCATGATAAAATACAGATGGATTTTCCCAATACTAAGCCTGAGAAAGTCAGTGAAATCCCTGATAGTTTGCTGGCAGGATTGTCTATTGCCCCTATTGAAGTCTATAAAAACGCACAGGCATATTTTGTGATTTATGACTCGGAATTTGACGTGTTAAATGTAGAGCGTGATAATGACGCGCTAAAACAACTTGCGCCTCTCGATGTGGTTGTCACTTGTCAGGCTAAATCTGCCCACTACAAAGACTACGATTTCATTTCACGTTATTTCTGGCCTGCCAATGGTGGTGATGAAGACCCAGTTACGGGTTCGGCTCATACTGGATTAGCGCCATTATGGGCACAGCGACTGGGTAAAAATACATTGGTTGCTTATCAAGCGTCAAAACGTGGCGGGGTGCTAGATTGTGTGGTTACAGGAGATAGAGTGCTTATCTCTGGTCATGCTGTGCATTATTTGACGGGATTTATCACGGTCGAGGAGTAACTTTTGTCTGAATTAAAAACAGTAGGGCTTTTTGCTCTTACTGCATTGGCTGAAATCGCAAGTTGTTATCTGCCTTATCTGTGGCTACGAGAGGGTAAGTCAGTTTGGTTACTCATACCTGGTGCCCTGAGTTTGATAGCTTTTGTATGGCTGCTGTCATTACATCCAGCTGCTGCCGGTAGGGTCTATGCCGCTTATGGCGGTGTTTATATTTCGATGGCGATTTTATGGTTGTGGACGGTGAATGGTATACGCCCAACGACGTGGGATATTGTAGGTTCTGCTATCGCTTTATTGGGCATGGCGATTATTATGTTTGCGCCGCGCAGTGCCTAGATTATGAGTCAAAGTGCGCAAATTAAAGCTTGTTAATTCAAGATTTAGTAAATTCATACCAGCAGTACTATAAGGTATCGATATTGCTTTTCACTGATCATATAAATAAAAAAATGCCAATCAAACCATTAAGCTTGATTGGCATGTTGAGACACTTACTATTAATGCTTTCCTAAGATGCTACCATTATCATCTTTCTTTGATTGTTTAGCCGCTTTTTTCTCTTTTGCCGTTAATAGCGGCTTCTTTTTGACATTCTTCTTACTATCTTGACCTTTACTCATGATGTTGTCCTTTTATGTGACTGATTAATACTTATTAAAATCAGTATAGCCCTAAGGGTGATTAATAGCTAGCTTCAAGCAAATGGACGCTGGCGTTAATAAGTGCTTACTTACGAATACATCACGATTTGCTATAATGAGCAGCAAGCCGATAAATCGCGGCAAACCTTTATCCTATTATTATTTAGCACAATGATGCTTACTGTTTTGGTTGATTATTATGCGTATCCGTAAACTGTTTAAATTTGAAAACGCCCATATTGTGCGTAACTGTAGCTCTGAGCGCTGCAAACACTCGATTCATGGTCATAGCTATCAGATTGAGCTGATACTTGAGGCCAAGCGTTTAGATCATGGGCAGATGGTCTATGATTTTGGCTTATTAAAATCTTCTATTAAAGACATTATCGACAGCTTTGATCATGCGATTTGTTTTTGGAGTAAAGACGATCCTGAGTACATCGCTGCCTGTAAGAAATTCAGTGCACGCTGGATCAGCTTGCCGGTATCGCCATCAGCAGAGCAGTTCTCGCGGGTGATATTCTTTTGGGCGCAAGAGATTCTACAACAGACACAAATGCAAAATGGCGAAGCGGATGTCAGCGTGTATTCGGTGATTGCCCATGAAACTGCGACTGGTTACGCGCAGTGTTTTGCTGATGATGTGAGCAATGAGCAAATGGGTAAGTTGGTTTTAGAAGAGTTTGAATTTAGCGAGCAAGTATGTGCAGAGTGGCATGATTCTGAGCTATATGCCAAACTGATACGTGGTGAGAGTTTCGTTAATCCAGCAGTCACAATGCAAGTACAGGTAGATTGAGTTTAATGAATAATAATCAAACGATTGAAGACGCAGCTATAAGTGGTGGTAAGAACTTGCAGACTTTGACGCTGCATTCAGAAAAAGATACTCAGCGTTTGGCTGAGCAATTGGCAGCGTTGCCGCTGACAGGTAGTGTGTGGCTGGCAGGAGATTTGGGTGCAGGTAAAACCACATTAACACGCTATTGGTTGCAAGCGCTAGGGCATAAAGGATCGGTGAAAAGTCCGACTTATACCTTGGTTGAGCCTTATAGTATTACCCAAAATGACGGCGCAATTAAACCTGTTTATCATGCTGATTTATATCGTTTGCAAGATCCAGAAGAGCTGTCTTTTATTGGCTTTGATGAGTATTTGGATGAGCCAAATGCGTTGGTTATCATTGAATGGGCGAGCCGTGCGGACAGCTATTTGCCGCTGCCTACTATGTTTATTGATATGACTCAAAGTAATAGCAATGATGAGAAAGAATCTCGCCAAGTTGCAATACGATTGTCAAAGGCAGGACAAGTACAAGGTTTTGACCTATCCAGTCTAAATCTTTAGTCCAAATCGTGCTACAGATGTTTAAAGCCTTAAAATCTGCCTCTATTATTTTCAATATATGATACCCATCAATGCTACATAGCCATACTAATACACGCATTAAAAAACTATCGCCGCTGCTTATTAATCAATTAGCAGCGGGTGAAGTCGTGACGCGTCCAGCAGCTGTGGTTAAAGAGCTCCTCGAGAATGCAATTGATGCTCATGCCACAGATATTGAGGTGCGCATTACCCAAGGTGGCATGGGGATGATTGAGGTGATTGATAATGGCGTGGGTATTCATCCTGATGATATGCTCATGGCAGTCACGCGCCATGCTACTAGCAAAGTCGCTGATGTGGCGCACCTGCACGGCATTACGACATTGGGTTTTCGAGGTGAAGCATTGGCAGCGACGGCTGCTGTTTCCCGTTTGACCTTAACCAGTAGCCATGATAACAGCGGGATTGGTCGCCAGTTACAAGTTGCCGGTATATTGGGCGATACGCCAAAGCTGATACCCGTTGTCCATCATCGCGGCACTACTATTACAGTCAAAGATTTATATTTTAATGTACCAGCACGGCGTGGCAACTTGAAATCGATCGCCACTGAGTTTGCTCATATCGAAACTATCGTTCGTGAGGTAGCTTTAGCACGTGCTGATGTGGCACTGACGCTTTTTCATGATAATAAAAAACGGCTATCACTGTCGATCAATACTATAAATAACGATACTGAAAATTATCTGCCGTTATCACGTCTTGAACAAGCGACTGGATTGGTACTGACAGAGCAGGCGATTGAAGTCGCGGTTGATTTATCTAGCCTAATACAGCCGCACTTTGGAAGTTCTAATTCTACTCATGCTAATGGTGGATATGCCGATAATGCAGGCACCATGCAATCGGCGAGGATCGGTGGTTGGTTGTGGGCAAGTCATGATACCAACCATGGTTTACCCAAGCTTATTTATGTGAATGGCAGATTGGTAAAAGAGGCATTGATTAACAATCAGCTGCGCCAAATGGCTCAAAGCGCACAGCTGGCAGGTGTGGGGTATGCGCTGTATTTTGAGTTACCAACTCAGTGGCTCAATGTTAATGTTCATCCCTCCAAGCAGCGTATCAAAATCAGTCCACTGAACAATATCATGGCGCATTTCAGCCATGCACTTCGGGCAAAGCTAAAAACGCTTAACACTGCAAAGATTTTTTCTAATAAAGATGCAAAACCAAATAGGCATATCTCCACAAACCAGTCTGTTAATAGCTCGGACCCAATAACGTTATCTATCAGAAATGCAATACGAAGTCAGCAAGTTCAAGCTCCTAAGCAAACATATCAGCTGTCAGCAAATGAGCCGTTATCCCAAAGTACCAAAAACTTTCATATTGATGAGCCTATAGAAGACAGTCGTCATGCTATTGATAGTGACTCTGTAAACACACCACCTTTACCGCTGTGCTTAGAAGTTATATATAGTGTCGCTGGTTTGATAGCAGAGTTCCCTGTTATATATGACATTGACGATAAAGCGCTGCCTTGGCTACTGTTTTATTATCAAGGGCAGTGTGCGCTAATTAGCGCTGAGAGATGGCAGTCAACAATAAAAACATTGTTTGAGGCTATTGTTTTTAGCAGCACTAGGTATGACAACGCCAAAGAATTAAATAGCGCTATCATTAACCAGCAATTGGCGAGGATAAGCAAGCAGATGTCATCACAAGATGTACAAGCTTTTGTAGCAGACATAGAAGCGATACTGAGCAAATATGCTATCCACTCTCTAGAGAGTCATCAATTAGTCACATTGATGTTATCATCTGCGCTTAAATAGCGGTATTGTGAATATAGCGTATTTTCTATAGTTAAGACATATCGCTGAGCTGTCACTCATCTACCTTATTACGCTCAGAACCATGACCTTTAAAGGCAACCGTATGCGACTTCCGACTGATAGCCTGTCTTCTTACTTAAGTCCCAGTTTGGCGGACAATAGCGTGGTGTGCTTGATGGCACCAACGGCGAGTGGTAAGACCGCCTTGGCTTACGAGCTTTATGACAGTGGTCGTTATGAGTTGATTTCGGTAGATTCAGCATTGGTGTATCGGGACATGACGGTCGGTACTGCAAAGCCAAATGCTGTTGAGCTGGCACGATATCCCCATCATTTGGTCGATATCATTGATCCTATGCAAAGCTATAGTGTCGCTGAGTTTGTCAGTGATGTGGCAAGACTGATTGATAGCTGTCATCAGAATGGCAAAATACCTTTGCTGGTCGGCGGTACGATGATGTATTACATGGCATTACTCGACGGACTCTCACCAGTGCCTGATAGTGTTGACAATGTTCGCGCACGCGTTGAGCAGTGGCGACAAGATGAAGGCATCAGTGCCCTATATGACTACCTTGGTAAAGTCGATGCGATTAGTCATGAGCGCCTTAATGCCACCGATACTCAGCGTATTACCCGCGCGGTTGAAGTATATTTGCAAACAGACATTCCTATAAGTGACTGGCAGCGTCAGCCTAAGCAAGCATTGGCTCATAATCCCAATCAGCAATGGCATGCTATTTCTGTTATGCCAGATCGTCCATGGCTGCATACGCGTATCGAGCAGCGTTTAGATATAATGTGGCGTGAAGGGTTAGTAGCGGAGGTTATCAGTTTACTTGGGCGTTATCCTTTAACGCCAAATTTACCATCGATGCGCTGTGTTGGTTATCGACAAGTATTAGAATATCTGGTACAGATTAATCACCCTGTATTTGAGAAGCCCCATCTGGATAAAGCACGGTTTTATGACGCTTTTGCTCAATCGGAACCACCAAGTGTTGAGATTGACGAAAGTAACAAAAGTAACGAACAAGATGCCATGACTCAGACGCATTTGTCATTGGTAACGGACCAAACCGAGGCGCTTGCTTGTCAGCAAATGCAAAATAAGGCATTATATGCCACAAGGCAGCTGGCAAAGCGCCAATACACGTGGCTGCGTAAAGTGATGCAACTGTCTGATACAGTAGCAGCAGTGCCTGCAACAGTCTCATCTACAATGCTGTCGACATCCATTGTTGAATCTGATGATGTAACAGGTTATCAAAAGAATAAATTAAGGCTGCACTCATTTAGCACCATGGAGCAGGCGAGAGTGTATTTATTTTAATAAGTGATATCAATCATTTACGTAGGCTTGTCAGACCATTGATGTTCTGTAATATCAATTGTTGAGCGGTAGTATTATAAATACAGCATGACCGTATAACGTCATACAAAGATACGAAAGTAATGACAATTAGTTTTAAAGTATAATGTAGATAACTGTTATAATTTGTCTATATGAAAGTATGAACTGTTGCAAGCGTTAACTGCTTTTTAGTGATTATTCATCAACATTTGGTGATAGAGGTGACCCATGCAACACTTGGTTACTTAATTTATGGAAATAATGACATATTCACGATAAAGTAGAATGACTTAACAAGCTTTAGCACTTATTTAGATACGTTTTATAAATAAAACTTATTATTGTATCTACCCTTAGCCATTATAATTGCAGTAACCCTTAAAATAATTGGCGCTAACAATAATTATATAATATTTAGGAGAGATTTCATGTCAAAAGGACAAACTTTACAAGATCCGTTCTTGAACTCACTACGCAAAGATCGCATTCCTGTTTCTATTTTTTTAGTGAACGGTATTAAGCTGCAAGGTCAAATAGAATCATTCGATCAGTATGTGGTTTTGCTGAAAAATACCGTCAGTCAGATGGTATATAAGCATGCTATCTCAACAGTCGTCCCAGCACGTAATCCTCGTAGCAGCACCACGCCAAGCGCGACTACTCAAAGCCAAGGCGCAGCACCAATGGGCTATCCGAGTCAAAGTGGCGGTGTGAGCGGTGGTTTTGAGCGTGGCGGTAGCGCAAATCCAGCTACTGGCGGCGGCTTTGAAGAACGTGGTTTTGCCAATCGTAGTGGCTTTAATCGTGGAGGCTTTAGTCAAGGCCAAGAGCGCGGCTTCGAGCGCGGTAGCTTTGGTCAAGGTCAAGAGCGCGGTTTTGAGCGTGGTGGTTTTGGTCAAGATCTTGGTTTTGAAGCGCCGTCAGAGAATGTGGGTTATGACAACAAACCTAATGACGAATCTGGTGATAGTAACTCTTAGACCCTCCTACTAAGACATGAGACATCCTATTGAGAC